>JGI24707J26582_10000347_pt1 | contig 35355 bp, 34 predicted proteins | sample BioPla1DNA1_FD_26582 | JGI IMG/M metagenome (IMG submission 26582)
TTGATAAAAGTTATATATATATTATTTTATATATTGTTTTAATAACTGAATTTTTATATAAATTTAAATTATCAAAAAGTATAAGTATTTTAATTATGTTTTTAGTATTTATTTTGATAGATGATTATATAATAAAGTTTTTGTTTATAAATAAATGTATATTTTTATATGAATTATATGAAATGTATAAATTAGTTAAAAACAAAAAAATATTTATTTCTAGAAATACTATAAAAGAAGCATTTGATTCATTGGAGGATGGAATTTTATTTGTAAATAAAAATATGGAACCTTTATTAATGAATAATAAAATGTTAGAAATAATTGAAGAATTTGAAATATGTTATGGATTAGGTGACACAAAACTTATTAAAAAAATAAACGATAATATTAAGGACTCTCTTATTAAATCTGATAATAAAACATATTTAGTTAATTTAACTGATAGTACAGAGAAATATAAAGGATTGTATTATCAATTTATAGATGTAAGTAATTATTTTGATTTGTTAGAACAATTAGAAATCAAAAACAGAGTTTTAATGGAGAAGCAAATAGATTTAAAAAAAGGTTTAATTAACATTGAAGAGACTGTTACTAATAATGAAGTTTTAAAACTAAGACTTAAGATACATGATGTTATTGGACAAAGACTTTCAATTATACATACTTATATAGAAAACAATTATTTAAATGCAACAAACATTAATGAATTAAAAGATGTTTTAAAAAATATAAGAGAAGATTTAGTCTATGAAGTTTATGATATTGATGAAATGTTTAACAGATTGAAATTAACTTATGAATTAGTTAATACTAAGTTACATCTTAAAGGAAAGTTTCCAGAAGATAAAAAAATCTCTAATATATTTATAAATATTATTAGAGAAGCAAGTACAAATGCAATAAGACATTCTGGAGCAAAAAATGTATATATATCTATTAAAGAAGATAATGGTAGTATATATTTAAATATTGAAAATGATGGAGAAATAAATGAAAATGAAATTATTGAAGGTGATGGAATATTAGGTATGAAAAGAGCAATAAAGCCTTATTTAGGAACTTTAGTTATTAATACAAAACCTAGATTTAATATAAATATAGAAGTAAAAAAGATCTAAGTGTTAGATCTTTGAATTAATATAGCCATGTGATAGTGCAAATATTGCAAGTTTAGAGATTGAATCATATCCGGTTTTTTGTAATATTGTACTGATATAAGCTTTTATTGTACCTTCACTAAAATATAATTCTTGTGCTATTTCCTTTCTTGATTTAGCTTCACAAATTAGTCTTAATATTTCTAATTCCTTTGGTGTTAATTCTGCATTATTTGGAAGTTTAGGAAGAGAACTTGTTGGATATATACTGTATCCATCTATAGTATTTTTAATACAAGAAACCAAACTGTTTAAGCTAATATTTTTATAAATAAAACTATCAGCTTTTGCTTCTTTTGCTCGATCTATAAAAGTAATTTCTGGCATTGCTGTCATAATGACTACTCTTATGTGAGGAAGTTCTTTTTTTATTGCTTTTGTAGCTTCTAAACCACTTGAATTATTTTCTGTGCAAATGTCCATTAGTACCAAGTCAGGTTTTAACTTATGACATGTATGTAGGGCAATATCAGAATTACTTATACCACCAACAACTTCAAATTCATCAAAAGTTCTTAAATTAGCGCATAAAGCATCTCGTAATATTGTTTGATCTTCGACAATTAAAATTCTTATCATGTATTCTCCCTTCGGGTAATTATTACTTATCATTTATAGACTTTAGGTAATTGATTATTTATTATTTTTAAAACATAATTTGATTAGATATATATATTATTGCATATTATTTATTTAAATTCTAGGAGGTGTAATATATGGGATTAATTAAAGCAGCAATAGGCGCAGTAACAGGAACAATGGCAGATGCATGGAAGGAATACTTTTATTGTGATGCTATCGATGGTGATACTTTAATTGTAAAAGGTATGAAGAGGGTAAATGGTAAAAGATCCTCAAACATTCATGGAAATGAAAATGTTATTACAAATGGTTCAAAGATTACGGTAAATGAAGGGCAATGTTTATTAATTGTTGATAATGGGAAAATTGTAGATATTGCAGCTGAAGCAGGTGACTACATTTATGATGCTTCTATGGCACCAAGTATATTTGATGGTGGATTAGGTGATGCAATTAAAAACACTTTTAATGAAGCATGGAACAGATTTGAATATGGTGGAGATGTTTCTAGGGACAACAGAATTTATTATGTAAATACTAAAGAAATAGTTGGTAATAAATATGGAACTCCTAATGCAGTACCATTTAGAGTAATTGATACTAATATTGGACTAGATGTTGATATCTCTATAAGATGTTTTGGTGAATATTCTTATAAGATTACAAACCCAATTTTATTCTATAAAAATGTTAGTGGAAATGTTACTCAAGATTACAAGAGATATGAAATAGATAGTCAATTAAAGACAGAGTTGATGACTGCTTTGCAACCAGCATTTGCAAAAATATCAGCAATGGGTATTAGATATAGTCAATTACCAGGTCATACTACTGAAATTGCAAAAGCATTAAATGAAGAGTTATCTTCAAAATGGGCAGAAACTAGAGGGATAGAAATTGCTTCGTTTGGAGTTTCTAGTGTTTCAGCTTCTGAAGAAGATGAAAAAATGCTTAAACAATTACAAAGTACTGCAGTTAATAGAGATCCAAGAATGGCTGCAGCTAGCTTAGTAGGAGCACAAGCTCAAGCAATGAGAGATGCAGCAAATAATCCATCTGGTGCATTTACTGGCTTTATGGGTATGAATATGGCTAATATGAGTGGAGGATTTGATGCTCAATCTTTATATGGACAATCAGCTCCTCAACAACCTCAACAACAACCTCAACAAGCAAGTAATACTTGGAAATGTGAATGTGGAAATGAAAACACAGGAAATTTCTGTTCAAACTGTGGGAAACCAAAACCATCGCCAAATTGGCAATGCGAATGTGGAAATGTAAATACAGGAAAATTTTGCAGTAATTGTGGAAAACCTAGAGGATAGGAGGAATTTGTTATGAGCGAATTTCAAGAAGTAATTGCAGCTACAAAAAAAGAAACAGATAAAAAATGTCCTAATTGTGGAGGGGTAATGAATTTTGATCCTTCTAATGGTAATATGACATGCCCTTATTGTGATTATTCTGAAGAGGTTATTGATGATTCTTCACCAGCAGTGGAAATTGATATGAAAGAAGCTGAAGATAAAGGAAATCATGATTGGGGAGTAGCAACAAAAACAGTAAATTGTAAAAATTGTGGTGCTCAAAGCATATATGATGCATTAGAAATTGCTAGTGTTTGTCCATATTGTGGAAGTAATCATGTTATGGAGGAAAAGGGCGTTAAAACACTAGCACCTGATGGTGTTGTTACATTTGAAGTGACTGCACAACAAGCAGGAGATATGTTTTCTAGTTGGCTAAATAAAAAATGGTTTTGTCCAACACCTGCAAAACAATCAGCTAAACCTGAAAGGTTTAAGGGAGTTTATATTCCTAACTGGGTTTTTGATGCAAATTCTAGAAGTTTCTATACTGCTCAAGCAGGAGTAAGTAAAACTAGAAAAAAAGCAGATGGTAAAACAGAAACTTATATTCAATATCATGGTGTTAGAGGTTCTCATAGAAAAGAATTTGATGATTTTATACAAATAGGTTCAAATAGATATGATAAAAATACTTTAAGAGCAATTGAGCCATTTGATACCGCAAATAATAAAGCATATAAACCAGAGTATATTGCAGGTTTTTCTGCGGAAAGATATTCAATTGGGTTAAATGATGCATGGGAAGAAGCTAGAAGAAGGATGGAAAATGTAATTGATGATGAAATTACATCAAAAATTAGAACTAAAGAAAATGCATCAACTGTTAAAGATTTAAATGTAAAGACAACATTTTCAGATGTTAAATTTAAATATCTATTGTTACCAATTTGGATTTCTTCATTTGTATTTAATGGTAAAACATATGAGTTTATGGTTAATGGTCAAACTGGTAAAGTAAGTGGATATACACCTGTAGATAAGGTGAAAGTAGCAATTGTAGTAGTTGTAGTAATTGTAATTATTGCGATAATTGTTTACTTTATGAATAGATGATGAAAAAAATAATATTAATTTTCTTATTATTACTTACTGCTTGCAGTAGTGGGCCAAAAACGATAATAGAAGAACCAATTGAACAAACACCTGAAGTAGAGGAAGTTGAAGTTGTAGAAGAAACTATGGTTGTTGATTTTTTGGGATATGGAGCAAACTATCATGTTAAAAGAGACAAATACTTATTTGAAACAGGATTTGAATATATTAATGAATATTATTTAAATGGAGATGAAGCTTATTTAATAATTCCTGTTGATGGTCAAAAATTATTGATTGAAGAAATTGTATATGATGATAATTTTAATGAATCGTATGAAGAATTTATTGTAATTGATGATGGAGAACCATTTATATTAATATGTAATGAAAGTGATATTAGACCTAATGCAAGAATTACAGTTAATGATTCGTATAGTTTTGTTTTACAGGTTAGTTTAATGGATGGAAAGTTAGAACAACCTAAAAACACTGTGCCATATCCATGGAAAGAAAATGATATAGATGAATCCATAGAAGTAATTAATACTATAGTGCAATCTACATTTGATGTACTTAATAGTCCTTATTCATTAAATATGGAAGAAGCTGTTGAGTTAATTACACTTGTCTCAATGTATTTAGATCCAGCTATTGTTGGTGGTGAAATTGAAGTAATTGATTATGTAACGTATAAAATTCCTATAGAAGTTATAGAAGAGTGGACTATTATATTATTTAATGATTATACAGGTGAATTGCCTTATGAATTTAATTCTGATATTTATGAAACTGATTATATTACTTTAACTAGATTAAATAATTATGAATTATTGGCTGTAGAAAAAGATGGGGAGTTTGTAGATTTATTGTATAGTCAAAAAGATATAGAAACAGGATATGAAGATACATTTAAAGTAATTTTGATTAAAAGTGATACCTCAATGATTGGTTATCGAATATTTGATGTAATAAAAAGTGTGGGTTAATTAATAAAAGATGTAGCTTAACTAAGTTACATCTTTTAACATTTATTCGATACTATCTAACCTAACCAAATTACATATTCTAAATTATATTATGTAGTAATGAATATTAATTTTGAGAATAAGTTAAGTAAAATTTATATACCAGCACTAATAGTTTATGATGAAAATATAAAACTAATAATAATCTGAAAAAATAAATTATACACCATAAAAAAGCTCGCTATATAATATAGCGAGTACTTTTTTATTATCTTGAGTAAAACTCTACAACTAATGGTTCGTTTATTTCTTGGTTTAATTCACTTCTTTCAGGATAGCGAATATAAGTACCTTTTTTATTTTCTTTATCAACTTCTACAAATGCAACTGTATTTAAAGTAGCTTCTAAAGCATCAGCAATGCTTGCCATGTTTTTACTTCTTTCTTTAACTTCAATTGTAGAACCAGGTTTAACAATGATACTAGGAATATCAACTTTTTTACCATTTAATAAAATATGTCCATGATTAACTAGTTGACGAGCTGCTCTTCTTGTTCTAGCAAAACCTAGTCTATAAACTAAATTGTCTAGTCTTGATTCTAGCAGAGTTAAGAAGTCTTCACCTACTACTCCACCCATTTTTTCAGCTTTTTTGTATGTGTTATAGAATTGTCTTTCATTTAAACCATACATATGTCTAATTCTTTGTTTTTCTCTTAATTGAGTTCCGTATCCACTTAATTTGATACGTCTTGTAGGCCCGTGTTGTCCAGGGGCATATTGTCTTTTCTTTAATTCTTCACCAGTTTCTAAGATTGAAAAGCTTAGACGTCTTGATACTTTCCAAACTGGTCCTGTATATCTTGCCATAATTTCCTCCTATATTCTAGCAAAACAACAACAGGTACAAATCATCATATAGAGTGTTAACATTTAGATCATTTCGCTTATTGCAGCAAGTTACTTTGATCACCACAGCCGCTGGTGTTAACGCTTTTTACATGAACTTTGTATGCTGCCATCATTTGACGCCCTAAAACTATATCAAAGTAAATAGTAAAAGTCAATTATTCATTAATGTTCAGTTATATGTTAAAATAACATATAGATTTGGAGGCTTTTTTCATATGAAAAAATTTCTTGATTTTATTAGTAAAATAGAGGTAATCATTGCTATTATTGTAATAGTTGTTATATTTGTTATTTGGTTGATACTTAGAAAAGTTCAATCTAATAAATACAAAAAAGTGCTTGCTGAATTAGAAGTTAGATATAATCAGATAAATAGTATACCATTAGCTTTTAAATTAAATAAGGCAGTTGCTATTGCAAGAGTAGATAATGTATTATTACAAAATGTTGCATTATGCAAAGATGATTTTGATTTTGCCACATCTAATTTAAAACAAATTTCTCAAACTCTAGCAGATCTTGAGGATGCTTTACTTATTGGAAAACATAAATTTGTTAAAAATGGATTACTTGATTTAGAGAGTAGCATTAAGCTAGGGGAAGAACAAGTAGGAAAATTAAATGCTTTTTTAGATGAAATATTAGAAAAGGAAACTCAACAAAGAGCTGAAGTTACTGAATTAAAGGATAGATTTAGAGAAATTAAAAATGAAGCAAATGAAAAAAGTCATACATTATCTTATTCATGGAGTACTATAGAAAAAAATATTACAAATATAGAAAATATGTTTTCATCATTTGAAGAGTGGATGTATGCTTCTGATTTTGAAAAATCAAGTTTAGAACTTATAAATATAAAAAGTTCTATAGCTATATTAGAAGAAATTGTAAAAGAACTTCCAGATTTACTACAAGAAGCAACTGGTGTAATACCTCATATGATTGATAAAGTTAATGAAAATAGTGCTAGATTAACTGAGAAAAATGTTTATTTAAGTCATTTAAATATTGATGAAAATGTAAGAGTAATAATGAACTCTTTAAGAACAGATTTAGATAGTCTTAAAAAAGGTGATGCGACAAATGTTAAAGATCATATTGAAGATTATAAGTCAAGATTGTCTTTAATGTTAGAATCATTAAGTAACGAAGAAAAATCTTTTGATGAATTAAGTATGCTTGCAAATAATAGTGGAAAGTTAATATTAGAAGCAACTACAAATTCAAAATATGTAAAAAAACAATTTGAAAAATCTTCTGTAAGATTTGGTTTAGAAGGTCTTGATGAAGAAATAAAAGAAAATGATATCAAGTTAGAAGAATTAGATATTAAGCAAAAACAAGTGTTTGAACAAATTGCTAAAAATGAATTACCAGCAACTTCTGTAATAGCTGCTTTGAAAGAATTATACTTTGATATAGAAGCTTGTAACAATTCATTTATTTCTATGAGACAAAAAATAGATAGTGCAAAGAGTGATGAAGATAGAGCTAAGAAACAACTACTTAAATTACAACTAATAATGAATGAAATGCAGGTTAAGTTAAGAAAACACAGATTACCTTCAATTTCTTCAAGTTATGAATCTGATTTAATTCAAGGCTATGAATATATTAATAATATTGATAATCTTATAAAAGAGACACCACTTGCTGTGGAGTTGTTAAATGTAACTTTAAAAGATGGTATTGATTTTATATATAAGTTATACAATAACGTAAACAATATTGTAGGAATGGCTATAATGGTAGAAAACACTATAGTTTTTGGTAATAAATATAGATCGACATATCCTGATATAGATTCTGATCTTACAAGAGCTGAATTATGTTTTAGAAATGGTGAATATACTCAAGCACTAACAATTGCAATTGCTACAATTGATAAGATACATCCAGGAAGTTATGAAAAGTTGGTGAGAAGTAATGGTGCACATGCAAGCTAAAGTTTATTTAGATAATGCAAGTACTACGAAAATCAATAAAGAAGTTTTAAGTAGCTATCAAAAGTTGATAGCTACTTATTTTGAAAATAGTGATGCTTTATATGATTCAGGAGTATTTGTAAAAAATTTACAAGAAAATAGTAGAAATGCTATTGCCTCATATTTTAATGTTGCTGCTAATAGTGTTATTTTTACTAGTGGAGCTAGTGAAGCAAATAATATGGCTATAAAAGGAGTTGCATTAGCGAGTAAAGATAAGAAACATATAATTACTAGTTCTGTTGAACATGCAAGTGTATTAAATTCAATTAAACAATTAAAAAATGAATTTAATTATGAAGTTACTATATTAGATGTTGATAGTAATGGAGCAATAAATTTAAATGATTTAAGAAAAGCCTTAAGAAAAGATACCTGCTTAGTATCTATAATGTATGTAAATAATGAGGTTGGAAGTATTAATCCAATATATGAAATTGCAAATATAGTTAAGAAAGAATCAAATGCTTATTTGCATATTGATATGGTACAAGCATTAGGAAAGTTAGAAATTATTCTAAAAGATATTGATCTTGCAACATTTTCTGCACATAAAATTGAAGGATTAAAAGGAAGTGGATTATTAATAAAAAAACCACATGTAAATATGATTCCTTTAATTAGTGGTGGACAACAAGAGTTTGGTTTAAGGGGTGGCACTAGTAATGCATTAGTGAATGCTTTATTTTTTAAAACAATGAGATTATATTTAGAAGATAATAAAAAAATATATATTAAAGAATTAAAAGAATATTTATTAGAAAAATTAGCTGAAATTGATGGAATATTAATAAATACACCAAAACATTCTGTCGACAATATAATTAATTTTTCTTATGAAAATATATTTAGTGAAGTTATGATGAATGCTCTTAATTTAAAAGGTATTTGTGTTTCAGCACAAAGTACATGTTCTAGTAAGTCTGATAATCCTAGTATGGTATTAAAAGCTATGGGATTTAGTGATTTACGAAGTAAAACTTGTATTAGAGTAAGTTTATCTAAACATAATACAATTGAAGAGATTGATTATTTTATTTATTCATTAAAGGAGATTATAAATAAATATGGTAGTTTATGATACTGTTTTGGTAAGGTATGGAGAATTAAGTACAAAAGGTAAAAATAGAAATATATTTATAAGAAAACTTTTAGATAATATTAAAAGTTCTTTAAAAGATTTAGAAAAATTAGAATATAGATACACAAGAGATAGAATATATATAAAGATTAATGGTGAAGATTCTAAAGAAATTGAAGAAAGATTAAAAAATGTTTTTGGTATAAGTTCATTTAGCTTTACTTGTAAAATAAACAGTGATATTGAAGAAATTAAAAAAATAACTTTAGAATTAGTCAAAAACCTAGAAACTTCAACTTTTAAAGTTATTACAAAAAGACAAGATAAAACATTTGAATTAAATAGTGATAATGTTAATAGAGCAACTGCAGGGAATATACTTGCTAATACAAATCATAAGGTTGATGTTCATAATCCAAATATAAGAATAAATATTGAAATTCAAAAAGAAAATACATATATCACTAGTAATAAAATTGAAGGTGCAAAAGGGTATCCAACAGGGGTAAATGGGAAAGTCCTTTTACTATTATCAGGAGGAATAGATTCTCCATTAGCAGCATATTATATTATGAAAAGAGGAATAGAGGTTGAGGCAGTTCATTTTGCATCTCCTCCATATACATCTAAACAATCTTTTGATAAGGTTGTTGAGCTTGCAAGAATTGTTAGTAAGTATCAAGGGAAAATGAAAATTCATGTGGTTAATTTTACTGATTTACAGATGGAAATATATGCTAGATGTGATGAATCTTATGCAATTACTATAATGAGAAGAATGATGTATAGAATTGCTGAAAAACTTGCTTTAAAAAGAAATTGTTTAGCTATTGCTACTGGAGAAAATGTAGGTCAAGTAGCAAGTCAAACACTTGAAAGTTTAGCTGTAATTAATGAAGTTATTAAAATGCCTGTAATTAGACCATTAATTACATTTGATAAAATTGATATAATTAATATGTCTAGAATGATTGGAACATATGAAACATCAATTCTTCCTTATGAAGATTGTTGTACAATATTTACTCCAAAAAACCCTGTAACCAAACCAAAATCAACTAAAGCTGTTTATTATGAAAAGAATATTGATTATGATACATTGATAGACAATAGTATCGAAAATATAGAGACTGTTTTAGTTTTACCTAATGAAGTTAAAGATGAATATTTATAGGAGAATGTAAATATGTTTTTTAAGAAAAATAAATCTGGTTTAAAAATAATTGAAGATTATAAAAATGTTTTTGATCCTAATTATGAAGGATCTATTAGTGATGATTTAGTTGAAATTACTACAATTATACAAAACGATGATGGCTTTAAAACAAATAAAAAACTTGAAATTTATGATGTAATTTCAAAGTTAACAAATTGTAGAAAAAATGATAGAAAAAAATATGCAAGAAAATTAGAAAAACTACTTAAATAAATTATTCTGGCAATGTTGTATTTTCTTGGAATTCTTTGTGTTTTAATGTGTAAATAACTATCTCAGCATTTGATAAAAATCTTACATCTTTTATTACAGTACCTACACCACTAGATATATCAACTTTTATTTTATTATCTATTAAGTGCTTTCCTCTATAGTATAATGATGTATATTCTGGTTTATATAGTGAATCTATAATAAAGTAAGCTTGACCTGCAAGACTATGTCCACTTAGATACAAGTCAGTCAGGTTTTTTTCTATCTTAGTAACTGTATCAGGCGTATGACAAACAGCAATTGTATAAGATAATTTAGGGATATTGTTATATGCTTGTTCTATATTAATGTTTCCATTATCTTCACTATCAATACCAACAATATTAATTGATTGAGAACCTTTATTTCTTAATTTTATATTATTGTTATTTATAACTTCAAAATCACTATCAAACAATGTTTCATTTACAATATCTAAATTATTGTGATCTTGATCACCGTATACCGCAAATTTACCTAAAGGGGCTTTGATTTCTTTTAATAAAGTTTTAACGTTTTGTATGGTTTCATAATTTATAGAGTTAACAGTGTCAGAATGAAATAAATCTCCTCCAAAAATTACTACATCAGCACCTGAATTGTTAATTAAAGTAACTAACTTTTCTAATCTATATACATCCATAAATAATCCAAAATGTAAATCTGAAAAATAAAGTATATTTACATTATTTAATTGTTCAGGAATTCTTGTAGATGATACAGTTTCAAATCTAACAGTAAATCTACTTGGAGCATTATTATAGGCATCAAAAAAAAGCCCTCCAACAATAGAGGCAAGAATAATAAATAATAATATGACTTTATTAACTATTTTCATTCTCTATTCCTTTATTTCTTAATAATTATATAACAAATTAATAAATTATACATTTTAAGTTATAAATTGATGATAAATTACGAATAATATGTCTTGATATCGTTTTATATGCTATTATCTACATAATAGAACAAATTAAATATATACAAATAATTTAATTTGAATCATATTTTTAATTTGTTTAATACTTATTACAATTATAATTTTGGAAGGAGAGATATCTATGATTAAAGTAGCCCAACTAGTAGGTCCTTCAGGCTGTAATGATGAAACTGTTATTAAGTATAGTGAAAATTTTCTTAATGAAGTTGGAAAAAAACTTAATAAAAATGTTTTAATTGCAGATATTGATGAAGTAAAAGAAGAAGCTTTACCTATCTATTTTGTGACAACAGGAGGAACTGAATTAGCTTTTAAAGAAATTTATGAAAAAACAAAAGAACCATATGTTCTTTTGACAACACCAGCTTATAATTCTCTTGCAGCAGCAATGGAAATTTTAGGTTTTTTACAAGATAAAGGAATAAAAGGTGAAATACTTCATGGCTCAATAGAAAGTATTGCAAAACGTTTATCTATATTAATTACTGTGGCAAATGCAAGAAAAAAATTATCTGGCTTAAGACTAGGTAATTTTGGAGACTGTGATGCATTAATTGGAAGCAGTGCAAACTTTAAAGAAGTAGAAGATGTCAGTGGAATTAAATCTATTCTCTTTGATTTAGATGTATTTGTTGAAGAGTATAAAAAGGGTGGATATCCTGAAAATGAATATACAAAAGATTTAATGAAGCATAACTTTGGCGATGAAGAAATGAAGAAAGCTCTTGATGTATATGGTGCTCTAAAACGTTTAATTGAAAAACATAATTTACAAGGAGTAAGTTTAAAATGTTTTGATTTACTAGAATTACTTGATACAACAGGATGTTTAGCATTAGCAATATTAAATGCTGAAGGTATTCCTGCAGCATGCGAAGGTGATCAAAAGAGTATGATTAGTATGGCAGTATTAGAAGCAATAACAGGACAAAGTAGTTTTATGTCAAATCCTAGTAGTATGGATCCAGAAAAAGGAGAAATCATTTTTGCACACTGTACTTTACCTATTGATATGGCTGATGATTATCAATTAACAACACATTTTGAATCAGGTATAGGAGTTGCAGTTGCTGCTGATATAGAATCTCAAGTTGTTACAATATTTAAGTGTAATGATGATTTTTCTAGATATTATGCAGGTAAAGCATATTTAATTGAGACTATGCATAGAAATGATTTATGTCGTACACAAATGAAATTAAAATTAGAAGATGGTACAGGTTATTTTTCTAGTGGTCCAATCGGAAATCATCATATGATTGTAAAAGGCGATTGGAAAGAATATATCGACGAATTTTTTAGAAAATAGATATATAACTTATGATTAACTTTCAAAATCCCATTTAAAGATAGTTATTTATGAGTTTAAATAAAATTTAATGAATGTAAACGGAGGAAAAACATGAAAAAAATTTTAAAATTGATTTTTGCATTAATTTTATCTGTTAGCCTTGTTGCATGTGGTGGCGGCGGTTCTAATGAGGCAACTACAGACACTACAGATGAAACTTCAGAAGACGTATATAACGTTGTTTATCTAGTTAATGGAAATTTAGGAGATAAATCATTCTTTGATTCAGCTCAAAGTGGTTTAACTGAACTTGAATCACAAGGAAGAATTACTTTAAAGACAATTGAATTGGGAGCAAGTGATTCAGATAAGCCAAAATGGGAATCAGTAATGTATGAAGTAAGTGATTCAGGTGAATATGATTTTGTTGTTTTGGGTACATTTGAAATGGCTGATTATTTAAAGAATGTTGCAACAGATTATCCTGAACAAAAATACATCATATTTGATGATGATAGTTATGTAGGAGAAAATGAAAATGTTCTTAATATAACTTATAAACAAAATGAATTAGGTTATATAATTGGTGTTTTAGCAGGAAGCATTACTACTGATACAAGTGTTGAACATATCAATGAAGAACCTGTTATAGGTTTTATTGGAGGAATTGATTGTCCACCAATTAATGATTTCTTGATTGGATATATTGAAGGAGCTCAATCAGTTAATCCTGACATTAAAGTTGATACACGTTATACAAATGATTATGTAGATACAGCAAATGCTAAAGAATTTGCTTTATCAATGATGAATGATAAAAAAGTTGATGTTATTTGGGGTGTAGCTGGAAATGCTGGTAATGGGGCAGCTGAAGCAATATTAGAAACAGATAATGCATGGTTTATAGGAGTTGACTCAGATCAAGAAGCAACTTTCCAAGAAGAATTAGCAGCAATAACATTAACATCTGGTTTAAAAAATATTGGTAATTCATTAGTTTGGGTATTTGATGAATTAGATGCTGGTAATGAATATTGGGGTACTCACGTAATCCTTAGCTTAGCTGATGGCGGTGTAGGAATTGTTACTGATAAAAACTATGATGCTATAGTTTCAGATGAAATTAAAGCAACTGTTGAAGAAGCAATTAAATCAGTACAAGATGGAACTGTAAAGGTTTCTACAGCATTAGGACCTGATGCGATTGATGTTCCTGCAATTAGAGATAGTATTAGACCATAATAGATTATTAGGTATTAGCCAAAAGGTTAATACCTTTTTATTTTTGTTTAAAAGTAGTGTGTTATACTTATTTAGGGGTATCTGTAATATGCATAATAAATTTTATATGATTGATTTAGATGGCACTATGTACCATGGAACAAATATTTTACCAGGTGCTAAAGATTTTATAAATCATTTGGTAAGAAATAATATAGAGTTCATTTTTTTAACAAATAACTCATCAAGAACACAAACTCAAGCAGCAAATCATATGCTTAAAATGGGATTTGAAAATATAAAACCTGAAATGTTTTATACAAGTGCAATGGCTGCTGCAGATACAATTTCAAGATTATATCCAAATAAAAGAAAAGCCGCATATATTGGTGAAAAGGGAATGCGAAAAGCCTTGATTGATTATGGATTTATTATTGAACCTGATAAACCTGATTTTTTATTTGTTGGTTTAGATAGAAATGCAACATATAGAGACTATAGTTTTGCAATTAGAGCATTAAAAACAGGAGCTATTCTTGTAGGTACTAATAATGATAGGATTTTATTATCTGAAGATGGTGAAAATATAGGGAATGGATCTGTTGTTGCAATGTTTGAATATGCAGCTGATGTAGAGGCTATAAAAATAGGAAAACCCCATCCAGCAATTATAGAAGGGGCTTTAAGATATGCAAATGTTATTAAAGATGATGTTATTATAATAGGCGATAATTTAGAAACAGATATAAAGTTAGGAGTTAATGCAGGTATAGAAACTATACTTGTTACAACAGGAATCAATACTATGGAAGATTGTTATAGACTTGATATTAAACCTACTTATATTGTTGACAAATTATCTACATTAATTAGATAATTTAGCACATATTAATAAATCTTTTAAAAATTTCAAAATGTTTAGAATCATATACTAGTCTTTCAGGATGCCACTGAACAGCTAGTATTTTTTTATCTAAATCTTCTATTGCTTCTATTATTCCATCAGTACTAATAGAAGAAATAGTAAAATTGTTTGCTATATCTTTAATAGCTTGATGATGAAAACTGTTAATTGTATATTCATCACCAAAGATATTATATAATAATGTATTTTTATTAAATTTAGTATTATAATTCATTGAATCATTTTTTGGTTTTGGTATTAATTTACTTTGGGAATGATTGATATCGGTTCCATATTCTTCAAAAATATCTTGGTATAAACTTCCACTAAAATACACATTTAAAATTTGTAGACCTTTACAAATACCTAAAATAGGTATTTTTTTATTTAAGGCAATTTCTATAAGGTTTAAATCATTATTATCTTCTTTTTCATCAGCAAGTATTGAATATGGCTTTACTTCTTCGTTATAAAGATTTGGATTAATATCTTTACCTCCAGTTATTAATAATCCATCGATATTATTCATTATTTGTTCTAAATCTTCTTTTTTTGCAATAGGTAACATAACTGGTAAACCACCAGCTTTAATTATTGCATCAAAATAGTTTTGATAAACATTAAAAATATCCGTATCATTAAGTATATTTGTTCTTGGTGTAACACCAATTATTTTTTTCATAGTAGGTCTCCTTTAAGTAAATCACCTTGATAATAATCATTTTTTGCCATATATTTATCTATTTCATTTAATACAATTGTTTTTTTCGGTAACCATTTAGGCATTATCAAGTCTTCTTTTACAGGATCACCTGTAAGTCTTTGTATTACAACTTCTTCTTTTAAAAGTCTTAATTGATTTACCACTATATCAACATATTCTTTTAAAGTTAACAAATGAAATTTTTCATACTCATATTTTTTACTTAATAATGTATTTTTTACTACACTTAACATATGTATTTTAACTCCATGAATTGGAAGGGTATTTATATCTTTAATAGTATTTATCATGTCATCTTTTGTTTCATAGGGTAAACCATTTATTAAATGTACACAAATTTTTAAATTTGTTTTACTTAATTTAAATACAGCTTCTTTAAAAGTATTAAAATCATGACATCTATTAATATATTTAGCTGTAACATCATTGGAACTTTGTAAGCCAAGTTCAATCCATATATCTTTTATGTGTGTTAAAGAGTTTAAGTATTCTATTGTTTCATCTTCTAAACAATCAGCTCTAGTTGCAATAGAAATAGCAACAACCTCATCATTGTCAATAAAAGGGTCTACCATATTTTTAATTTTCTCTAATGGTCCATATGTATTTGTATAAGCTTGAAAATATGCGATAAATTTTGCGTCTGGCCATTTATTTATTACAAGTGATTTAGATTCTTCAAATTGTTCTTCAATATTTTCTATTGAACTAGTAAACTCTCCACTGCCTTGTTCTGAACAAAAAATACAACCATAAAAACTTTTTGTTCCATCTCTATTAGGACAAGTAAAACCTGCATCTAAAGGTATTTTCGCTACTTTAGATTTGTATTTGTTTCTAAGGTAATAATTAAAAGTATGATATCTTTTATTATCGTTACTATATTTAAATTTGTTTAACATGAAATCATTATATCATTAAAAAAAGCCTAATTAGGCTTCAATTGTTTGAATTGCGACACATAGAGGACCACCTTGTGTAATAAATGCACATGATAGTTCTAATACTTCAATATAGCTATTAGGAAATTCCTTTCTAAATACACTTTCAACATATTTTGCATCTTTTAAGTTAAATCCATGAGATATATAAATTCTATGATTATCACTTAGTTTATCTTTATAAAAGTTAAGTACTTTTTTTATTGCTTCTCTAAAATTTCTTCCAATTACAAATTTATCTAAACGTTTTCCATCTTTAGTTTGAGTAACAACAGGTTGAAGTTTTAATACTCCTGCTAAAGTAGCTGCTAAGGGAGTAAGCCTACCTCCACGTTTTAAATATCCAAAATCTTTTGGTAATAAGAAAGATATTACAGTTTCAATTTTATTGTTAATATAGTTTAAAATTTCATCTAATGATTTGCCTTCTTTTATTAATTTTAATGTTTCTTCAACTAAGTATTTATGAGGACCACAAAGTGTTTTAGTATTTATTACATGGATATTTTCGTTGTTTTCAATACTGTTTTTAGCTATTAATGCTGAATCATATGTGCCACTTAGACCATCAGCAATAGTTAATACAATTAAGTCATCATTTGGATACTTTTTAAATGTTTCAATTAATAATCCAACAGAAGGCTGAGATGAAGTAGGAATATGTCCTTGGTTAATAATATCTACAAATTCTCTTGCAGTAATATCTACAAATTCAACATATTGTTTGTTGTTTATTGTTACTGACAAAGGGTTTACTACAAATCCCATTTCTTCAGTTTCTTTTGGTGTGTAAAGACACGATGAATCAGTTATCAATCTAATCATATTGTTCTCCTCATAAAATAAATAATATATTTGCAATTACATGGAATATTGTTCCAAGTAATATAAATAGATGAAACAATTCGTGAAATCCCCAGTATTTATTAATGTTAGGCTTTTTAAATATATAAATGATTGCGCCTACAGTATAAGAAATACCACCTGCAGTTATTAATGATATATATGCAGTTGGAACAGATGGAAATTGTGGAAATTTTATTACAATTGCCCAACCCATTAATACATATAATAATGTATATAAAACTCTAGGTGCATTTAACCAAAATATTTTCCCTATAATTCCTATAATTGCTATAATCCACATAATGGATATAAATGCTTTGCCACCTTCTAAATATGTTAAGCAAAATGGTGTGTATGATCCTGCAATTAAAACATATATCATTGCATGATCTAATTTATGAAAAAATGTAAAATATTTATTGTTTGATTGTATATAGTGATAAATACTAGAAGCACTATATAGAAGGGTGATAGAGATAAAGAAGATAAGCATTGATACTGAAGCAATAAAGTTTCCTTTATTTACAATAATGTAAATAATTGAGAAAATTACAAGTACCAGGCCACCAATAGCTCCAAGTAAATGTGTTAAAAAGCTAATTGGGTCTCTTGCATTTTTATACATTTCATCACCTCTATCTAGTTTTTAAAACTAGATAGTATGATTATAACAACATTATCGCAAATATGCTATATTTTTTGACATTAAATATATTTTTTTATATTATATTTATGAACGTTGAAGCAAAGTAGTAGGTAATGGATGTTATTTAGAGAGTCAAGGGTTGGTGAAACTTGATTAACAAAGTTATTGAACTCGTTGTGGAGTGATGTATTTCCTGCTTTAAAGGAATTTAAGTGCATCTTTTTAAAAAGATGAACTAAGGTGGTACCGCGTAATTATTACGTCCTTAGATGTGGGCGTTTTTTATTTTGGAGGATGTATGGCATATAATCATAAAGATATTGAAAAAAAATGGCAAAAATACTGGGAAGAAAATGAAACATTTAAAACAGATGTATATGATGAGGAAAAACCTCCTTATTATGTTTTAGATATGTTTCCTTATCCAAGTGGACAGGGTTTACACGTAGGTCATGCAGAAGGATATACTGCAACTGATATTGTAGCAAGATACAAAAGAATGAAAGGATATAATGTTTTACATCCAATGGGGTGGGATGCTTTTGGTTTACCTGCTGAACAGTATGCATTAAGTACGGGAAATCATCCAGCAGACTTTACTCATGAAAACATTGATACTTTTAGAAGGCAGATAAAAGAAATAGGTTTATCTTATGATTGGAGTAGAGAAATAAGTACTACTGATCCTGAATATTATAAGTGGACTCAATGGATATTTATTCAGCTTTATAATAAAGGTTTAGCTTATGTTGATGAAATTCCTGTAAATTGGTGTCCAGAACTAGGAACTGTTTTAGCTAATGAAGAAGTAATAAATGGAAGAAGCGAAAGAGGAAACCATCCAGTTATTAGAAAACCAATGCGTCAATGGGTTCTTAAGATTACAGAATATGCTGAACAATTACTAAATGATTTGGATTTAGTTGATTGGCCTCAATCAACTAAGGAAATGCAAATTAATTGGATTGGCAAATCTATAGGTTCTAATGTTGTATTTAAAATTGATGGATTTGACAAAGAATTTACAGTATTTACTACAAGGGCTGACACTTTATTTGGTTGTACTTATTGTGTTTTAGCACCAGAACATCCATTTGTATTGGATATTACTAGCAAAGATAAACTTTCTGCTGTAAAACAATATATTGATGAAATACAATCAAAATCTGATTTAGAAAGAACAGATTTAAACAAAGATAAAACTGGAGTATTTACAGGTGCATATGCAATAAATCCTGTAAACAATAAAAAGATTCCGATATGGATTGCGGACTATGTTTTAGCTAGCTATGGAACTGGAGCAATTATGGCTGTTCCAGGACATGATACAAGAGACTATGAATTTGCGAAAAAATTTAATTTAGAAATTATTGAGGTTTTAAAAGGCGGAGATATTTCTAAAGAAGCATACGAAGGTGATGGTATTCATGTTAATAGTGATTTCTTAGATGGTTTAGATAAAGAAGATGCTATTAAAAAAATGAATGAATGGCTTGTTGAAAATAATGTAGGTACTCCAAAAACAACTTATAAATTAAGAGATTGGTTATTTTCAAGACAAAGATATTGGGGAGAACCAATTCCTATAGTTCATATGGAAGATGGAACTATGAGAACTGTTGATATTGAAGAATTACCTTTAGAATTACCAGCAGTTACCAATTACATGCCATCTAGTGATGGAGAAAGTCCTCTTGCTAATGCTGGAGAGTGGTTAGAAGTAGAGATTGATGGTGTTAAAGGAAAAAGAGAAACAAACACAATGCCTCAATGGGCAGGAAGTTGTTGGTATTATATAAGATTTATTGATCCACATAATAATGAATCTTTCTGTGATAAAAAATTACTTGAAAAATGGCTTCCTGTTGATTTATATGTTGGTGGAGCTGAACATGCTGTTTTACACCTTTTATATGCAAGGTTTTGGCATAAAGTACTTTATGATTTAGGCCATGTACCTACTAAAGAACCATTTAAAAAGTTATTCCACCAAGGAATGATATTAGGTTCTAATGGTGAAAAAATGAGTAAATCTAGAGGAAATGTTGTTAGTCCTGATGTGATTTTTGATTCTCATGGTGCTGATTCACTAAGGGTGTATGAAATGTTTATGGGACCATTAGAAGCTTCACTTCCTTGGAATGATAGTGGACTTGATGGAACTAGAAAATGGTTAGATAGAGTTTATAGACTATTTACTGAATACGACAAATTAAGTGATGAAAATGATGGTAGCTTAGACTATGTATATCATGCTACTGTTAAAAAGGTAGAGGAAGATATAGAATCATTAAGGTTAAATACTGCTATTTCTCAAATGATGGTGTTTATTAATGAATGCTATAAAACAAAAACAATATATAGACCATATGCGTTAGGGTTCATAAAAATGTTTTCATGTTTTGCACCTCATTTAGGTGAAGAATTATGGAATGTTTTGGGCAATAAAGATACCTTAGCATATGAACCATGGCCAGTTTATGATAAAAGTAAACTTGAACTTGATGAAGTAGAAATTGTAGTACAAGTTGGTGGAAAATTAAGAGGAAAATTCACTGTGGCTAAAGGTAGTGACCAAGAAATATTAAAAGCTAAAGCTCTTGAAATACCTACTGTACAAACTCATGTAGAAGGTAAGACAATTGTTAAGATGATTGTTATAAAGGATAAAATTGTAAATATTGTTGTAAAAGGATGATTTTCATCCTTTTAATTTTACAAAAGTTTAACCCTTTATTTATTGTAACTATATATATTTGATATTAAAATGATATCAAAGAGGTGAATGATATGCAGGAAAAAATTTTAGTTAAAAATAAAGGGTTTATTATCCCGCTAGCAGTTATAATTTTAAATTTATTAAATGTGGTACTATTTATTTATTCTATTATGAATGGTACAGGATTTATTGTGTTTTTATCAATAATTTTTGCAATTATTTTATTTATTTTATTGTTTGGTATTAAAGTATTAGATCCTCAAGAAGCTTTAGTGTTAACCTTATTTGGTAATTATTATGGAACATTAAAAGAAGAAGGAATGTATTATGTTAATCCATTTTGTTCAGCTGTTAATCCGGCAGCCAATACAGTTTTAAGACAAAGTGGCGATGTTGAGTCTAATAAGGGTGAAATTGTTAGTTCTACTGGTCAAACATATAAACCACAAAATTATAATAAAAAAATTTCATTAAAAATAATGACATTAAATAATAATAGACAAAAGATTAATGATTGTTTGGGTAACCCTGTAGAAATAGGTATTGCGGTAATTTGGAGAGTTAAAAATACTGCTAAAGCTGTATTTGATGTTGATAATTATAAAGAATATTTGTCATTACAATGTGATGCTGCATTAAGAAATATTGTTAGGATATATCCTTATGATGTGGCTGAAAATGTTGACACTACAGGAGATGGAGAGCCAGATGAAGGTTCTTTAAGAGGATCTAGTGAAATAGTAGCGAAAAGAATAAAAGATGAAATACAAGATAGAGTAAATTTAGCAGGAATTGAAATACTTGAAGCAAGAATAACTTATTTGGCATATGCGCCTGAAATTGCAGCTGCAATGCTACAACGCCAACAAGCATCAGCAATTATAGATGCAAGAAAGATGATTGTTGATGGTGCTGTTGGTATGGTAGATATGGCACTATCTAAGCTAAGTGAAGGTGGAATAGTTGATTTAGATGAAGAAAGAAAGGCAGCCATGGTTTCTAACTTACTAGTTGTATTATGTGGTAATAAAGATGCACAACCTATAGTTAACTCTGGCAGTTTATATTAGTGAGTAATATAGATGAAAAAAAACAAATACCTTTAAGAATATCGTCTAAATTATATTCACAAATTGCTTCATGGGCTCAAGATGATTTTCGATCAATTAATGGTCAAATAGAATATTTATTAACAATGTGTGTTAAGCAAAGAATTAAAAATTCAAAATATGTTTCTGAAGAAATATATGAAGATTTTGAAATTGATTTAGAGTAACTATTAATTTAGTTACTTTTTAATAATAGAAGTATAGCTTAGATTTTGTTATAATCATTTACGTATATGAAAGATTTTAAAGTTGAAATTGAACAATTTGATGGTCCATTAGATCTGATGTTACATCTTATTAAAGAGAATAAATTAGATCTTTTTGACTTAGATATTAGTGTACTTACTAACCAATACTTATTATATTTAAATAGATTTAAGGAATTACATTTAGAAATAGCAAGTGAATATCTAGTTGAACTTGCTACACTTATAGAGTATAAATCTAAAAAATTATTTCCTAAGGAAGATGCTACTTTAGATAGCGAATATGAAGAAGATCCAAAAGAAAGGCTTGTAAGAAGATTACTTGAATATCAGCAATATAAAGAAGTAACAAGTGTACTTGAAGAACAATATTTATCTAGACAACTTCAGATAAGTAAACCAATTAGTATCGAAGTTGAGGATTGGATAAAACAAGCAGGTGATGCTCCTATAGAAGCTAATCCTTATGATTTGGTTAAGGCAATGCAAAAGTGCATGAGAAGATTACAATTAAGCAGGCCGTTAGAAACAAAACTTGCAAAAAAAGAAATTTCAATGGAAGAAAGAAAACTAGAAATTGTTGCAAGATTATCTGATTTACCTAATACATTTACTTTTGAAAGACTTTTAGATGATGTAAGTGATATTGATATGGTAATATCTACTTTTCTTGCAGTATTGGATTTAGTGAGGTTACATACTTTATATTTTACAATTGATAGTGAAGAAACAATTTGGTTTACAAGAGGTAATAGTTAATGGAAAATAAAGAACATATTAAAATGGTATTTGAAGGATTGTTATTTATAGTTGGTGATGATGGAGTAACAAAAGAACAATTAAAAGAAATATTAGAAATATCATATGAAGATATTGATGAGATTTTTAATGAATTACAAGAATATTATTTAGATGATCAAAGAGGAATTGAATTAGTAAACTATGGCGATAATTATAAATTTTTATCTAAAGCTGTTGTTCATCCTTATGCTCAGAAAATGTTTCAAAATACAAAACAATCTGGTTTGTCTCAAGCTGCACTAGAAACACTAGCAATTATTGCATATAAACAACCTATTACTAGAGTTGAAATAGAGGAAATAAGGGGTGTAGGAGCTGATATGATGCTTAGAAGGCTTATTGCTCGAAATTTAATAAAAGAAGTTGGAAGAAGTGAGGCTCCTGGAAGACCAATACTATATGAAGTAACTGATGAATTTATGGATACATTTAAACTTATAAGTTTAGAAGAACTTCCAGAATTGCCTAGTTTTAATTTAGATGAAACTGAAGAAAATTTATATGATTAATTAATATAAAAAATAGTCGAATTATCTAATTCGATTTTTTAAATTCAAGGTATTAAATATGGTATGATTATAAGTGAAGAGGTGACAAAATAAATGCTTGAAACCAAAAAGCTTATAGTCTTGGATAAGTACATTCAAGAAGTTACAGACAATGAAATTATACCTGCAGTAAATCTTTCTATTCTTACAAAAAGAGGGAATTGGATGTGTAGCCATGGTAAAAAGCAAATTTTGCCATTGAGCTCTCCAAACTCACTAGATACTCTGTATGATATTTCTTCTTTGACAATGCCTTATATGACAGCAACTTTAATACTTAAATTACTTGAAAATGATGAAATTAATCTAGATGATAAAGTAAATAAATATTTATCAAAGTTTAAAGAAAGTACAACAATTATTGAATGTTTAACTCATACTTCTGGTATTGAAGATTTAAGTGATTCATTAAAAATGACTAAAGAAAATATACTTAAAAACATAATGAATATTAAAGTTAATAAAAAATTAAAAGGCAAATACAATGAAAGTTGGATAAATTACTTTTTATTGGGACTAATTATTGAAAATCTAAAAGAAGGAATCGATGTTTATGCAAATGAAATTATGTTTGAACCAATGAAAATGAAAAGAACTTTTTATGATCCAGAAATAATGCTTAAATCAAACTGTGCTTGTTCACATATTGTTGAAGGTAGCGCAGTTTGCGGTGATGCAATTGATAAATATGCATTATTATTTGATGGTAAAGCAGGTCATGCAGGAGTATTTATTACATTACAAGATTTAAGTTATTATGTTACAACAATGATAAATAAAGGAGTTTTTAGAGATAAAGTATTCTTTAAAGAAGAACAATATAATTTATTACTTAATGAATATAAAGATACTGGACATACTTTATCTTGGATTAAAGGAAAGAAATGTAATCCAATTAAAGAATTAGTTAGTGATGATGCACTTTTCTACTTAGGTAATACAGGATGTTCTGTATTAATAGAACCTGTTAAGGGTTATGGAATAGTATTTTTATCTAATCCATTTCATCTTAATAGAGATAAAGAAAAATTTACTGAAGTGTTAAGAGAAACATTAAAACTAGCAATTGATTCAATAAACCTTAATTAATTAAGGTTTTTTTTATAAATAAGAGTATAATAATGTTCTATAGGAGAATTTTATGGGAACAATTATTAATTCTATTGCTATTATTATTGGCAGTGTTATAGGAACTTTTCTAAAAAAAGGAATTTCTGAAGAATTACAAAACTCTATATTTTCTATATTAGGAGTTGCGATAATTATTGTAGGTTTAAATGGTGTTTTATCTAATATGGCTAGTGTGGTAGATGGATTGATAGTAACATCAAATGAAATATTACTTATAATAAGCTTATCTTTAGGTGTTTTGATAGGAGAGTTATTAAAAATTGATGAAAAGTTAAATAACTTTGGTAAAAGTTTAGAAGATAAATATAAAATAGGTGGTTTTGCAAAAAGCTTTGTGAGTGGCACATTAATATTTTGTGTTGGTGCAATGGCTATTGTTGGGTCTTTAAATGATGGCTTAACAAATGATTATAGTTTACTTTTAATAAAGTCCTTATTAGATGGAATAGTTAGTGTAATATTAAGCGCAACAATGGGAATAGGTGTTTTATTTTCATTTATTCCTGTTGGTATTTATCAAGGAAGTATTACTTTACTTGCTTCTTTTTTAAATCCATTTTTAAGTAGTGAATTAATATCTTTAATATGTATGGTTGGTTATACATTAGTTATAACAATAGGTTTAAATTTTACATTTAAGACCAATATAAAAACAGCAAATTTATTGCCGTCATTATTAATACCTATAATTTATTATTTTATTTTTTGATGTTTAATTCGATATTGTACTGGTGTCATTTCAAAGTTCTTTTTAAATGTATTTTGAAAATGACTTTGATTTGAAAAATATAATTTTTTACTTATTTCAGTAACGGTTAAATTAGTGGTTTCTAATAATTTTTTAGCTTGATTTAATTTTGAATTAATAATGTACTGTTGTATTGTAATACCAGTATCATTTTTAAAGCATTTAGATAGATAATTTCTAGTTACATTTAATTTTAATGCAATATCGCTGACTTGTAGTTTAGATTCAATATTGGCATCTATATATGAAATAGCCATTTTTACAATATTAGAATAATATTTAGAGTTAGTAGAATAATTTATCTTATTGAAAAATATTTTTAATGTTTTATTGAAAATTGTCTCAGCTTCTTTATAAGTTTTTGTTTTGTTTAATTTATTAATCATTTTTTTAGTTATTCTACTTATTGTTTTATTATCAATCCCAGCTTCACTTACAAAAGTAGATATTACAGAAAGATAATAAATAATATAGCTTTTAAAACTTGGTAAATCTTCATTTATATCATCAAATATTAAATCTTTGTTTGGATAAAAGTTTGAGAATGTAATAAAACCTAATTGATCTCCATTTAATACAAAATTTTCTAGTTTTTCAAAAAATATATCATTATTTTGCATTGAAGGATTCATTGATTTCATTTTATCTAATTCTTCAATACTGTAATTACTTATAATATTGTATTCATTTAGCGTAGATCCATTTATAGAAAAATTTAAAATTAATAATAGATTTATAAATTCTTCATAATAAACAGGATTTGAAACTAATAATTCATCAGAGATAATAGATTTTTCTTTTATGTTAAAATCAAAATTATTTAAAATTTTTTCTATTTGTTTTATGTTTAAAATATTTTTTAAAACAGGACCTATTATTAAATCAAAGTTTGAATTTTTAGACTGAATTATGATTTTACCTAAAAATAAAGAATCAAAATGATAAGTTAAACTAACTTCTTTTTCTTGTGTATTTTGATAATATAATTCGTTTATTAATGGCAATAATTTATTCTTTTTAGGCAATGTGAAAATTAACTTATTTTTTTTAATACATGTAATAGGTATTTTATTATAAGCATAAAAATATTCTAAATATGATATAAATTTACTGTTTGTCATTTTTACCTCTTAGATAATATTAACATTTAATAGAAATATTGTTAATGTAATATCACAAATATGATAAAATATTTAAGTACAGGAGGAGCTATGAAAAAAATAATATTATTTTTCTTAATAATTTTATTAACTGGGTGTACTAATTACACTAATTTTGAATTAGATTTAAAAGATGCACTTAATAAAGAAAGTAGCTTAAATGCTATATCTCCTGATAACAATAAAACATATTTCAGATATTATTTAGAACCATGTATAGGTCTTATTTATTCAAATCAAACAAGTAATATTTTTTTATACAATAATGTTAAATTTATAATGAATTTAAATGTGGCAAGTGTTATTAACGATAAATATTACAGCAATGAGTTTGAAAATATACAACTAAATCAAAAATACAAATTATTTAGTTTTAGTGGAGAATATACTGATTATAAAAATAAAACTTATCCATATTATGTTGATGTTTTTAAAGTAAACGATGTTTATTATTTAAAGTTAAATAGTAAATATGTATCATTTTATGTAAATGGTAATGAAGCAAGTTTAATAAATATATCTAGGAAGATGTTACAAATTGCTAAATCTATAGATATATATGAAGAAGAAATTTTATCTGACTTTTCATCAAAAGAAATAATTGAATATACAAAAGAAGAAATTCAATTATTTGATGTTATTGTTCCTGTAAATGGAAAAATACAAGATATACTTGATGGAGAAGATATAAGGCCTGATGGTTATGGTGATGATTATAATGAAGAAGACAGAATGGATATAATTGATGATTACCAAACAGATGATTATGAAACTGATTAGGTAAAATGATATAATTATGTTATTCTAATTTATGATATTAAATTAAAGGAGAATGTTTATGTGGAAAAAATTTACCGACTTATTATTTGAAGATGACGATACCTATGAAGAAGAAATATTTGAAGAAGTTGAAGTGCAAAAACCTGCGGTTAAGCCTATAACAATAACTGAACAAAAGGCTGAGCCAGTTACACCACCACCTCCAGTATTTAAGGAGGTTGTTAAGGAAGAACCAGTAGCTGAACCAAAACCAAAACCATCAATTAGTATGGCTATTGATGATTTGCAAGCAACTAAACCAAAAGAACAAGAGCCTGTAACTCAAAGTAGACAAAGGCCAAGAGTAGTTCCTGTTGCAAAAACAGAACCAAAAAGTACTTATGAATTTACACCTGTAATTTCACCTATTTTTGGTATTAGTGAAAAAGACGTTGATGCTGTTATTCCTACTAACCCTAAGAAAAAATCAGTTACTGATAGTAAGGTTGGAACTGTGATTTCTCCAATGTATGGACTTAATAGGGATGCTAGACCAGATTCAATTTCTGGAAAGATTAGTCCAAAGCCTAGTAGTGTGGATGAAATTGAAGCAGAACAAGAAGTTCCTAAGTTTTCACTTGATGAAATACTTGCAAGAAGAGATGTAGAAAAAGATAATGAAAAAACTAAGTTTTTTAAAACATCTGATTTAGAAGATGAAGAAAATAAAACTGTTGTAATAAGCAGTCATAATATGAGTTTGTTTGATGATGAAGAATAAATTTTACTTTATTGGTATTAAAGGTACAGGAATGGCCGCACTAGCATTGATTTTAAACAAATTGGATCATAATGTTTCTGGATGCGATTTAGAAAAACATTTCTTTACTGAAGATTTACTTGTAGAAAATAATATAGAAATTCAATCTTTTGAAAATGCAATAATTCCAGCAGATGCGACAGTAATTATTGGAAATGCATTTTTAGAAGATTTTCCACTTGTAATAAAAGCAAGGAAAAATAATATATGTTATAGATATCATGAATATTTAGGTTTATTCATGGAAAACTATCATACAATTTGTGTAACAGGAAGTCATGGTAAAACTACGACTACTGGTATGCTGTCTTCTATGATGTCTAATTTTGGTGAAACAGGATATTTAATAGGGGATGGCAGTGGTAAAATAGAAAAAAACACAAAGTATTTTTGTGTTGAAGCGGATGAGTATAGACGTCATTTTTTAGCATATCATCCTAATTATGCTATTGTGACCAATATTGAAATTGATCATGTTGATTATTTTAAGACTGAAGAAGATTATCAATTAGCTTATGAAGAGTTTATAAATCAAGTTAAAGAAAAAGTTTTAATATTTGGTGATGATGAAAATTGTAGAAAGATTAAAGATAGTGATAAATTAATTTGGTATGGTATTGGTGATAACAATGATTTACAAGCTAAAAACATTGTAGAAACTACTTCTGATATGTCTTTTGATTTATATTATTTAAATGAGTTTAAATATAGATTTAATCTTAATTTAGTTGGTAGACATTTATTATGGAATGCTTTAGGTGTTATTGGAATAGGTATGTTAGAAAATGTACCATTTGAAATTATTGAAGATGGATTGAATTTATTTAAAGGTGTAAAAAGAAGATTTGTAATTGAAGAGCATGGGGAAAATGTCTTTATAGATGATTATGCTCATCATCCTACAGAAGTGGCAATTACTATTGATGCAGCTAGAACAAGATATCCAAATAAAAAAATAGTTGCAATATTTAAACCTCATAGAGTGTCTAGAGTTTATAAATTTGCAAAAGAATTTGCGACTGCACTTAAAAAAGCAGATGAAATATTTTTATGTGATTTTACAAGTATAGATGATAAAGAAGATGGTATTGATATAGATATTTATTATTTAAAAGATATGATTGAAGAATCTACTGTTATTGAAGAAGATGAATCTGGAGCTTATATTTTATCAAAAGAAAGTCCAGCAGTATTTTTATTTATGTCTAGTAAAGATATATATCCTTTAGCGGAGATGGTTAAGCGCTCTCAAAATCATTGAAAACATTTTCATTTTATTTTATAATTGTTTTGAAGAGGTGGTAAATTATGGATGAATTATTACTTGCTTTAAAAAACGTTTCTGAACAACTACTACCTATTTTAGGTGCAGTTGTTTTGTTTTATTTATGTATAGTATTTAGAAAGTTAGGAGTACTTTTAGAGTCCTTGTCTAAAACAGTTGATAATTTAAGTCCAACAATTAAACTTGTAGATCAAAGTCTTGAAAAAGTACAAACTCCATTAGATACAGCAGTTAAACTAAGTCACACAATTGATAATGTACATGATAAAACTGTTGATTCTGTCGCGAAAGCAACTACTTACGTAAATGAAAATATGGATGAAATAAAATCTTATGTTAATGATAAGGTTAATAAAGTTAAAGAACATTTTGAAAAAGAAAAAAATGAGGAGGAATAAGTAATGAATAAAGACAACAAAGAACCAATTGCTTCTATTGAAAAGACTGTAGAAGAACTAAAAAAGAAAATTGAAGAATTAGAAGAAGAACCAGTAGTTGAAGAAATTAAAGAAGTACAAGAAGAAGTACAAGAAGAGATTGCAGAAATTGTTGATGAAGTAGAAGACAAAAAATTTGAATTTCCTAAATTTAAGTTAAGTGAAGAAAATGAAGCAAAATTTAATGAATTTAAGGAAAAATCTACTGAAGTAATAAGTGATGCAATTAATCAAATCAAAAAGACAGCTGATGAAGTTGCTTCTAATGAAAAGGTTAGTAGTGCTTTAGATTATATTAAAGCTAACGCTGTTAAAGCTGTTGATGTAGTAAAAGATCAGTTAGATAATATTGCTGATGATCCAAAAGTTCAAAAAACTTATGTGAATATTAGAAATAGTTCAAAAGATTTAATTGATAAAACTGCAAAAGTTATTGATGATGTTGTAGAAGAAAAAGAAATTAAAAAAGTTTTTGAAGATTTATCAAATAAAGTTGAAAAAGGAACTTCAACAATAACTCAAGGTTTTAATGAATTTGTAAATAAACCTGAAGTTAAAGAACAAATTGATAAAGTAAAAGATGTTGCAGAAGATGTAATAAAAAAAGTAGATGAAAAAATAAAAAATATTATAAAATCTGATGATGATTTAACAGATGAAGAAACTATCGTTGAAGAAGCAATAATTGAAGATGAAGTAGTTGAAGAAACTGTTAAATCAGACGAATAATAATATTTTTGGGAGGAAGTAATGAAGAGGGTAACAATTTATGATGTTGCAAAGGAAGCAAAGGTATCTCTAGCTACTGTATCAAGGGTTGTCAATGGTTCTGATGTTGTTAAGCAAGCTACAAGGGAAAAAGTTGAAGCGGCTATAAATAAATTAGGGTATAAACCGAATGCTATTGCTCAAGGCTTAGCATTACAAAAGACAACAACAATTGGTATGATAATAACTGATGCTAGTGTCTTTAATACTGGTCAAATCATTAATGGTGTCCTCGATGCTGCTAAAATAAAAAATTATAATATTATTATGCATGCTTTATCTCCAGGAATTACTGATATTAATGAAATTATTGAAACAATAATTAAATCAAGAGTTGATGGAGTAATAATTTATAACGAAGATATTGATTTAACTGATTTTGAAGAAATATCTAAATACAATATTCCAATTGTATTTATTGGTAGTAAGTTACAATGTAAAAATGTAGGCTCAGTTCACGTTGATCTTGAAAAAGTTTGTAGTGAAGCAGTAGAAATGTTTTTTGAAAAAGGATATAAAAATATTGCTGTTTTACAAGAAAGACATAATAAAAATATTAATGATGAAATGTTAAGTGGCGTCAATGCAGCATATAAAAATCATGGATTAAAATTTGATGGTTATATTGAAATACCAAGCAATGTTAAAACTTCATACGATTGTATGAAAGAGTACTTTAAAAGTAATAGGCCTGAGGTAGTTATTGTTCATAGAGATTCTCAAGCAATAGCAACTGTAAATGCCGCAAAAGAAAACAACTTAAAAGTTCCTGATGATATACAAGTATTATGTTTATTGGATACTAAGTATAATCTAATGATTAGGCCTCAAATATCAAGTTATGCACTGCCTTCATATGACTTAGGTTCAATAGCTATGGCATCTATAGAAAAAATGCTTAATGAAAATGAAGAAGGTAAATCTTATGAATTAAGTTATTTCTATATACCTAGAAAATCTACCAAATAATTGACTTTAATTTATTAGTTACTTATAATTTAAAAGCGATGATTAGAAATAGTACCTTTAAAAGATATTCAGAAAGACTTTGGTTGATGTGAAAAGTTTATTGATTATTGGGAATACACCTATGAGCAATTTTATTGAAAAGATAAAACGTAATCCTGCGTTATAAGGAATAGAGTGCATCATTATGATGAACTAAGGTGGTACCACGTTAAGCGTCCTTAGATATAAGGATGCTTTTTTAATAAGAGGAGGTTATTATGAATTTTTTTGATGAGTTAAATTGGAGAGGTTTAATTAAAGACTGTACTGATGTTGAGGGTTTAAAAGAAAGATTAAAAACACCTGTTACTTGTTATTGTGGAATTGATCCAACTGCAGATTCATTGCATATTGGTCATTTACAACAAGTTTTACTTTTAAGAAGATATCAACAAGCAGGTCATAGAGTTATAGCTTTATGCGGTGGTGCAACAGGTATGATTGGAGATCCTAGACCTACAACTGAAAGATCTTTGATTTCTTTAGAAGATGTAGCACATAATGTTGAATGTATTAAAAAACAATTATCAAGTATTTTAGATTTTTCTGATGATAAAGCTTTATTATTAAATAACCATGATTGGCTAGGTAATATTACAATGCTTCATTTCTTACGAGATTATGGTAAATATTTTAGTGTCAGTTATATGATTGCCAAAGATACAATTGCATCTAGACTTGATACTGGAATTTCTTTTACAGAATTTACTTATACAATATTGCAAGCTGCTGACTGGTTACATTTATATCAAAATTATGATTGTGAACTTCAAATTGGTGGTTCAGATCAATGGGGTAATTTAGTCTCTGGTAATGATTTAATTAGAAAAGTATGTGGAGACAAAGCTAAAGTCTATGGTATAACATCTCCTTTAATTACAAAAAGTGATGGAAGTAAGTTTGGCAAATCTGAAGGTGAAAATATTTGGTTGGATCCTAATAAAACATCACCATATCAATTTTATCAATTTATCATAAATATCGCTGATGAAGATATTATTAATATGCTTCAAAAATTATCTTTTAAAACAAAAGAAGAAATTGAAGAATTAGAAATCGAAGTAAAAGAAAGACCACATTTAAGAAAGGCTCAAAAAGCGTTAGCTGAAGAACTAACTCTTTTAGTTCATGGTCAAGAAGCATTAGATTCAGCACTTAAAATAACTGAAACTTTATTTAAAGGTAATATTAAAGATTTATCACCAAAAGAAATTAAAGATGGTTTAAAAGATGCTAAAACTTTTAAAGTGGAAATTGGTAATAATTTAGTAGATGAAATGGTTAAAACAAAAATTGTTTCTAGTAAAAGAGAAGCTAGACAATTAATTTCATCAGGGTCTATAAGCTTAAATGGTGATAAGATGATGGATTTAAATAAAGTAATTTCTATTGAAGATAGCATTGATAATGAGTTTATAATTTTAAGAAAAGGAAAGAAAAACTATTTTATATTAAACTTAAAATAATTGATTAATTATAATGTGGTATAATTCTATGGAGGTAAAAATATATTATGAAAAAATTCTTTTTAATTTTTATCCTATTAATCAGTTTATTTGGTTGTAGTTTATTAAATGAAAAACCTGAACATAAAGTTGGGGAAGATTATGAAGTATATTATAAGGCTATAGAAGAAAATGATTCATTTTTGTTTGAATCAAGTAACTATAGTATTAATGCTGAAATGGTAAGTCTTCCTAGCGGTAAGAATATTTTCTATATATTTTTAGATAACCCTCAAATTGCAATGTATGATATAAAATTACTTGCGATTGACTTAGAAACAACATATAGATCTTCTGGAACTATGGCAGCATCCCTTGGTATATTTGAAGATGATAAATATTCACTTGTTCCTTACCAAGTAAATGCACAATCAGGATATTATAAAGGGTTAATGATATCTGGAGAAACAACTAAAGATGAATTAGATATTGGAATGCTTGTGAGTTGGTATAATATCGATAGAAAAATTAGTTATAGAGAATTTATTAAATTTAATTTGAGTTTAGATGGAATGATTATTCCTCATGATGACATTAGTGAGTAAAATATGGGTAGTAGGAAAAAGCAATCTTTTATTGCAGGATCATTAACAAGTTCTGCTGGAATATTTATATCAAAGGCACTTGGTTTACTATATGTAGTGCCTTTTAATGCTTTAGCAGGTGGCGAAAGCAATATGTTTTTTTATAGTTCTGCATACACATACTACGATTTATTATTACAAATATGTACTGCAGGATTACCTTTTGCAATAGCTGCAATGGTTGCTAAATATGCAAGTAGAGAAGATTATAAAACAGTAATATTAGTAAAGAAATTATCAATGAGTATTTTATTATTATCGGGATTTCTTGCGGCGGTTTTATTTATGCTTGTTGCTTCACCTTTGTCTAAATATATTTTAAGTGTTGATGCTACTGCAAAAGACATTTCAACTCTTACCAATGTGTTTAGAATTCTTGCTCTTGCAATTATAATTGTTCCTTTTTTAAGTGCTTATAGAGGATATTATCAAGGATTAAGAGAATTTAAAGCATATGCTTTTTCACAAGTTTTAGAACAATTAGTTAGAGTAATTTCTTTATTAGCATTGGGTTATTTTACAGTTAAAGTACTTAATATGGATAATATATATGCAATATATATGGCTGTATTATCAACTTCATTAGCTGCACTTGCGGCTCTTGTCTATTATATTAATTTTGATAGACATAATTTTGGGGTAATAGCTAGAGCTGCAAGAAGACAAGAAACAAAAAGTAAGGATAGTAAAGATATTTTTGTAGAACTTCTTGCTTATGGATTACCATATGTTATTGTTGCAATACTTGGTAATAGTATGAATATTGTAAATAATAATTTTTTTATGAGTACTATGGCATCAATTGATCAGGATTATGAAACTGCTAAAACAATTTTAGGAATTATACAAGTTAATGCAAATAAGCTAACTTCTATTCCTCAAGTTTTAGCAATTGGTTTTTCTGCGGGGATTGTTCCTCATTTAACGGTTGCTTTAGAACATAAAGATTATAATACTTTAAAATCTAATGTTTTATCTGCATTAGATACTGTTCTTTATATTAGTTTGCCATTGTGTTTTTGTTTATTTGCTTTAAGTGAACCTATTTATTTTGTAATGTATGGTAAAAATAACCTTGAATTAGGCAAAGATGTTTTAATGTATAGTAGTATGCTTGCTTTAACAGGAACTATTTCTCCTATTTGTAGCTCTATGATGATGACATTAAAATTTAGAAGGAAAAGTATTTTATATCTTTTAATAGGTTTTATTGTAAAGGTTGTTAGTTTTTTTCCAATGATTAAAGCTTTTGGATATAGTGGAGCTATTACTTCTAGTGTATTAACATCTTTAGTTATTATTTATTTAAATTTACAACATATAAGTAATAGATATAAGGTTAATTACACTATGACTGTTGTAAGGTTATTAAAGATGTGTGTTGCTTTAATTGCAATGAATGGTTCTTTTGCAATATTAAGATTACTAGGTTTAGAAGTTGTTGGCGATAGTAGAATTACAGGTTTATTTATTTTAGGTATTTATGGAGTAATTGGATGTTTAGTGTATTATTATGCTTCATCAATGCTTAATCTTCCTCAAAAGATATTAGGAATAACATTAAAAGATATAATTATTAAATTATTTAGAGACCTACTATGAAAAATCAAGTAGAAATTAAATAAACTTGAAAGTCATAGAAAAAGGAATCTTAAATCAAGATTTGTAAAAAAATATATTATATTTATG
>JGI24707J26582_10000348_pt1 | contig 35265 bp, 29 predicted proteins | sample BioPla1DNA1_FD_26582 | JGI IMG/M metagenome (IMG submission 26582)
AACGAGCCCCTGTCAATTGCCATGCTGGATTTTGACCACTTTAAAAAGATCAATGATAGGTTGGGCCACACCGTTGGTGACTCGGTGCTCAAGCAGCTGGCGGAGATTATCCAGGCTAACATCCGCGCCTCAGACGTTTTGGCTCGGTGGGGAGGGGAAGAGTTTATTCTGCTTATGCCTAAGATCACTTTGGCAGATGCTGCGAGGGTGATGGATCGGCTCAGGTTAATCGTGGCAGATGAGGAATTCGTAGGCGGCAGTACGGTTACCATCAGCGTCGGGGTAACGGAGCTGCGGCCGGGAGATGGCTTTGATGATCTTTTGAAGCGNGTGGATGAGGCTCAATATCGGGCCAAAGCAAGTGGTAGAAACAATGTTCAGACAATCTAGTATCCTGGTAAAATCTTACACAGCGGCCATTTTCAGGCGATCTTTTCAGCGGGGAGTTTAGGAGGAATTTCATTTTCCGTAACGAAGTATCTTACCGTACCGACTCCGTATTAAGTTTGTAAAAACCAAAACAAGAATTAAGGAGGATGGTTTATGAAGTTGGTAAGGAANTCAAAAGTCTTATTGCTCGTCTTAGGTCTGATGCTGGTTTTCTCTTCTGTGGGATTTGCAGAAGACAGTGCACCTAGGGTAGCCATCGTGTTTGACGTGGGTGGCCTTGGCGACCAGTCTTTTAACGATGCTGCATATGTAGGTCTAATGCGGCTGCAGGAAGAACTCGGCGCAGACGTACGGTATGTAGAGTCCCGTACACCTTCTGACTATGAACCCAACCTGTCCATGCTCGCTCGCGAGGGCTATGATGTGGTATGGGCCATCGGCTTCCTGCTGGAAGACGCCGTCAAGAAAATTGCGCCTCAGTATCCGGAAACAAGATTTGGTATCATTGACTCCGGCTTTGACGAGGAAGTTCACGCTACTGAGCTGCAGAACGTTCTGGGTGTACTCTTCAAAGAGCATGAAGGTTCCTTCCTGGTAGGCGTATTGGCTGCCGAAACCACCAAGACCGGCAAAGTTGGTTTTGTGGGTGGTATCCAGATTCCGGCAATCGAGAGATTCGAAGCTGGTTTCAAAGCAGGTGTTTGGTCCGTCGATCCTGACATCGAGATCATCGGCAACTATACCGGCGCATTCGACGACCCGGCCAAGGGTAAAGCAGTTACCGAGTCCATGATCCGCCGCGGTGCAGACGTTATCTTCCACGCCGCTGGTGCAACCGGCCTGGGCATGATCGAAGCCTGTGAAGAGCAGGGCGTATGGGGAATCGGTGTAGACTCCGACCAGGCTCACGTAGCACCCAACGCTGTTCTGAACTCCATGATCAAGCGGGTTGACGTTGGTGTGTTTGAGGGTACCTTGATGCTGCTCGATCCCAACTTCAAGGGACAGACCATCGCCCTCGGCCTTGATGTAGAAGGCGTAGGCATCGTAACTGGTGACACCAACAATGCTTCTCCTGAGGCAATAGCTGCCGCTCTGGAGTGGACTGAACGGATCGCTTCCGGCGACTTTGTTGTACCGGAGTTCCCCAGCGACGTCTACAAAGTAATCAATAAGTAAATCTGTNAGAAGATGTAAATAGGATATTTGGGCGCCGGGATAAATGTCCCGGCGCCTCACACGATAGGGGGGATTTGGATGGTATCGCCCCATGAAAAGCTTGTATTGGAAATGCGGGGTATCACCAAAAGATTTCCTGGTGTTGTTGCAAATGCCGATGTGGATTTTACATTGAAGAAGGGTGAGATTCATACTTTATTGGGTGAAAACGGAGCCGGTAAAAGCACCCTGATGAAAATCCTCTATGGTTTGTACCAGGCGGACGAAGGGGAGATTTACGTCCACGGGGAAAAGCGGGAGATTAATGAGCCAAATGATGCCTTGAGCTTAGGTATCGGCATGGTTCATCAGCACTTTATGCTTATTCCCCAGTTTTCCGTTGTGGAGAATTTGGTTCTGGGGACAGAACCAAAACGCGGCGGGGTCTTTTTAGACATGGCAGCTGCTGTTAGACAGGTGGAAGACGTTTCAAGGGAATACGGCCTGGCCATTGATCCCCACGCCAAGGTTATGAATATTTCCGTAGGCATGCAGCAGCGGGTGGAAATTCTCAAAGCACTTTTACGCGGGGCTGAAATCCTGGTGTTGGATGAACCTACCGCTGTTTTGACACCCCAGGAAGTCGGGGAGCTGTTTACAATTATGCGTAACCTGACGGAAATGGGTAAGTCCATTATCTTCATCAGCCACAAGCTGAAGGAAGTAATGGAGATTTCCGATCGGGTGACCGTTATCCGCAGGGGACGGATCATCGGAAGCGTTACCACTGCGGAAACAAACGTTAACGACTTGGCCCGAATGATGGTGGGTCGCGATGTGGAACTTGTGGTGAGCAAGGAACCGGCCAAACCGGGACCGGAGATGTTCCGCATTACCGATCTCCATGTGCAGGATGATCGGCACTTACCTGCCTTATCAGGTGTTTCCCTTTCCGTTAGGGCAGGGGAAATACTGGGCATTGCCGGTGTAGACGGCAACGGTCAGAACGAACTGGCTGAGGCCATTACGGGTATGCGGAAAGCCACTTCTGGTCAGATCGTGTTAAACGGTAAAGACATTACCAATCTTTCCTCACGCCGCGTGTTTGAATCCAAGGTGGTGCACATTCCGGCGGATAGGCATCGCCATGGCCTTGTTCTGGAATTTTCCATTGCTGAGAATATGGTTTTGCGTACCTATTACGCGCCGCCGTTCAGCAACAAGACTGTCTTGGATTGGGAAGTAATCAAACAAGAGGCACGGGAATTGATTGAAGAGTACGATGTGCGCACGCCCAATGAAGACGTGCTTGCCAGTTCCCTTTCAGGCGGCAACCAGCAGAAGGTGATTGTGGCCAGGGAGTTGGCTCAGGAACCGGAGTTGATTGTAGCTGCCCAACCTACTAGGGGACTGGACGTTGGTGCCATTGAATTTGTCCACACGCGCCTAATTGAGGCCAGGGACGCCCAAAAGGCAGTGCTTCTCTTTTCCCTGGAGTTGGATGAGATCTTGGCCTTGGCGGATAGGATTGCGGTTATGTACGAAGGGCGCATCGTGGGCATTGTGGACCGGGAAGAGGCGACTGAAGAGAAACTCGGCCTCATGATGGCGGGCGTATCAGACGACCGGACAAGTGCGGTAGCCGGAGGGGGAGAGCTATGACCAAGAACAATAAGTGGTGGTCAGGGATTGCCGTTCCCTTGGCTGCTATTCTGGTAGGACTAGTAATTGGCGGAGTGCTCATGTTTATCACCGGTAATAATCCCTTTGCCGGTTACGGAGCACTGCTGAGCGGTTCCTTTGGTTCGGGTATTGACTTTTCCGAGACGCTCGTTTATGTGAATCCGTTGATTTTCGCCGGTCTGTCCATTGCGGTTGCTTACCGTGCAGGTTTGTTTAACATTGGTGCGGAGGGTCAAATCATTGTGGGTATGCTCGCCTCCGCTTTTGTGGGTTATCAGTTTGCAGGCCTACCTAGGCTGCTGCACCTACCCCTGACACTGGGGGCAGGTATGCTGGCTGGGGCACTGTGGGCATCTGTGCCCGGGTATCTGAAGGCCAAATTTGGAGTGCACGAGGTAGTAAACAGCATCATGATGAACTACATCGCCTTGCACCTTTCCCACTATTTGGTTACCGGACCCCTACAGGATCCGAATACAACCCTGCCTTACAGCCCAGATATTGCCCAAAACGCACGTCTGTGGCGCTTCCTCAGCGGCATCGGCAGCGAGTACAGGGTTAACACCGGGATTTTCATCGCCATTCTAGCCGCCTTTGTGGTCTACTGGTTGCTTTACAAAACCACAATCGGTTACGAGATTCGGGCGGTTGGCTTTAACGCCGATGCCTCCCGCTACGCAGGTATGAATACCTCCCGGGCCATGGCAACGGCCATGCTCATTTCAGGCGCTTTGGCGGGACTGGCCGGAGCGGTACAGGTAATGGGTATTCAGTACAAATTCCTGGATATCTTCGCCTTTGAGGGCTGGGGTTTTGACGGTATCGCGGTAGCTTTGGTGGCCAAGAACAATCCCATTGGTATCCTAGGCAGCGCATTTCTCTTCGGCGTGCTGCACCGCGGTTCCCAGACGATGCAGGCCTTGGCAGGTGTACCCAAGGAGACGATTGGGATCGTGCAGGCCCTAATCATCTTCATCGTAGCTGCAGAAGGCCTGGTTAAGGGTTGGATACCTGGCTTGGATAAAATCAAGGCTCTTTTCAACAGAGGAAAGGAGGCTGACGTCTAATGGGTATTGATTGGGCGAACCTACAATATTTCTTGATTGACCTATTAGCGTCCACCGTGACACTGTCAGCGCCTCTGATCATGGCTTCCATCGGCGGGGTGTTCAGTGAGCGGTCCGGGGTAGTAAACATTGGTATTGAGGGCATGATGCTCACCGGCTCCTTTGTGGGAGTGCTGTTTTCCCACTTGACCGGGAATCCCTGGATTGGCTTTTTGGCGGGTTCGTTGGCCGGTGCAGTTTTGGCAGCGCTCCATGCCTGGGTTAGCATAAANTACCATGCGGATCAGACTGTTTCAGGTGTGGCCATCAACATGTTGGCTACTGCCCTAACCGGGTTTNTACTGCGGGCCATCTTTAAACGGGCCGGCCAGACGAACAGGGTGGCAAAACTTGCCTTCTGGTCCTTCCCCTGGCTGCGGAAGATCCCGGTGATTGGTGACATTTTCGCCCGCAACACACCGCCTGTTTATTTGGCTTTCCTGATCGCCATTGTGGCCCACATCGTTTTGTTCAAGACTCCCTTGGGCCTCAGGATCCGTGCCGCCGGGGAACACCCGGAAGCAGCCGATACGGTTGGTGTGAACGTGAACCGCATTCGGTATTTNTCCGTTATTTTGAGCGGGTTTTTGGCCGGAATGGGCGGCGTCACCTTGTCCCTGGGTAACCTGTCCCTGTTTAGGGAGGGTATGAGTGCGGGTAAAGGCTTCATTTCCCTTGCCGCAATGATCTTCGGCAACTGGACGCCCTTTGGGGCGATGGGTGCTTCCCTCCTCTTTGGAGTGGCAGACGCCCTGCAGCTAACTGCCCAAAACTGGGGCTTGGTAGCTATCCCAACCGAGTTCTTTGCCATGTTCCCCTACGTGGTGACAATGGCGGCCTTGGCAGGGATTATTGGACGCTCTACCGCCCCCGCTGCCTCTGGCAAACCATACATCCGCCGGGGGTTATAAGCAAAAAGCAAGTGCGGGAGTTCTTAGGAACATCCCGCACTTTTTCATGTGCTCAATCGGTGAGGTTGTAATCCACTACTGAGAAGATGCGGTTGGGGAATTTCAGTAAGGCAGTGGGATAGGTGAAGGCCATGGTCACCATGTCGTTTGGGCCAGGCTTTTGCAGTTCAGCTTCGATCACAAGCTGGTTGGGTTCCCTTTCGATCACACCCTTTATCCTCACTCCATAACCGCCCGTTGGTTTCGGGCCCGCGGCCACTAAGACGTAGGTGTCTGTGTTGATTACCAATACGTGCAAACCTTCTGTGCGGTGGTGGTTTTCATACCAGGCGGCCAACTCCGGTTCAGATTGCAGTTCCCATCTGTTTAACAGGGTGTATTGCACCGTTTTTTCCTCCGCTTCCCAAGTGTTATCGCTCACTACCACGCAGCCGCTCCGTTGGTCCCAATAGACTTCTGCACCGAGGCTTTCTGCGCAGTAGCGGAGGGGCAGATAAAGTACCTTGCCCCTGAGGCGGGGAGCCGCTTCGAGCCAGGTTACCTCATAGCGTCCATCCTTTGTTGCAACTGCAATATCGGTATCAAGCTGCATATTGATGCGGATCCCTTCTCCCCTAAGGACAATGCCCGTTTCACCCTGCCTTTCACACTCCACGTGGAAAAGCCGCATTAGATCGATTATGGAGATGAGCATGCGGTCCCCATCTAAAAGCAGTGGGTGCTTTAACTCCACCAAGGCGTTGTTCAGAATCAGCGAGGGGGTAAGTTCCGGTCCTGCATTCCCCAAGACGCCCATGCTAAAGGAAAAAAGCAGTAGCAGTGACAGAATTACTCTACCCTTTCCCATAATTNTTGTCTCCTTTGCCAAGTTTTGGTTACTATTGTTCTGTTTTCGCTCGCCGATTCCTCCCCAGGGGCAGGAGATTNCCCTGGGCAGGACATATATACAACAGAGAAAGGGAGGATTGCCATGGGCAGCATACGCTTTATTCATACCGCCGACGTACATCTGGGGCGTATACCCCAGATTGGAGGTGCTTCCCTCCCAGATCAGCTGCGGGAACAGGTCCATGGGGCTACCTTTGCCAGTTTCAGCCGTCTCTGTGATTTGGCCCTGGCGGAAGGGGTAGATTTCGTGGTTATTGCGGGAGATCTGTACGATGGGGAAGCCAGAACGGTCAGCGCTTTAGAGTTTTTTGTGAGGCAGTGCGAGCGGCTGTACGAGGCAGGTATAGGCGTGTACGTTTTGGCGGGCAACCACGATCCCCTGCGGGAGAGGGAAGCGCTGTTCAGGCTGCCCCCAAACGTTTTCACTTTTCCCAGCAGTAAGCCTGAGGTTTTTGAGGTGAAGGATGACCAAGGAGCACCTATTGCCCGNGTAGTGGGTCAAAGTTATGAGCGCAGCGCAGAACGCAGGCGGCTGCACCAGGACTATCCCAGTCTGCCGTCGGATTTGTGGAATATTGGCGTTCTCCATACCCAGCTTGAGGGTGAGCCTTCCACCTACCTTCCCTGTTCTGTGAGTGAGTTAAGGGAGAAAAGCGGTTATCATTATTGGGCTTTAGGTCACATCCATCAACCGGGTATCCTGCATAACGCAAGGCCCCATATTGCCTACCCGGGCACACCCCAGGGTAAGCANGTGAACGAACTGGAGCGGGGCGGCTGCCTCTTGGTGGAGCTGAACGACCAGGGAGAAGATGTAATCACCCACGTGCCTCTGGCACCCATCGTCTACAAGAGAGTTACACTCAAGATAGATGAAGATCCGGTTAGCATACCTGAGACCCTGCCCGAATTGGAAGAGCGGATGGCAGCGGCGGCCCAGGAGCTTCTCTCCGAGGGGGGAGACGATGCCTATCCAATCCTTGGTTACATTGTGCAGTGGAACATTGAGGGCAGGGGAACGATCCACACTCTCCTGGCGGAGCAGCAGGACGAGGCCCATGACTCCCTCCTGGCAGGACTGCGCGGGCGATTTGCAGATGACAAGCCCTTTGTCTGGACGGAACGGATAATGTTTAGAACCAAGCCTGAGCTCGATTTGGACGAGCTTCTTAAAGGCAGCCCGGTGGTGGAGGAATTGGATCGGGTGGTGCAGCGGTGCCAGACAGAAGAAGAGCTTCAGAAGCAGCTGAAAAGGGAACTGGGGCAGATCTGGTCCGGGCACGGCGATGAGGAAGGGTATCAGGACAAGGATGACTTTGTCTTTTATTTAGACGATGAAACACTGCAGGATCTGCTGGCCGATGCCCGTCAGTTGATCCTGGAGAAACTGGCAGAGGGGAGGGAGTAGCAATTAAAATTAGGCGTTTGTACATTAGGGATTTTGGTATTTTACGCAACCAAACGCTGGCCGATCTGCACCCAGGTTTGGTGGTGATCGGCGGTTTGAACAGGGCGGGTAAATCTACGTTTATGAACGTCTTACGCTATTTAGGCTACGGCTTTCCCCGGGATGGTAGTCTGCCGCCTGCCACTGTGCAGTACGGTGTGGAGGCGGATATCAGCTTGGGAAACGCTTTGTATAACCTCAGCCTGAGCGGCTACGGGGCACCGGAGGTAAACGTCCTTTCAGGCAGGCAAACCGGTCAAGTTGATGTGCGGGAGCTGTATCCACTGGACAACTACACTTACCGCCAGCTCTTCACCATCAGCCTGGAGGAATTGAGTTCGATTCAGTCCCTGACTCCCGGGGCTAAGCGGGATCTGCAGTCCATTCTGCTGGGTGCTGGGCTGAAGGAAGTGACGCTCCTGCCCCAGTTGAAAAATGAATTTGGCCGTCAGGCGGACAGCATCGGCGGCACCAGGGGTAATCCCAGTGTGAAGTTGTTTAAACAGTTCCACCAGGCCATTTCCGAAGGCCAACAGCTGAGAAAGAGCAGTCAAGCTCATATTCACGCGTACTCTACTAATCAGACTAGGCTGGCGGAAATAGGGGAAGAGTTGGAGAGTGTAAGCGCGGAACTGGACAGGCTGGGCAAGGAAGTGCGGCGTTTGGACCTTATTAAGAACAATTTCTCCACCTACGAGGAAATGGTTCGTTTAGAAAACGAGCTGAAGTACAGACAGGCTGAACGCTGGGAGCATGTCCCAAGTGAGGATCAACTGGAGCGCGTAAGGAAGCTGGCAACAGACTGCCGGGAGCTGGAGGAAGAGATAGGGGCCAAGGAGATTTCCATAGGCCTAAGCACGGAAGCGGTAACTAAACTGATTGCCCGGGGTAATGAGCTGAATGTGTTGGCCTCGGGCGTATCGGGCATTAAAGAACGCCTCCGGCAGCTGCAGGCTGCGGAGGACAGGTACGCCCAGCAGCGACGGAATTTAGCGGATAGGATAACGAAACTCAACGTCAATTGGTCCTTAGCTGATGCAGAAGCCATCTCTGCCCTCAGGTTGGATGAGATTGAGAAGGACAACGTAAACGAGTTGGTGGAGAAGTACAGTGACTTGGTGGACGACCAAGGGGATGCCAAGCGAGAACTGAAACGCCTGAAAGAGGAAGAGGACCGGATCGCAGAAGAGATTAAGAAACTCAGCGAAGGCAAATCCGCCTTTGGCTTAGCGGCCTATGGAGTAAGCACACTGGTTGCAGCGGTGCTTGGCGTTTTAGCAGGAGTGTTCCTTAATCCGCTGGTGAGCATAGTCGCTCTAGCCCTCATTCTTGTTCTGACCGCCTCGTACTTTACCCAGCTGCGTTCTGCTAGAAGCTCACAAGAGATGCTCAGCCGCCGCCGGGAGAGGCAGGAAGAACTTAAGGCGGAGAGACAGGCAGTGGAGAGTACCTTAACTGAGTTGGCTGAGGCGGAGAAGGAATGCGCAGCCCAGCTTGAGCAGTACCAAAACGCGTTGAACCTGGAGAGTGAAGTACCCTACAAACGCTTACCCAGTTATTTAGACCAGGTGCGGAGTCTGCAGGAGCAGATCACCGAACTGAACAGGCTCAACTTGGATGTAGTGAGCCTGGGTGAGCAGCTCGATGAGGATTACCGTCGTTACCTAGAGTTCCTAACGGAACTGGCATCCGATCTGCCTGTTCAGGCCAGCGGTGAGCGGGAGCAGGACTGGAACTTGCTGTTCGTCCTCGTCCAGGATTGGCAGGCTAAGCTGGCTGAGGCAGAAGCTTTACGGAGAAAGGAGCGAGAACTGACCGCCAAACAACGTGAGATTGGAGAAATTATGGAGCGGAGCAGTTTCTCTGTTCCAGCTGCGGGATTGGATGAAGGGATTGATCTTTTCCTCGTCCAAGCAGCCCGAGCCAGGGAAACGGAGAAACTAGCCGCCAGACTAGTTGAGCTGGAGCGGGAAGTGCGGGCCTCGTTTGCCTCCGATGCGGTGCGGGAAGCCTTTGAGCTCGAGGATGGGGCAGATGTATTGGCAGTCTTTAAGGACCATTGCAAACCTTTCCCTGCGGGGGAAGAAGCGGAGCGTGCCCATGCCGCCGCATTAAACAAAAGGACCGAACTAGCTGCCCAATTGGGGAATCTGCAGGACGAAGAGCGGCAGGTGAAGGAAGAGCTGAAACGGCTCTTCAGCCAGCGGGACTTTGAGGTGGCCAAGCAGAAAATAGATCACAACCGCAGCGAACTGCGGCGCCTGGCAGAGGCATATGCCCTGAACCGGACGGCCGAGTTCCTCCTCCAGGAGACGGAGCGTACTCTCCTTGATCAGATGAAGGACAGCCTGATGGCAGGTGCGGGTCGCATCTTCAGCCGCATTACCCAGGGGGAGTATGACGGGGTGGAACCTGGCAAAAACCTTTTGGAAGAGGATTTCCAGGCAGTGCTGTCCGGTACGGATGATCGGCAAGGGGCAGCCATTCTGAGTCGGGGAACACGGGAACAGCTGTATCTATCTGTGCGTTTAAGCCGGATTCTGGAGATTGAGCCTGCCCTGCCCATCATCATCGACGATTCCATGGCCAATTTCGATGGGCCCCATCTGGACGAAACGTTAGGGATTTTGAGCGAAGTTGCCAAACGGCACCAGATCTTTGTGCTAACTTGCCACGGCAGCCTGCTCGAACGCCTGAGTAAGCTCAACAGCCCAGTTCAGTATTGGAAACTGGAGCGGGGGCAGTTCGCCTTAAGTGAGCGCGACGATTTAATCAGCCATTTGGCTTAGTGTGGAAAACTAACCAGCTTGAGGAGAAAAGAATGGAAAGAGGTTGGAAAGTGGAGAAGAGGCAATCACCGCGTAAAGTCGTACTAATTTTGTTCCTTATGTTCAGCATCCTGTTCGCGCCAGCGGCGGCGGGGGCTGAGAGTTTGACCATCCTGTTCACCCACGATCTCCATGACCATCTGCTGCCCTATACAGTGCTGTTGGATGGGGAGATAACGGCTGTGGGTGGCTATGCCAGGCTGCTTGCAGCCATTAATGCCGAGAGAGAGCGGGATCCGGAGTTGCTCCTCCTGGACGGGGGAGATTTCTCCATGGGTACGCTTTTCCAAACCATTTTCGCGAGCCATGCGCCCCAACTCCGTCTGATGGGTAGGATGGGCTATGATGTGGTTACTTTTGGCAACCATGAATATGATTTTCGGGCCAAGGGTTTAGCGGAGAGTATAACGGCGGCTAAGGAGAGTGGGGAACGGTTACCCCAGATAGTGGCCTCGAACATCCTCTTTCCCCTGGATGAAGAGGGGAACCTAACGCCCACCCTAGAGCAGCTTCAGACTGCTATGCACAGATACCCGGTGAAAAGCTATGTGGTGCTGGAGAAAAAAGGCGTTAAGATTGGTGTCTTCGGCCTAATGGGCAGGGACGCCGCTTCTAACGCACCCATGTCCGAGGTTGCCTTTGAGGAGTACCTGGATGCCGCCCAGCGCATTGTCGACATTCTCAGAAACGAAGAGGGCGTAGACTTGGTAATCTGCCTCTCCCACGCAGGTACGGACGGGAAGAGCCCCAAAACGGAAGATGAGATGTTAGCCAAGGAAGTTCCTGGGATCGATGTGATTGTCTCTGGTCACAGCCACACGCTGCTGCCTGAACCGCTGCTTGTTGGCAATACTGTGATAGGATCCTGCGGTGAATACGGGATGAACTTAGGGGTTATCCGCCTGGCCAGACAGGGGGATGGCTGGGAGTTGGTGGAATACAGTCTTAAGCCTATTGACGAGAGTGTGGCGGAAGACGGTGAGCTATTGGGGGTTATTGCCGAGTACAAAGAGATAGTGGAAACGGAGTATCTAGCCCGTTTTGGCCTGGAGTTTGATCAGGTATTGGCCCACTCACCTTTCAGTTTCACACCTTCCTTTGAAATTGGTGCCCAACATAGGGAAGAGCCTTTGGGTAGTCTAATTAGCGACGCCTACATCTACGCGGTAGAACAGGCGGAAGGTGACGCTTACGAACCGGTAGCGGTGGCCATTGTCCCTGCCGGTACCATCCGCGGCTCCTTTGTGGAGGGTGATATAACCACCTCCCAGGTGTTTATTGTAAGTTCGCTCGGTATAGGTGCTGATGGGGTCCCCGGTTATCCACTGGTTTCTGTCTATTTAACCGGAAAGGAGCTGAAGACGCTTTGTGAAGTGGATGCGTCCGTAGCACCTATTATGGGATCAGCCCAGCTTTACATGTCCGGTCTCAGGTATGAGTTCAACCCCAGGCGTTTGTTCTTTAACAAGGTCACTACTGTTAAGCTGCAGAACCCAGATGGCAGTTTAGTGGAGCTTGAAAACGACAAGCTCTATCGGGTGGTGGCGGGGTTATACGCGGGGCAGATGCTGCCCGCTGTAAGTGCCAAGTCCTTTGGTCTCCTGTCTTTAGTGCCCAAGGATAGGTACGGCAATCCAATTGAGGATTTTGAGGAACACATCATTTACGATTACTCCCAAGGCGAGCCCCGGGAGGTCAAGGAATGGTATGCCATTGCCCAGTACCTCCAGTCCTTTGGGGAAGTGGATGGGCTGCCGGAAATTCCGGCCAAATACAGGGAAGCTGAAGGAAGGAAAATTGTAGATTTCAGTTTGCATCCCATCGACCTTTTGAAAAACCCGAATAAAATCTCCTTGGTCGTGTACGGAGTGATAATTGCTTTGGGCGTCACCGCCTCCTTGATTACTGGTCGGATCAGGCGTAGGCGCAAGGAGCGTGCTAGGAAAATCTATCGTTAATAAGTTAAAATGGGCCGTATCTGCACACTGCTGCAGATACGGCTTTTTCATGTGCGCCACGCATGGCGCGTAACCTGGCGGTGAAAGTCCGCTACGGGGGCTGGCAGTTGCCAACCGTTAGCCAAGCGCAAGGGTGTCCATCGTGAGGTGGAATCTGTTGGTCCCCTTTGTGAACCGGGCTTTTACAAAATGCTAAGAAGTATTGCCAACCACTTCTGGATCTGGTAAAATCAATATACGGTATATTGTATAATGCCTTTGAATCTTAAGGATGATGCTAGTGTTTGCTGCTAAGAAGCTCATGTCTAAAAATGGAGCGGTAGCCGTTCTCTTGGCCCGGGAGTTCATTTCCCTAGGCCCGTCAGACCGGATTTCGACTATAGGAGATTACGCCAAACAGTATGAGACTGGACGCGGAACAGTCCAAGCTGCCTTGAAACTGCTGCAGGCTGAAGGGGCAGTCAGTTTGGAGAGCCGCGGCCACTTGGGGACATTTATCAGCGCAATNGACTACCAAAAGTTGTGGCGCGTGGCGGGCCTAGGGACAATTCGGGGTGTCATGCCCCTGCCTTACTCCAAACGCTATGAGGGAATGGCTACGGCTCTTTACAGAGCGTTCGAAGGGGAGGAATGGCCCTTCAGCCTTGCTTTTATGCGGGGGGCTGACAAAAGGGTGGAAGCCCTTGCTGCAGGCGACTATGACTTTGCAGTGACTTCCCAGCTGGCCGTCTGGTACGAGCTGGCTAAACATGACAATCTTGAGGTTCTGTTTCTGTTTAGCCCAGGTACTTACGTGGGTAGTCATATGGTCATTTTCCGGGACAGTACCCACACCAAAATCGAACCGGGTATGCGCGTTGGGCTCGATCCCCAATCGCCCGACCAGTTTCTTTTGACAAAATATGAATGTGAAGGTTTAGAAGTGGAGTATGTTGAGACATTTTACAACCAGATCCTCAACAAACTCCAAAGCGGCGAGATCGATGCGGCTGTGTGGAACAAGGATGAAATTATGGAGAAGGGGCTAAATTATAACCTAGGTGAGCTCACAAATCCCAAGAGTATGGAAGTCAGTTCCCAAGCGNCCACGGCAGTCTTGGTTATCAACAAAGAGAGGCCGGAAATAAAGACGACATTGCTCAGGATAATAGACAGTGAAATGATCACGGCTGTGCAGGAAGGGGTTCTTGCCGGCAGCATCATTCCAAAGTATTAGTGCAGGGGGTACCTTGATGGACGAACTATTGTTGTTTAGGTTNGATCTACTGGTTAATGCCAAGGAAATTGACGAAGCGGTAAGGGATGCGGTAATTGAACTTGTTCAGGCTGTGGAGAAAAGGTACTCCCTGACTATCACTGAAGACAACGGGGCTATGTTGGTCAGCCATTTGGCCATGGCGCTGGGTAGGATCAAAAGGGGCGAAGAGCTGGAGCCAATAGATGAAGACATCTTCGCCGAGGTGAAACAGACCCAGACCTATCGGGAACTGCACGAACTTTACCTTCCCCTGGAAAAGAGACTGCAGATAACTCTGCCCCAGACAGAAAAGGATTTTTTAGCGCTGCACCTTTGCGCGTTAGTAGAAGACGTTGAATAAGGGATGGGAGGTGATGAAGTCGANAATCGTAGTTGGGGGACAGATGGAGAAGCAGAACATTAAGAACCTCATCGAGGAGTTGGGTGAGGGGAAGGTGACAGCGGAAGTTAAGTCGGATCTGGCCGCCGCCAATGATGTCAAAACGGGCAAAGCAGACTATTATGTCGGCGCTTGTCACACCGGGGGCGGTGGGGCTTTGAGCATGGCTATCGCACTTTTGACACGGGACAAGTGCGTTTCCCTCTCCATGCCCGGGCGCCCGCCACAGGAGGAAGAAATTGTCCAGGCGGTCAAAGCCGGCAAGGTTGCCTTTGGTTTTACCGGTGATCATTACAAACAGGTCATTCCGGTTCTAGTGAGGGAACTGTTGAAAAAAGGGGAAGACAATTAAGGAGGAACGGTAAATGAAGATGTTATTAGCGGCGGTAGTAAGTGCCTTGGCCGCCATTATGGCTAACCGCGGCATAGCCGTGTTTAACGACGGTCTCAGGCCAATCATGCCCGAGCATTTGGAAGGCCGCATGAGCAGAGCGGAATTGGCTGCAACATCCTTTGCCATGAGTTTCGGACTGGTTATCGGGTTCGGAATTCCCTTTTCGCTAACTTCAACCATCATTCTTATTCACAGTATTTTGTTAGGAACAGATATCATCGGTTCGTTCAGTCCTGATGGTAATCGGGGTACAATCATTGCCGGTGTTGTAGGTGCTGTTTACGGTGCCGGTTTGGTAGTAGGCTTAGAAGCTATTGTCAACGTATTCCAGAAGCTGCCTGTCAACGTTATGGACAACCTTGGCGCAGTTGGTACGCCCATCGTGGCNGCCTTTGCCGTATTCCCGGCTTTGGCTACCGCCTATCAGTTCGGCGTACGGAAGGGTATTATCAACTTGGTCCTTTCCATTCTCGCCAGGCAGCTTACAGTCATGATCGGCGCAATCAGCATCGGCTCGGCCACCGTTACACTTAACGCAGAAGGTATGGCCCTGATCGTCGGTATGCTGGTTTTGATCTTCTTTGCCGCCCGGGAGAAAGGGGAGGAAGACGGCGTCGATTTGGCCTCCGTCTTTGGCGAGCGTGTGAAGCGCATTAAAAGCAACATCATTCCCCTNATGGTCATGGGTGGTTTGGTNGCTGCTGCCACATCCTATGGGATTATCGCCGGTGACCCCATTTCCTTGAACCTGGCAGCAGAGGGCAACTACATTGATGCAGGCCTAGCCGCTTTGGCTAGGGGTATTGGGTTTATCCCCCTCATTGCCTCCACCGCCATCGCCACAGGCGTCTACGGACCGGTGGGAATGACTCTGGTCTTTGCAGTTGGTCTTTTCATCCGCACACCAATTTTGGCTCTTGTGGTAGGTGCAGCCGTAATGGGCGTAGAAGTCCTGTTGCTGGAGCGCTTGGGTGCTTCCTTGGATAAATACCCCGGTATTAGAAATGCTGGGGATAACATCCGGAACGCNATGAGCAAGCTGCTGGAGATCGCCCTGTTGGTTGGCGGTATGAATGCAGCCAACGCCATTGCTCCCGGTTTGGGTTTCTTCACGGTGGCCGGTCTTTACATCTTAAACGAAATCGCCGGTACGCCCGTTGTAAGGATGGCAGTTGGACCCATCGCAGCCATTTTGGTTGGCGTGCTGGCCAACGTACTGTCCGTACTTGGTCTTTTGTAAACAGTAAGGGAGGGTGGAGCCGGGAAAACCGGCTTCGCCCCTTTTAGGAAGTGATTTGCTTTGCAACATAACCTCACTCAAATGCTCAAGGTAGCCAAAGCGGCCTTGGCAGCAGAAAAAAACCTGAGGCGTACGGTGGAGTACGCCAGGCCAGAGGTGTTGGATGAGGCGGCAGANCTTATCCAGCAGGGAGAACGGGATGTCTACCTCTTTGGGGTAAAGAACACCAAGCAGATCAGCTGGAATCTCATTGACAAACTGACAGCAGCCGGCTATCTTTTCCACACCATTGACAGTATGGCCCGGGGCGGGAGGGCAATCGATGTGGACCTTGTCAATCCACTCACAGGCGGGGTTATGACCGGCTCATCCAGTGGATCCTGTCTTAACATTCTGCTCGGAATTAATGATTTTGCCCTGGGTACAGACGGGGGCGGTTCTGTTCTGGGTCCGGCAATCAGCACCGGGCTTTTTGGTTTTATGGCTAAAGGACTTGGTCTCAAGGGTCAGAACCCAAGGATCTCCACAGACAAGATTGAGTTCGTCCCGGGAGTGGGTATAATAACCTACGACTACCAACTTGGCCTTGANGTATTGGCTCACGTTGCTGACTACCAGCTTCTGTGCGCAGACGAAATGAAGGCGGAGAGAGTCAAGGTTGCTGTCCCACACGGTAGCCGGGAAAACAGCGGCTTGCAGCACGCCCTGGGCAAACTGGAGGATTGGGTGGAGATTGTGGAAGCTGACTTTGGTGCCGCTGACTTGGCGCTGCCGAGCAGGGAAGAACTGATAGCCAAGTGTGGGGAGTTGCTAGCTGCAGGCATTGATCTGATCCTCTCCCAGGAGGGCCCAGTAGATCTGTGGGGCCGGGGAGATTCGGTCCTGGGTACGTGGGGTGAAACGGGGAAAGAGATGCAGATTAGGGGCGGCAAGGGCTTAATCAGGGTAGCAAACATGCTGAATGCCACCGCAGTGAGTATTCCAACGGGTGAACTGGCATCGGGGCTTTTGGTGTTGGGGCCGGAAGGCAAACGGGGTGGATCGTTGTCTCTCTCGGTGGGCAGAATGCTGGCACAAGCCTTTTCACCTCCCGAGCTTTTCCAGCGCTATTTTCTCCACAGCTACCAGCGGAAAGAGGAAGGGTTGATTTAGATGGCCATTTATACTGTGAACGGTAAAATTAAGAGTGAAGACTTGGGCAGGACTTATATCCATGAACANTTGCACATAGACCTTTCCGGGGTTAAGCAGGATGAAGATGCCAAGTTCGATGACGTTGAGGCGGTTATTACCGAACTTGCCAACAGCCAGATCCAATCCCTTGTGGAGGTAACCAACATCGGCATGGGCCGGGATGTGGAAACTCTGCGCCGGATCAGTCAAACGACCGGCGTAAATGTTATTGCCAGCACCGGCTGTTACAAAGAACCGTTTATTCCCGCTGAGATGTACCAGTTAAGTGAAGGGGAAATAGCTGAGATCTTTATTCGGGAAATTGAGGAAGGTATGGACGGTACGGGAGTTAAGGCACACATCATTGGCGAGGTCGGAACAAGTAAGAACGAGATCACGCCCATGGAGATGAGAATGCTCAAGGCCAGTATCCTAACTCACCTAGAGACAGGCCATCCCATCTTCACCCATACTACCTTGGGTACCATGGCCCTGGAACAGCTAGACCTCTTTGCCCAGTACAAAGTGGATCCAGGTAAGATCCTGATTGGTCATTTGGATCTGAACTGCAATCGGGACTACCACCTTAAGATTGCCGATCGCGGCTGTTACTTGGGCTTTGACACCATCGGCAAGGCTAAGTACGAAAGTGATGATGTGAGGATCGAACATATTAAGTACCTGATTGAGCGCGGTCACCTGGACCAGATTGTCCTCTCCCAGGACATGACCCGTAAGAGTCACCTGAAGAAGAACGGCGGTATTGGTTTCAACTATCTCTTTGAGGAGTTTATACCCAAAGCGAAGGAGCACGGTATAACCGACGNACAGCTGGATCAGATGCTCATTCATAACCCCCGCAGGTTGCTTGCGGTTTAGGAGGATAGAGATGCGGACTTATCCCATTGCCACAATCGATTTAGAACAGGCTAAGGAGTTTCAATTCAGACTGGTCGATTTGATCATGCGCGAGTTTCGCGGCGATGAGTTTCTCCAGGCCGGTGACTACGGTGTTGTTCCCGGAAAGGGCAAGCCTGTTTACACGGAAAAGGTGGAAAGGGTTTTGGCCGAGTTTTTCCACGCCGAGGCCTGCGCCCTCGTGCGGGGAGCAGGCACGGGTGCCCTCCGCNCTGTCTTTAACGCCAAAGCCGGACCGGGACAGAAAATCCTGGTCCATACCGCACCNATCTATCCCACCACGAGGGTGATCATTGAGTCCATGGGCTTAGAAACAGTGGCGGTGGACTTTAACGAACCGCAGACCTGGGACAAAAACGTGATCCAGGCGGTTGATTTCTGCCTAGTCCAGCATACCAGACAGATTCCTTCCGATCGCTATCACTTAGGCGAGACAATTGAACTGCTTAAGGAAATCAACCCATCCCTCTTTATTCTAGTAGATGATAACTACGCTGTAATGAAGGCGGAAAAAATTGGCGTAGAGGCAGGGGGAAGCGCCAGTGCCTTTTCCCTCTTTAAGCTCCTTGGCCCGGAAGGGATAGGCTGCGTTCTGGCTGATCAAAGCACAATCGATAAGCTTAACGAGCTAAATTACTCAGGTGGAAGCCAGGTACAGGGCCACGAAGCGCTGGAGGCACTGCGCTCCCTCGTCTACGCCCCTGTTATGCTTGCCCTGCAGAAGGAAGCGGCCGATGAGGTTGTGGCTAGGCTCAACGCAGGCGAGGTAAAGGGCATCAGGTCTGCTTTCATTGCCAATGCCCAGAGCAGAGTGATTTTGGTAGAATTTGAACAGCCCATTGCCAAAAAGGTGCTGGAGCAAACTAACCTTCTAGGGGGAGCACCCTATCCGGTGGGAGCTGAGTCGAGGTATGAAGTGGCGGCCATGTTTTACAGGGTTTCAGGCACTTTCCTGGCCCAAGACCCCAAATTGGCAGACTACATGATCAGGATTAATCCCATGCGGGCAGGGGCAGATACTGTCCTCAGGGTACTGCAGGAAGCAGTGGACAAGGCAGATGTACGGGGTGGTTAAATGTTTTTAGACGCAACAATAAAACGGAACAGGGCACTGATTGAGGCCGCCATTGAGCTACACCACAGGGGTCAGATCGGCCCCAATACCTATGTGTTAGACGTGGACCGAATTACAGCCAACGCAGTTCTGCTCAAGGAAGAAGCAGATCGTTTAGGCCTTAAGCTTTATATGATGACAAAACAAATCGGCCGCAATCCCCATGTAGCCCAGCGCATTGCCGCAACCGGCATCGAGCAGGCGGTGGCAGTGGACCCATGGGAGGCTTTAACGCTGGCCCGCGCCGGCATTAGACTTGGTAATGTGGGTCATCTCGTCCAGATTCCCTCTAGTATGATTACTGAGATTCTTTCGTATCAACCGGAAGTGATCACCGTTTTTTCGGTGGAAAAAGCAAAGGAAATATCGCTCGAGGCAGAAAAGCAGGGTAGGGTGCAGGATCTACTATTGAGGGTAGTAGGCGAAGGTGACCTGATTTACCCCGGCCAAACGGGTGGTTTTAGCTTAGAGAGACTTGTAGTATCGGCCAGGGAGATTATGGCGCTGACAGGTGTCCGTATCGCGGGGGTTACCGTCTTTCCCTGCTTTTTGTACAACAACGACTCAGGTGCGGTGGAGGCCACGTCTAATGCCCAAACGCTCATACGGGGAGCTCAGCTCCTGCGTGATGAATTGGGTCTAGAACTAAGCCAAATCAACGCCCCAAGTGCAAACTCAGTCGCTTCCCTGGCCCATGTGCGTGAACTGGGTGGTACCCACGCGGAGCCGGGGCACGCCTTTACAGGCACAACGCCCTTGAATGCCAACGGCAGCCAGCCTGAAACACCTGCCCTGGTCTACGTTAGTGAAGTATCCCATCTCTACGATGGTAAGGCGTACACCTACGGCGGAGGCTTTTACCCCCGGGGCCATGTGCAGAAGGCCATGGTGGGCACCAACTGGGATGGGGCGGTGGAGAACATTTTGCCGGCTGCTCCCCGTTCGGCGGAAAACATCGATTATTACGGTGAACTCCTCCTTAACGGCAGTCCAGTAAAGGTGGGGGATACGGTAGTCTACGCCTTTAGGACCCAGATCTTTGTTACCCGTTCAGAAGTGGCGGTTGTGGAGGGCATCAGTACGGGAGAACCTCANCTAGTCGGGATTTACGACAGCTGGGGCAACTTAATACGCAATGGGTGATGCAATGAAAAGAGTTATTTTAGTGATTATAGACAGCCTAGGTGTCGGAGCCATGGACGACGTGGCGGAAGTCAGGTCCCAGGATATGGGGGCCAACACATTTAAGCACATTTTGGATCAGGCAGAACGTTTGGAAATCCCCAATTTGGAGAGGCTCGGGATCAATCAGATCCTAATGCATCCCCGTTTGTCCGGTGATAAGCAGCTGGGTGCAGTGGGTGTTTTGAACTTGGCCCACGCCGGTGCGGACAGTTATATGGGTCACCAGGAAATTATGGGTACCAAGCCCAAAAAGCCCCTGCTTAAGCCCTTCAGCTACTTCCGGGATGAGGTAATCACGGAGCTGACCAGGGCGGGGCACCGGGTCAGTTTTCCCGAACCGGACAAGCCATACATTTTGGTTGATGATCGCGTTGTGGTAGCGGATAACATTGAAACGGACTACGGCCAGATTTACAACGTCAGTGCTCCCCTCGATGAGATCGACTTTGAAGAGGTATTGGCCATCGCCCGCATTGTCCGGGCGGTGGTGAAGGTAAACAGGGTGATCGCCCTAGGGGGTAGGGGAGTAAGCCGGGAACAACTCCTTGGCAGTATAGAAACCCGGGCAGATGGCTTAACTGGCGTCAATTCGCCCAAGTCCGGTGTGTACAAGAAAGGTTATGTGAGCAGACATCTGGGCTATGGTGTGGATCCCCAGAGCCAGATCAGTTCCATTCTAGCCCGCAGGCTTTACACCGTAACGCTGGTTGGCAAGATGCAGGATGTGATTGAATGCGAAGGTGCGGTGAAAATCCCTGCGGTGGAAACGACACAGGTGATGGAAGAGATCTACTGCTCCCTAGATAGGTTCATGACCGGGCTTGTGGCAGGAACGGTACAGGAAACGGATTTGGCCGGCCATGCCCAAAACGTCGATACCTACGCCGAAAAACTTATGATCGTCGATGAGTATCTTGGGAAGATAATGGAGGCTATGCTGCCGGGTGATCTGCTTTTAGTATCTGCGGACCACGGTAATGATCCCACCATCGGTTTCAGCCAGCACACCCGGGAAAAGACGTTTGTCTTGGCCTACGGCCAGGGCATTCGNTCCACTGAGATTGGAGAGAGGGANACCCTTTCCGANTTGGCNGCCACCATTGCAGATTACTTTGCTGTGGAGGAGCCGGAAAACGGCACAAGTTTTCTCCATTTGATCACTTAGTTCAAGGAACTCCCAGATCTATGACGAATCAGAAAAGAACGGATTCTTTTGAGGAGGGCTGCGATATGCTGCAGACAAATTGGGTGGTAAGATCGGCAGAAGTTGAAGAAACCCTGGCGGCCGGAGGTCCGGTGGTGGCATTAGAATCTACCATCATTGCCCACGGTATGCCTTATCCGAAAAACGTGGAAACTGCCTTAGCTGTTGAACAGGTTGTTAGGGACAACGGTGCCATTCCAGCTACCATCGCCATAATCAACGGAAAAATGCGGGCCGGCTTATCGGTCGATGAAATTGAACTGCTCGGTAAGGAAGGGGCAGCGGTGCCGAAAGCCAGCAGGCGAGATCTAGCAGTTTTAGCTGCCCGGGGTTCCATGGGTGCCACAACTGTGGCAGGAACAATGGCAGTTGCTAACCTAGCAGGCATTTCGGTGTTCTGCACCGGAGGTATTGGTGGTGTCCACCGCGGTGCAACTGAAACGATGGACATTTCCGCTGACTTAGAAGAACTGGCCAGGACACCGGTTATGGTTGTCTGTGCCGGGGCCAAGTCTATTCTCGACCTTGGCTTGACCCTTGAATACTTGGAGACACAAGGCGTGCCCGTCTTGGGTTACAAAACGGATGAGCTCCCGGCCTTTTACACCATCAGCAGCGGCTTTGGCGTTGACTACCGGGTGGATGACCCGGCAGAGATCGCCCGGATTTTCAAGGCCCAGCTGGAACTTGGTAGTCGCCAGGGTATGGTAGTTGGTAATCCCATTCCCGAAGAGTNTGCCATGGACAGGGATTACATCGATGCTAAAATCAACGAAGCTCTAGCGGAAGCAGACAGGCTGGGGATTAAAGGTAAGGATACAACACCCTTCCTGCTTGATGCAATCCAAAAGGCAACGGCAGGTAAGAGCCTGGAAGCCAATATTCAGCTCGTTTTAAACAACGCTGCCCTTGCCGCCCAGATTGCGGTAGAATACAGCAAACTGGGCCCGATTTAGGGGGAGCACATTGACTACTCCAGGTAAGGTATTTATCATCGGCGACCTGCTTCTCGATCATCAGTATTGGCTTGACCGCTTCCCCCAACCGGGGGAAGAGGCCGCTATCTTGGAATCTATCCGGAACACCGGCGGTTCCGCGGCCAATACGGCAATAGCTTTGGCCTATCAGGGTGTCCCCTGCCTGTTTTGCGGCAGGATCGGCAGAGATGCCGCGGGGGAAGAGATTAGGGAGCAGTTAGAGTCCTTTCAGATTGATACCAGCTGCATTCAGTACGGCAGCGCCACCGGGTACACCATAACCATGATCGATGCCAGCGCGGAGCGTACCATGTTCTCCTACCGAGGGGCTTCTGCTGAAACGCCTGAGTTAACAGAAGAGGTGATTAACGGCCTGCGCGAGGCAAAACTGCTCTTTCTCTCAGGCTATTTCCTCCTAGACCCGGGTCAAGCGGACTTCGTCCTTAAGGCGGTGGAGATCGTGAAAAGGGCGGGCGGTATTGTGGCCTGGGATCCATCGCCACTGGTGCATGCGGTGGATAAGGCTGTGTTGACCAAGCTGCTGGCGGAAGCGGACTTCACCTTTCCCAACCGATTGGAACTGAAACTACTGACCGGTGAGGAGTCTGTGGAAGAAGGCCTTGCCGTGCTGCGAGAGAGGACAAGGAACATTGTGCTGAAGCTGGGTGGTAAAGGCTCCCTGCTTACGGCTAAAACGGAGGACGGCGCAGTGGAACACTTTGCCCCGGCACCCAAGGTGGATGTTGTGGATACCACAGGGGCAGGGGATGTGTTTAACGCAGGCTTTTTGGCCGCTTACCTAAAGGGCGGCAGTCCCCAGGAGTGGCTTGCCCAAGGCAATGCCCTGGCTGCGGAGGCCATAACCAAAAAAGGTGCAGTTACGCTGTTTGTAAAGGGATAGGCGACTCCAATTTGACACAAAAACGCCCGGGCATTGCCCGGGCGTCTTCTTTTCTAGACAAAATTGTTCTGCTCTGAACCCCGCCTACATTAAATTCCAGAACATGGCGGTGTTGGCTGCGGTAATCATAGTGAAGAGAATGGCGTTCAAGAAAGCGGCCAACCAGACGTTACCCGTTTCCTCAAACAGCTTACGGGCATACACCCCGGCAATGCCCAAGACGGGTACCAGGGCAATGAGGAGGATGCCGTTCAGCGTTTCGGTTGGGAAACCGGCCACTCCCGTTAGGAACACTTTACCGTAGTGGTACAGCAGCCAGAGGATGAGACCGCCCGAGTTCAAGGCCACAGCGGCCAGGCAGCCCCATTTCTTCAATCCACGCGTATTGGCATTGACCGCAACTGCGTTGATCAGGTAGAACACGAAGAAATAGGGAAGATACCTGAGGGCGGTGCGGACATGTTCGAACTTAAAGGTGCGTACCGCTAATGTCCAGATCCTGAAGTCAACTCCAAAGAGAGCCTGCATCAGCCAGAGCACGATGTAGCCTGCCACAACTGCCACCAAAGCAGCTGCCAAGGCTGAGACGATGACCATGGGCTCAAGCACCAGCCCATAAGCTTCCAAACGGGCCCCTTTTCCCTTTCTGTCTAGGTAGTAGACAATCACGTTGATTAGGGCGGCAATTAACCCGCTGGCAACTGCCCAATAGGCAATCTGGTTAGTGGTGGGCTGGTTGTAGGTGCTGCCCAAAACCAGCAGGGAATTGGCTCTCAAGATCCAGATCACCAAAAGGAGTGCGAAGAAGGCGATAGCACCGGCCTGCATCCAGATGGGGCTGTCCTCTCCTTGCTGCTCCTGGCGTTTGTAGAAGAGCCAAGCGATGCTGAGTACCGCCACCACAATTGTTCCCCAGAGGAGGGGCTTCATACCTGCCGCGGTCTTGTTGAACAGGGCAGGGAAGAAGATGGCGGGCAGCAGTGTGGCAAGGATGATTACCAGCCAAGAAATGATCTTCCCGTTTCTGGTTTTCCCTGCTGAAACCACCTGTGGCTGAGCCACTCTTGCCTTTTGGAAGAAGGGCAGGGTGAGCAGTATTCTGACTAGGGAGATGACAAAGAGGAAGAAGCCGATCAGGGCAAGGAAGTTAAAGCCTTCCTTCAGCCACCAGATTTGGTTGCTTGGGTTCAGGTTTACCTTAGTCTGGTTGGGAGATGTTACACCGGCAAAGGCGTTGGTGTAAAAATCGATCAGATGTGCTGTTGTCCGCTTGGAAAAGTGGTTCCAGGGATGAATCTCATTGGGTGTGTAAATGACGCGGCGGCCCAGCTCGGAAGCGCGCACTATCATGTCATTGATCATGACCGGGCCCGAATCAACGGTGTAGAACCTGCCTGCCTCGCCTGGAGTCGCGGTTGGTTCTAAGCCGAGGAAAGCCTTACCCGAGATGGTTGCGGGGAAGTCTTTGTAGACGACGGTGCCCACCACAGCTTTTTCCGCTTCAGTTTTCTCCGCCGCAGACTTATTAAAGAAAAACTCATCGTAATGGGCTGCAATCATACCGACGGTACGGGAGCCGAATGCCGCCATGAACTGTTCCTGGGATGCTACCGCCGCGGCATAGGAAAAGTCCGAACCGACTGAAATACCGGTGTAGATCATCCGGTAGCCGTTTTGCAGCGCAGCCATTTCATCCATGTACATGGCAATAAAGGAGGAAAAACCACCCATGGAATGGCCGCTCACAGCCACGTAGGCATTACCGTTCGCATCTTTCTTAGTGAAATCCTGTTCGTATATGTACTTGGCCGCATCGAACTGGGCGTAAATCCAGAATGTACCGAAATGGCCGCCCGGCGGGATGGGCTCTGCCCATCTGGAGTCGCCGTGATCGTACATATCCAGGGCCAAGACGATGTAGCCGCGCCGGGACATTTCAATTGCCGGTGCGTCCTGCATCTCCTTGGTGTTGAGGTAACCGTGGGTAGTGATGATCACGGGACGGGGATCATTCGCTCCGGCACCCTTGGGCATGTACAGGAGGCCCGTGAGGGTACCCCGTTCAGTTTCAAATTCGATCCGTTCCACTTTGACTGAATAGAGCGAGGTGTGGAACATGCCCGCTAGGAAGCTGGCGATAATGATGAGTGCCAATGAGAAGAGAAGCATCCCCCGGGGCTTTTTTGTAAATTCGCAAAGCCTTTTCACAACAATCCCTCCAATTCCATTAAATTTTAGTTAGTTACTTCCCGCGTATCAGTAAAATACCTGCTCATGCCGGGCGAAAAGTGGATTAAGGAATGGGGCGAAAGACTCGCGTTAAATCAACCACCAGAGCGGGGAAGGTGGGGGAATGGGCGTTTTCCGGTGCCTTAAAGGTCAGGTGCTCAGTTATTTCCCCATCTGAAAAACGGTAAATAGCGATCGTTTTGTTCTGCGGGTCAACAATCCAGTACTCTTTCACACCCCCATCCAGGTAAAGGGACAATTTTTTCAGCAAATCATGTTTGCGACTTGATGCGGAGAGTATTTCACACACTAAAGTGGGCACCCCTTTGTAATAGCCATCGGGTGCGAGCTGCTCGGCTAGATCGCAGATTACCATTAGGTCAGGCTGTACTACGTTAATATCACCGGCAAAACGGCTGATGGTAATATCCTAAGGAGCAACGAAGGGAATGCATTCCTTACCGTCAAAAAAGCGGTGGAATGCCCCAAACAATTGGGTCAAAGCCAGTTGGTGGTCTGTTTTTGGGGATGTCAGCAGGAATATCTCACCGTCAATGTACTCATAGCGCTCAGCACTGTTCTTGCTCAACTCCAGAAACGCCTGGTAGGTCGCTTTGCCGAGTCCGTAACCGCTTACACGAGCAGATTCAGCCCCAAAACCTGCCTTATCCCTCAGGGCAGTGAGTTTGGCCACNTCTTGTCCGTTACGGGTAATGATTATGTCCTGCTCTTGGGCCAGCAGCAGATATTTTCCGAAATTGTTTTGAGCTTCGGTGGAACTGATCGTGAGCATGACATCACCCCTTCTTAGTTAAATTAGCTAATTTTATTCTGCTTTTGGCGGCAGTTTTCTGTCAAGATGAAAACTAAAGGGCCGTGGGCACCGGGCCCACGGCCTATATTCAACTAGATGTCTNTTCTTATTTCAGTTTGTGAATGAATAAGCCGCTCAGCAGTTTTGGTTCAAACCAGGTAGATTTGGGCGGCATCACACCGTCACTGTCCGCCACAGAGATCACGTCTTCAATAGCGGTGGGGTACATGGAAAAAGCGACTGTCATATCTTCCGCCACCCGCCGCTCTAACTCCTTCACACCGCGGATACCACCCACAAAGTCGATGCGCCCATCGGTGCGGGGATCATCGATTTTCAGGATGGGGCCTAGCAGGTTATTCTGGAGGATAGCCACATCCAGTCTGCCGATGGGATCGTCAGTTGGTATTAACTCCGGTTTTGGGATTAGTTTATACCATTTCCCCTCCAGGTACATGCCAAACGTCTGGCGCTCCCTTGGCTCAAATGGGCTTACCGGTGCCGGCATTACTGTAAATCTCTCAGCCACTCGCGCAAGGAATTCCTCGGGCTTTGCTCCGGCCAAGTCTGCTACTAAGCGGTTGTAAGGCCAGATCTTCAGATCCCCGGCGGGGAAGAGGACGGAGAGAAAATAGTTGAATTCTGCGTCTGCCGGTGCGTCTGGGTACAGCCTCCGCATTTCCAGGCCGACCTGGACAGCGGCGGAGGAGCGGTGGTGNCCGTCGGCGATGTAGAGGTAGTCGACCTCCGCAAACAGATCCACCAACTTCTGCACGACAGCCTGGTCGTCAATGATCCAGACGATCTGTTCTACGCCGTGGGCAGTGAACTGGTAAACCGGTTTCCGACTGTTCGCCCAATCGTTGATGATGGCATTGATTTCGGCCCGGTCCAGATAGGTCTGGAAAATGGGGCCCGATTGGGCATCCAGCGCTTTGATATGGTTAATCCGGTCAATTTCCTTGTCGGGACGGGTAAATTCGTGTTTCTTGATTATGTTGTTCTCGTAGTCATCAATGGAGGCACAGCACACAAGTCCGGTCTGGGCCCTGCCGTCCATAATCTGACGGTAGATGTAAAAGGCGTCCTGCTTCTCCTGGATGAACTGCCCTTCTGCCACCATCCTGTTGAAAATCTCCCCTGCTTTGGCGTACACCCGCTCTTCGTGGGGATCGGCCATTTCAGGGAAGTTGATCTCAGCCCGATCGATGCGGAGGAAGGAGTATTCGTTTCCTTTCACCATCTCCTTGGCCTCAACCGAATCCATAACATCATAGGGCAACGCCGCGATCTGGTGGGCAAGATCCTGCCTGGGTCTTACTGCCCGGAACGGTTTTATTACTGCCATTATCCATCACCCTCCTTTAGGGAAAGTTGACGCTGTTCTGTACCGGTTTGCCTTGGGCGAAGTTTAGCACCTCTTCCGCCACCATCACCGCCACATTAAGCTGGGCTTCCTTGGTTGAGGCGGCAATGTGAGGAGTGACAATGACATTATCCATGTCGATGAGGGAGAAATCTGTCGGGGGCTCCTGGGAGTACACATCAAGGGCAGCTCCGGCCACATGACCGCTGGCTAGGAGCTCTTGCAGGGCTTTTTCATCCACAATGCCGCCCCGGGCACAGTTAATGATCAGAACGCCCTTTTTCGTTTTGGCTAGACTCTCGGCGTTAAGCAGGCCTCTGGTTTGNTCCGTCAGGCCGGTATGGACCGATATGATGTCGCTCTCCCTCAGGATATCCTCGAAGGTAGCTGCCTTTGCCCCGTATTTCTCCGCCCGTTCGGGCGTGATGGAACGACTGTAGGCGAGGACGTTCATCTCAAAGGCTACCGCCCGCTTGGCAAGTTCTGTACCTACACGGCCAAAGCCAATTAAGCCTAACGTCTTGCCCATCAGCTCCGTACCTAGAAAAGAAGAGCGCTTCCACTCGTGGTTCTTCAGGGAGTTGTGGGCTTGGGGGATGCTGCGGACTAGGGCCATCATCATGGCAAAGGTATGCTCAGCGGTGGAAACGATGTTGCCCCAGGGAGCGTTGACCACGTTAATGCCCTTGGCGGTTGCCGCTGCAAGGTCGATATTATCCACACCGACGCCTGCCCGGCCAATTATCTTGAGCCGCGGCATTTTCTCGATAACTTCTGCCGTCACCTTGGTTGCGCTGCGCACCAAGATGGCGTCATAGCTGTCCAGGTCATCCACCTCAGCCACGTTTTTCTGTACAACCTCAATCTGGTCATTCGTTAAAAGGGGGGCTAAGCCCAGTTCATCAATCTTGTCAGAAACGAGCACTCGAAACACGAAAATCCTCCTTCCGCACTTTCCGTTGTGATTGTGGGTTAATTATACCATAATGAGTAACATTATCAAAAGGGATCCGTAGAATAGTTGGTTTCCTGCTTAGTTTATGATAGGATAGAGAAAAGTGGAAACCAGGAGGAGGCAGTTAGATGAACAGAGCGTATAACTTCAACGCCGGTCCCGCCGCTCTGCCTTTGGCAGTGCTGCAGGAAGCCCAGGCGGAACTTCTGGACTTTAGGGGCACGGGCATGTCTGTCATGGAGTTAAGCCACCGCAGTAAAGATTACGATGCGGTACATAACGAGGCTAAAGAACTGCTGCGCAAACTGTTAAATATACCCAGTAACTATCAAATTCTCTTTTTGCAGGGCGGAGCCAGTCTGCAGTTCGCCATGGTGCCCATGAACTTCTTGTCGCAAGATAAGACGGCCAATTACATCCTCACCGGTTCCTGGTCCGAAAAGGCTCGGGACGAAGCGGAGCGCTTTGGTCAGGTGAAAATCGGGGGGAGTAGTAAAGGGGAGACTTACAGTTATATTCCTGCCCTAGACAGCTTGGAGATCAGTGGAGATGAAGCCTACGTGCATATTACCTCCAACAACACGATCTACGGCACCCAGTGGCGTGAATTCCCCGACACCAAGGGTGTACCCTTGATTGCGGACATGTCCAGCGATATCCTCTCCAAACCGATAGACGTGAGCAAATTCGGCTTGATCTATGCCGGAGCCCAGAAGAACTTAGGACCTTCCGGTGTTACCGTTGTGATTGTCCGCGATGATCTGCTGGACCAGGCTGAACAGGATCTGCCGACTATGCTTAAGTATTCGACCCATGTAAAGAGCAACTCCCTCTTCAACACTCCTCCTACCTTCGGCATTTACCTGCTGGGTAGAGTACTGGCGTGGGTTGACAGCTTAGGCGGAGTGAAGGCCATTGAGGAGCAGAACGAGGCTAAGGCGGCTGTTATCTACGACGCCATCGATCAGAGCGACGGCTTCTACACTGATCATGCCGCCAAGGACAGCCGCTCACTGATGAACGTGACCTTCAATTTAGCTACTAAGGAATTGGAACAAAAGTTCCTACAGGAGGCCGCTGCCCAAGGCTTTGTGGGCTTAGCGGGTCACCGCTCCATTGGCGGCTGCCGGGCTTCCATTTACAACGCGGTACCTCCCGCTGCCTGTGAAGCCCTGCGCGACTTCATGCTGGCGTTCAAGAATAAGAACTAGATCGGGTTCTGCCGCAGCGGCAGTGAAGTTTTTTTGAGGGGGAGGCATTCTCCCCCTTTTTTGACGAAGTATATACTCGAGGAGGAAAAACTTTGTTAGCAAAGGCAGAGGCCATAGCAAGAGGTGCGGGCCAGGTTTTACTGGAAAAGACCCGGACTGGTTTTGAGATTGAATACAAGGGTACCATCGACCCGGTGACGGACGCGGATCGGGCTGCTGAGGATTTTGCTGTTTCTGAGCTGCAGCGCCTGTTCCCCCAGCACAGCATTATGGCGGAGGAGGGGGGCTTTACCGCCCGCTCCGAAGAGTACGTCTGGGTAATCGATCCCCTCGATGGCACCACCAACTTCGCCCACCGTTACCCCCATTACGCCGTATCCATGGCTTTGGCTAAAGGGGGCGAAATCGTGTTGGGTGTGGTCTATAATCCAGTTTTGGATGAGTGCTTCAGTGCTGAAAAAGGCGGTGGAGCCTTTTTGAACGGTAAGCCCGTTGAAGTTTCCCGAACGGAACGGGTGATAGACAGTCTGCTTGCCACAGGTTTTCCCTATGACGTGGCCACAACTGAACGGGATAACATGCTTCCCTTTAAGCGGGCCATGAAAGCGTCCCAGGGAGTGCGCTCCTTCGGCGCAGCAGCACTCGATCTGTGCCATGTTGCCTGCGGTCGCCTCGATGGGTTTTGGGAACGGGACCTCAAACCGTGGGATATTGCTGCTGCTAGCCTGATTGTGGCAGAGGCAGGGGGAAGGGTGACTGCCTGGGCGGACAGCCCCTTCGATCCCTTCGGCCGGGATGTAATTGCCACCAACGGCATCATCCACGCTGAACTCCTACAACTGATTACTGTGTAACACGCCTGCCGCCCACATAGGTGGCAGCAACTTCCATCTGCCCCAACGCTTCTGGCTCCACAGTCAGGGGATCTTGGGGCAGTACCACAAAATCGGCTAGTTTGCCCGGGCTGAGGGTGCCCTTTTCGTTTTCTTCGTGGGCAGCGTAGGCCGAACCAATGGTGAAGAGTTTGAGCGCCGCCAGGGGAGTGAGGCACTCTTCCGGGTGCCAGCCGTCCCTGGTGATGGCTGCCTGGAGGCCCAGGAGGGGATTGCAGTTTTCGATGGGGCAGTCTGAACTGCCGGCGGTGGCGATGCCAAGTTCCACCATTGTTTTCCAGGCGTAGGCGTAGCGGGCCCTTGTGGTGCCGATTCTCGCCTCCACGAAGTGGCGATCGGTGGGGACGAAAATGGGCTGAATATCGGCTACAACCCTAAGCTCAGCCATGCGTTCCAGCTGTTCTAAACGGGCAATCTGGCAGTGAACGACCCGGGGTCTTTTGCTCCAAGCGGGAACCGCTGCCTTTGCCTTGGCGTAGCTTGTGAGTACCATATCCAAGGCCCAATCGCCAATGGCGTGCACCGCCACCTGGAGATCAGCCTGGGCAGCTGCTAGAACAAGCTCGTCGAGCTCTGGTTGGCTGTAAATGGGAACGCCCCGCGTTTCCGGCGCGTCCAGATAGGGCTCACTCATGGCAGCCGTTTTGGCTCCCAATGATCCGTCGGCGTAAAGTTTGACAGGGCCCAGGGCCAAATAAGTCCCGAAATCGCGGGACCCCTCAACAGCCGCTAGGTAGCTGGTAATGTCGCTGAGTGTGGGCATGCTCGCCTGTAAGTTGACACGAATGGGCAGTTCGTCCGCTTCCGCCAGTTGGCGGTAGGCCTCCAGTTGCGTGCTTAACCCCGCCGCTCCCTGAATGTCGTTAGCCTGCACAGAGGTAAGGCCAACTGCTGCGGCAGCTTGGGCTGCGCCGCGCAGGATGCCCTTTAGTTCGGAAATGGAGGGGGTGGGGATGAGTTTGTAGATCAGTTCTATCGCTGTCTCCCGCAGGATCCCAGTGGGTTCGCCTGAGAGGGGATCCCGATCAATACTGCCTCCGGCCGGATTATCTGTGTTTGCGTTAATACCGGCCAGTTCCAGCGCTTTAGAGTTCACTGCACATACGTGGCCGCACACGCGGGTGAAAAGGACCGGGACATCCCGAGCTATTTGATCCAAGTCCCATCTGTTAGGCAGCCGTTTGGAGTCGAATTTCTCATCACTCCAGCCGCGACCCATGATCACCCTTGCATCCGGTTGGGTCTGTAAGTAATTGCGTCCAAGTGCTATCATTTCGTGGATAGAACGAACTTGGGTCAAATCGATACCTGCCATGCTCAAACCCCAATTAAGCAGGTGGAGATGGCTGTCGTTGAATCCGGGCACAACTGTGAGGCCGTTAAGGTCTATGCGCTCCGCTTCCACAGGCGCTGCCGTAGTAACCGCTTCCAGCGTGCCAATGGCTGCGATGCGTTCCCCCGTGACAAGCATTGCTTCCGCCCTGGGGTAGCGGTCATCCAGAGTAATAAAGTTGGCGTTGTAAAAGAGTTTACTCTCTGAGTTAGTAGCCTGCATAAAATACCTCCGTTTTCTGGGCCAAAGCTTTTCTAAAAAGGATTTTCGTTTTCCTCTCCCTAATACCTTTAACAGCCGGGACAAATTTGGATGAGAGGGTGTTTATCATGGAAAGAGATGCTGCTGTTGCACCCGTACTGAAATGGGTTGGGGGGAAAAGGCAGCTCCTGCCCGAAATTGAACGTTTGCTGCCCCCTGCTTTTAACACTTACTACGAGCCATTCGTGGGCGGCGGTGCCGTTCTGTTCCATCTCCAGCCAGCACGGGCTGTTGTAAACGATATTAATCCTGAACTGATTAATGTATATAAAGTGATCAAAACGAGCTGCCAAGAGCTATTGGCAGATCTGAGCAAACACCGCAATGAACGGGAGTATTTTTACAGAATACGGGCTCTAGATCGAGATCCTGCCGTTTACGAAAAGTTGAGTGACGTGGAACGGGCATCCCGTATTTTGTACCTGAATAAAACCTGCTACAACGGCCTTTACCGGGTCAACAGTAAGGGACAGTTCAATGCGCCCTTTGGCGCCTATGTAAATCCGAATATTTTAAATGAAGAGACGATCAGCGCGGTCCACAGGTATTTTAACCGAGCTGAGGTCACCTTCAGATGCGGCGATTTTGCTGCAGCAATGGAGGATAGTGAAGAAGGGGATTTTGTTTATTTCGATCCTCCCTACGATCCCCTCTCTGACAGTGCCAATTTTACCGGTTATGCCAGCGGCGGTTTCTGCCGCGGGGAGCAGGAGCGGTTAAGGAATTTGTGCGATGAACTTACAAAGCGGGGCGTGAAATTTCTCCTTTCCAATGCGGCCACCGACTTTATTCTGGATCTCTACAAAGACTATCATATTGAAATTGTACAGGCCAACCGAGTTGTTAATTCCAGGGGAGATCTGCGGGGACCGGTGGAGGAACTACTGGTAAGAAACTACTGAAATCCCGTTGGCAAAGGGATTTGAGACGGANCGACGAAAATTNATTTTTTCGTTTGAAANCGCTTGCAAAAAATGGTAAGTATGCTATACTAAACTANTTGTTAAAGAGAGCGGTTACAATTAAAAATTTGGCAAACCAGGGGAAACCCTGGGACGCAAAGCTAAAGGGGCTAACCACAGCACGTGCATGCCAGCCAGTTGCGCAAAAGTACTTTTCATCGTGCCTGGGTGAAAAGTTTTTTGCTTTAGGAGGTCTTTCCATTGAACATTGAGTCCATGTTGGAGTGGCTTGATGAGTTGAAAATTGGCGAGAAAGATCAAGTCGAGATGCCTGAGACAGAGGACGGGTGCTTGGCTCTTCTGTGCGGGAAACTCCTGATGAAAAAGCCGAGCCGAGGCGGGAAATGGCCCACTATTGTCACCGGACCTGATCGCCATGTTCAGGTCCTTTACCATGGCAAAATGGTGGAACAACCTCTGGTGTTAGAGACCACTCAAGGGATAGCGTTTAGGCTTTTCCATCGACCTGCCAAAAGTGAGTTCCGACTGGNAGTATCGTCGGACAAAATGGAGGTTTGGCTCGAAACAGAATTCGAAGAGGGAATAGAATACAGGGTTGCGGACAGCGATTACGTTCCCGACCTGGTGGTTGTTTCCCGGGAAAAACGGAGGCATGCCCCGAAACCCATCGATCCCCAGCGGGTGTTGGACGAGCTGGAGAAAATGGGCGTGAAGATGGGGGCGGATGCGGAAACGCTGGAAAGCGCCTGCCAGAGCGGTGAGAACAGTCGTGTTTTGATTGTGCGGGGAATTAAGCCCGAACCGCCCGTAGATGGTAGAATTGAAGCGCTCCACGACCTAACCGGTACCCGGGTAAGGGAGGAACAGGGCGACCGCGTCGATTGGTTCGACCGGGGAAAGATAGATTGTGTTGAACCGGGCGAAGTTTTGGCGTTTTGGCATCCCCCGGTGGAGGGCAAGCCAGGCTGGAACGTGTTTGGAGAACGGGTTGACCCCAGACAGCCAAAATGGGCACGCTTTACGGCCGGACGCGGTGTCAAACTGGTTGAAGACGGTACCATTGCGGTAGCGGAGATAGCGGGACGGCCCACCATCGAATGGGGACAGATCTGTGTCAAGCCTGAACTTGTGATCGACTCCGACGTGGATATTGCCACCGGTAACATTGATTTCACTGGCGATGTGTTGGTGATGGGTAGTGTGCGGGAGGGTTTGGAGGTTAAGGCGGGTGGGCTTGTTACCATCGGCCACAATTCCTACCACGCGGACATCCGGGCTGGGAGCAGTGTGGATGTTCGCCGTAACGTCATTGGCGGTAGGGTGTCGGCTGGGGGCGACATGATTGTCACCATCAAAATGGCGGCCTTGCTCAAGAGGATCATTCCCCTTTTGAGGCAGCTCCAGACCTTGACGCTGCAGATCAAAACCCACACGGGTTTTGCAGGGGAGGAACAAAACGGCAGCGGCGACGGGCACCTGATCAAGGCGGTATTAGAAACAAAACTCCCCTCCATTCCTGCCTTATTTGCGGACGTGCTAGAACTGCTGCCCAGAACTGAGGAACTCGAATTAGACAGGGAGCAGGATCGAATTTGGAATATACTGCACCACATCGCCAGGCGCTATCAGGGAGCAAACCCGCTGCGCATTCAGTCCATTCGAGAGGTGCAGACCAGTGAGAAGGCACTGAGCAAGGTAGTAGCCTTCCTGGAGGATGTGTTGAGTGCCCCGGCGGACATTAAGTTAAGTTACGCCCAAAACGCCGAACTGGAGGCAACAGGCGATATTATCGTCAATGGACTACTCGTGTACGCCTGCCGTATGTCTGCTGGGCAGAGGATCAGAATTGCCGGTTCATGCCGCAACGGCCGCTATTTCGCCGGTTCATCCATTGTGGTCCGCTATGCCGGTTTGAACGAAACGGTGCGCACTTCCTTGGCTGTGGATGAAGGCGGCTTTATTGCAGCCGAAACCTTCTATCCCGGGGTCAGGATTCAAATCGGACACGCCAAGATGACCATCCGGGAACTGCGGAAAAACGTTATCTTCAGATTTGAAGACGGGAAATGGAGTGAAGAATACTTCAGCTGGGGTTCCGTCTAGTAAGTGGGACCCAGTCTAGGTTAAGAGAGCCCTTTGCAAAAGGGGCTTTTTTTCTTAGGGGAGGA
>JGI24707J26582_10000352_pt1 | contig 35032 bp, 33 predicted proteins | sample BioPla1DNA1_FD_26582 | JGI IMG/M metagenome (IMG submission 26582)
ATATGAGTACACCTGATTATCAGATTCCCAATACTATATCATTAAGTTTTGCATATCAAAGTATTGACGAACTTCCTAGCTTTGACAAGGCAACGGTTTATCTTTATGATTTGACAGAGCAAAAGGAAACCAAGTCTGAAATTAAGGACGTAATACAAGGTAATCATGTGGACATAGATGGAAACAAGCTAGATACAGCTTATTCCTTGCTCTATGTTGATAACTCCTCTATGACAGCTTATCATACTTATTATATAAAAATAAATAATGTTACTANGGATGGTCTTGAAATTGATAATATATATTATGTGTTTGACTATGCACCTGGGTGCTCTGTAGGATTTANATATGAGGAATAATATATCTAAGATAGCGTTTACTGTCCTTGAAAGAGATATGATTAGCAGATAAAAATGCCATAGATGGACCTTCAACGTTAAAAACCAGTACAAAATGCCCATATATTTAACAGTTAAATAGTGGTAATGTAGAACAGATGTGTAAAAAACACATTACTATATATAACAATTTATCTAAAGGGGAGAGAATTATGAAAAAACTAATAAGCATGCTATTAGTTCTACTAATGTTAATTACCACTATGGTAACTGGTTGTGGAAAAAAGGATGGCTCTAGTTTTACAATAGGAGCTTGGAATGGCAATGTATTTGAGAACAGTTGGCTTAATATGAAATTTGAGACAGATGGTGAATGGAACGTCTATACTGATGAAGAGATAGCTGAAATCTCTGGAATCGGTCAAGAAGTATTAAGTGAGCTGAAAGGTACTAGCAAAAAAGAGTTAGAGGCTGCTATGAACCTAACTACAGTTTATGGATTTGTGATAGATAAGGGGATAGGTGAAGCATCTATTCAGTTGGTATTTGAAAACTTAGCAAAAACAAAAGAAGGAACAAAAACAACCGAAGAGGAATATGTAGATATTGTATTAGATCAATTAGAAAATCTTGGGTATGAGGTGATAGAAGAGATTACCGATGTAAAACTTGCAGATAAGAACTTTAAATTAATAAAACTTTCTTTTCAAGATTTAATAACACAAGATTTCTATGTTTATAAGCAGGGTAAATATATGGTTTCAATGGTTGTTAGTTATACAGACGACTATGAAAACACTGTAAAAGAATTTGTTGATAATATCACTGTTCTTGATTAAGTAATTTAAAGATTAATATAAGATAAAAAATGTCAAGCAAGTCGCTTATGTAATTGTGACAAGCTTGACATTTTTTGTTGTAATAATTTGGTAAATCTTCTCTAGTATAATTTTAAATAGTTTATTATTAGGACTAGGTGTTTAGTGATTTTTAAGTCTTCTTATTTATAATAGGTTTTTATAATTCTAACGATACAATCATTAAGACTCTCTACTTGGTAACTGCCAATTGTAGGCTCTATATGAGAGTTTCCTATACCACTATGATCAGTAAGGAATGTATAGGTTCCTCCTGTTAATATAGCTATAGTTCTTAAGAAGGTCTCTGTATCTTTGTCTACTCCACTAGATGCCACTGGGATTATTCGAATGCCCTGCTTTGCAGCTTCAACAATGGTTTTTTGTAAATTACTATTAATCTGAGAACTGTCATTATGCGGAGGTGCGTCAAGGATTAGAAATAAAAGTTTTATGCTTTCACCATTCCAGCTATGATTAAACACCCCATCATATAGTGCCTGATCAACAGCTTCAGGGTAATCGCCACCACCATCGGCATATTCTTTCTTTAGTTGTTCGAGAACTAAATCTGTATCATGATTAAATTCATTAGATTTCACTACATATAAATCGCCTTCATCCCTATAGAAATTAACACTAAATCTTGTGTTTTGGTCAGCAACTTTTTTTGCAATATCTTCAAATTCGGTTTGAAGATACCTAAGCTCGTCACCCATAGAGCCGGTTGTGTCAAATACAAACATTAAATCCAAAGCCTTTGTACTAGGCTCTTCTTCTATTGTTACGGTCACATTTTTATAAGGCGTATTAGCTTGATTGTTTTGGTTTTGCTCATCAACAACCTCATCTAATTCTATATTTGCACTGGTGGAGAAGTTGTTTTTATTGACCCTAAGAGAAGTTGGAGTCTGATTGTTATTTATTACATTGAAAAACATATATGCAATCCCATTATAATCTGAAATAGCTTCCCATATTATATCCCCTGTATCACTTAAGAGTTGAACATTAGCATTTTTTACAGGATTTCCATCTTCCGAAACAACTGATACTGTAATTCTATTAATTGGATTCATGCCAAAACTCGGAAGTATTAATTGCTGGTTTGATATAAGATTTCTAAAGAATGTCCAATTGTAATTATCATTCCATTCACCAGCAGTTAGTAATCCAGCACTTATATCAGGATAATATTCTGGATCAGTAGGTTCCATGGCAAGATCAGGTGAATCAATAATCATTGTGTCAGATGTACTGGCCCAATCAGGAGACATTTCTCCAGAAGCCTCCCTTTCTCCTCCCATATCAAAATCATCAAGAGAATCACCTATAAGCATACCCTTTGTTTCGTCTGACGTATCAAGGACAGAGTTTTTTTCGCCTATTATTAAACCACTAGACCCATCCTTGGAATCGAATGTTCCAAATTCTGTAGATGTGCTAAAACTAGTATCCCTACTTGTAGGGTCTGACTTTCCACTGCTAGTACTATCGTATTTACTGTTCTCTTTCGCTTTTGCACCACATCCAGTTATAAGAAAAATAGTAAATGTAAATATAAATAAAATACTTAATACTCTCCTCTTCATTATTTATTTCCTCCCTAATTATATTAATCAGTTTAATGTACTAGTTAAACTTATAAATGTTTACTGATTTATATATTAGACGCTTGTTTTAGGAAAAGGGTTCCATAAATTACAAGTAGTATATTCAAAATTCTTTCATAAACTTGATTTACATCAATTTTATTTTAAATGGACCCTGTTAAAATATAGTTACAATAATAATAGAATTTAATTGAAAGCGAGGGAAATAATATGATGGAATTTGAGAAAATAAAGGAAAGAAATTTAAGTACATTAGTACAATATGTGCCGATTGTAGATCGTGTTCATGGAGGAAGTCATCCGGAATTTAATGATGTTCATAAGGTCTTTAATGAACTTAATCTAAAGCTAAAGGAGGCGGGAGATGGCAAACCAAACCTAGATAATGAATTTGGAAGACTAAGAGAGATTACTGGCAACTATACCGTACCCAGTGATGTATGTGAAAGCTACGCGGCTGTGTACAATATGTTATCTGAATTAGATAAGGCTTATCAAGGAGGAGGCTTATGCAAAAGCATTTAAGACATATATTAGGTAAGAAAAATCAAATAACATTAGTAAGTGGAATATTAATAGCCCTAGCCTTTATTTCTAAATGGGTGACAGCTAATACAGATATTTTTATGTGGTCATTAATTATTGCATCTATTTTAGGTGGAGTACCCATAGCTATACAAGCATACCAATCTTTACGAGTAAAGGTAGTAAGTATAGATGTCCTAGTAACTATTGCAGTTATAGGAGCATTTGCCATAAAGAACTATGAGGAATCGGCTATAGTAACATTTCTATTTTTATTTGGCGGGTTNTTGGAGTTACGGACATTGAATAAAACCCGTTCAGCCATAAAAGCATTAACTGAAATGGCGCCAGAGAGTGCCCTAAGAAAGANGGATAATGGTGAGTTTGAAGAGGTAGATGTTGATGAAGTAGATGTTGGAGATGTTCTTCTTGTGAAAACAGGTGCTAAGGTTCCAGTTGATGGCAGAGTTTTATCCGGCCAGGGCCATATAAATGAAGCAAGTATTACAGGAGAATCTTTTCCTGTAGGAAAGGAAGAAAACTCAAAGGTATATGCGGGTACAATATTAGAAAATGGAACTATTCAGATAGTGGCTGATCGTGTTGGTGAGGATACAACATTTGGTAGGATTATTGAGCTTGTAGAAGAGGCCCAGGATTCAAAATCAGCAGCAGAACGCTTTGTTGACCGATTTGCAAAATATTATACGCCTGCTGTACTAGTATTAGCCCTTATTGTATGGCTAATATCTAGGGATACCCCCCTGGCTATAACAATTTTGGTTCTTGGTTGTCCTGGTGCATTGGTTATAGGGGTACCTGTATCTAATGTTGCTGGAATAGGCAATGGAGCCCGCCATGGTGTATTACTAAAGGGTAGTGAGCTAATTAGTAGCTTTAGTAGTATAGATACCATGCTTTTTGATAAAACAGGTACTCTTACCCTAGGGAACCCATCAGTTGCAGAACTAGAATATTATACAGAAAATGTGGAGGAGGCACTGGTTTATCTTGCAAGTATTGAGCGAGAGTCTGATCATCCCTTGGCAAAAGCAGTCCTTAATAAAATAGGTGAAACAAAATATTTACCTGTTGAAAACACTGAGGTCGTTAAGGGGGGAGGAATTGTAGCTAATGTCGACGGCCACCGAGTAGCTGTTGGTAATGTTGCCTTAATGGAGAAAGAAAATGTTGTACTAGATGAAAAATCCAAATCAGATCTGGCTCGGTTTGAGAATGATGGAAATTCTCTTGTGCTTACAGCTGTAGATGGTGAGCTTAAGATTTTAATGGGTGTTCGTGATCAGATTAGGCCAGGAGTTAAGGAGGAACTTTTGAAGCTAAGGAAACTTGGGGTAAANAACCTAGTTATGCTATCTGGTGACAATCAAGGAACTGTAGATGTAGTAGGTCGTGAGCTTGGTCTTACAGAGGCCCATGGTAACATGCTACCAGAAGATAAGGCTGAGTTTCTTAAAAATCTAAAGGACAGGGGACATATAGTCGCCTTCGTTGGAGATGGGGTTAATGATAGCCCTTCCCTAGCCTTAGCTGATATAGGTATAGCCATGGGAAGTGGAACAGATGTAGCCATTGAAACATCCGATGTGGTGCTAATGAATTCGGATTTTGCAAAATTACCTCATGCCCTCAGCTTAGCAAAGGCAATAGTGAGAAATATGAAGCAAAANATTATCATAGCAGTAGGGGTTGTATTTGTACTGCTTGCCAGTGTGTTTTTTAGTGATTGGATGAATATGTCCATAGGTATGTTAGTTCATGAAGCTAGTATCTTATTTGTTATCATAAATGGTATGAGATTAGTAGGCTACCGACTTAGGACTTAAGAAAATAAAACTTGATATTAATCAAGGATATATATTTAGAGATATATTAATATTAATCTAAGACAAACAATTAAATGTTATGAAAAAATCGTAGCACCCTATAAGTGCGGAAAGGAGACTATTATGAAAACAGCAACAATTCAATTAGAACCCTTAGCATGTCCATCTTGTATGCAAAAGATCGAAGGAGCAGTAAAGGCTTTGGAAGGCATTGACAAGGACACATTAAAGGTATTATTTAACTCAAGTAAAGTAAAGGTAAGTTTTGATGAAAATAAACTGGCAATAGATCAGATTGAAAATGCAATTGCTAATATGGGTTATGAGGTTATTAAATCTAATGTTAGATAGTATATTTAAAGTGGAGCTTAATCTAATAAGAAAAAAGAAATGCAACGATAACTATATCGTTGCATTTTTGCGTTCGCCCAGCATGGGCGTACTCTAAGGGGTGATAGTCACGAGTATATCTTAGTAGTAGGAAACATATAGCCAAGCACAAGGTGTCTATTGTGAGCTGGAATCTGAAGGTGGAGTCTGAGATAATTTTTTTAATATTTTTTTTGTGATAACAAGTAAGTTATAAAAAAATTGACAATAGAGAGAAATGGAATATAATAGAAACGATATATAAAACAACAAGAATTAGAATTATAAGTAAAAAAATAGCGTGTAAAACATGTAAAATGAGTATAAGAAGTTTTATTTTATACATATAAGTGAGGGTGGTTATGGTGGAGAAAAGTCCTAGAGACAAAGAATATTAAAAAATAGAATCTATCAGTATGCAGGAAATTAGAGTATACACTTGTTATTGGAGTATTTGCCATCATAGGATATTTGTCTTTAATTCAATATTTATCAAAAACAGTAGGATGGGTTCTTACAATTGGTATACCTATTACTTTATATATTGCAATACTCACTTATGCGATTTCAAAGTTATATATTGTGTGTAAAAACAAATTATATGCAACAGCTATTTTATTTCTCATTTTAATCGCTTGTGAGTTTGGTGTAACATTGATACTTATATTAAATGGGATAAAAGATAATAATAATTTTACTATGCTTATAACCGTAGTAACTTGTGCAGTATCCTCTTTGATTCTTTTTATCTGTGGAAAATAATTATGTAAAGTATCAAAACCTGAGCAAATAGATAATNGACTGCCTATTCATATAAAAAATGCTACAAAAGCCATCTAGTGGGAGTTTCCCATGTGGGTGGCTTTTGTATTCAAATTTTATATTTGTTTTAGGATATCCTATAAGCATTTTCATANGTATATACAAACTTTACTGTCTAATTAAACCCTAATCAACTTATAACCTGGCTTAATTTGCCAACAACCATATAATGGTGATTGTTAATTTGCCAAAAATAATAAATGAGAGGAGTTTTAAAGCATATGACTAGATCTTATCTATGGGGAGAGTTTAAATTGAGGTCCATTATAAAAGTTGTGATTTTATGTATGTTTTTATGTTTAATGTTAGTTGTATGTAATAAAAAGGATGATACTGATGATGTAGTAAAGATTCAGGTAGATGATATTTACAATAATAATGAAAATTCCATAGTAAAGCAAGCTATTGGAGAGGTTATGCTTGATAAAGCTTGGTTTTATACTGGAGGAGTAAGCAAGGCATTATTAAGTGTGTTTTATGAGCCTGTCTTTAGTGTGGATAAATTTACTATTGTAGATATGAATGCAGATGGAATATTGGAGGTTGTTGTTTGGTATAACAATGACTTGGATGATTTATCGGTTTACCTTGTACTACATTATGATGAAGGTAAGGTGCAGGGATTTAATTTTACTTCTAGGGATATGATGAATTTGAAGACCGACGGTACATATAGCTTTTGGAATAAAGATATAGACAATGGCTGTGGAAATCTTAGCCTTACATCTGCTAGCTTTGATAAGAATATATTAGCTTATTCTAAGTCGGGCTTAGAATATAGTGTTTTAGGTGAGATTGTCACAGAAGAGGAATTCGATTCCTATATGGATGAACAGGATGCAAAAACTGACCTTACTTGGTATGATTTTAACAAACAAGATATCGAAAACTTTTTTATAAATAGTATAGAAAACGAATAGCCCTAACAAACTTTACAACATTTTATTATGTTGATTCGGACAATGAATTAGTATATTATGGAATGTATAATAATGATAATGAGATTATCACTCATCACTTGTTTTATTTCAAAAGTATGACCAGAGTAGATATAAGCTAGGTGACATAGAATGTTTCAGTGCATCAGATTTTGCCAAGAAAATATACTAACATCATGTTTGGAGGGTGAATACAATGAGGAAGATATGCTTTTTTGACACAAAACCATATGACAAGACATATTTTGACCTTATGAAGGATGACTATGGCGTGCAAGTTGAATACTTTGAACCAAAGCTTGGTAAGAGGACAGCCTTCATGGCAAAAGGATTTGAGGTTGTAGTAGCTTTTGTTAATGATTCTATTGACAAAGAGACCATAGATATTCTGTATGAAAATGGTACAAGACTTATTGCTATGAGATGTGCAGGCTATAATAATGTTGATTTTAAGGCTGCTTACGGAAAGATTCATATTGTTAGAGTTCCTGAATATTCACCATATGCTGTTGCAGAGCATGCTATGGCCTTATTATTGTCCTTGAATAGGAAGATTCACAGGGCTTATATAAGAACTAGAGATTTTAATTTTAGCCTAAACGGCCTTACTGGATTTGATCTTCACAAAAAGACCATGGGAGTTATAGGAACAGGCAAGATAGGAAGGGTTTTTATAGATATATGTAAAGGATTCGGAATGAAGGTAATCGCTTATGATCCCTATCCTAATAAGGATTTTGACATTAATTATGTTTCTTTAAATGAGCTTTTTGAGGAGTCTGACATAATATCTCTTCATTGTCCTTTAACAAAGGATACATTTCATATGATTAATTCTGATACTATTAGTAAGATGAAGGATGGAGTATACATTATTAATACATCCAGAGGAGCTTTGGTTGATAGTGAAGCCTTGCTAGAAGCATTAAAGGCCGAGAAGCTTGGTGGGGCATGCTTAGATGTGTATGAAGAGGAAACTGACCTCTTTTATGAGGATATGTCATATGTAGTAATACATGATGACATTCTTGCGAGAATCATATCTATGCCAAATGTTATAGTGACATCACATCAGGCCTTTTTGACTAAGGAGGCCCTGCAAAACATAGCTGAAACCACATTATCAAATTGTAGGGAGTATTTTGATAATAAGCCTTTAAACAATGAAGTCTGCTATCAATGTGGCAAAGGGGATAAGTGTATTAGGGAAAATAATAAAAGATGTTTCTAAGTCTAGTTAACTAAGGATATGTCCACCATCCTATCTGGTCAGACACATGATGGGGACTATCCTTTAAGATGGTATTCACCAGTAGTTGAATACTATATTCTATAATTCATCTGCTATNCCCAGCATGAGAATACCTATCATTACAATTATGATCAAAGCATAATGTTGTTTGCTTAGTTTTTCCTTTAAGAATATTCGTGATAGAATAACAGATACTATACTATATGATGCAATAAGGGGAGCCGCTATAACAGCATTTTTTGACATTGCAAATACATAGAAGAATTGTCCAGCGGTTTCAAATATTGCTGCAGAGCTTCTAATAGGCTCCTTTAGTGGGTTGAACTTTTGCTTTTTTATTAGTGTAAGATATATTATAGCTATGATAGCATAGATAAGCCATGTAAATTCGTATGCCAAGAGAGCAGCATCCTCGCTGATCAAACTAAGCTCATCTAGATAGATACCATCTGCAGCTGTCCCTATGGCATCTATAACAGCATATAGAATAGGAAAGGTTATTGCTAATACTCCAATTTTGTATTTTGGATCAATATTAATCTCTTCCGTCTCAAGGGCAGCAGACTGTAGCTTCTTTTCTAGGACAGCTAGGCCTATGACACCTCCTGTTATTAATATAATTCCCATAAGATTAAATAAACCTAGCTTCTTAGGAAACATTATTATTAAAGCGATTGCAGTTAAAGCACCAGAAGAATTTTGAACGGGGGAGGATATGGATAATTCTATATAGCGAAGTCCCCAATATCCTATCAGCATGGATAATATGTAGAAGAAGGATACTGGCAGGTACATTACTAAATCAAAGGGATTAAAGCTTATACCTTTAATCAGCATATACAAAACCCCATGTAGACCCATAATTAAACCAACCATAATACCAGTCTTTATGGTACTGAATTTGTCGTTACTATCTGCACCTTTTTTATAGAATAGGTCTGCCGTACCCCATGATAGTGTTGTAAATAAGGCAAATAAAAACCACATATATAATACTCCTTAATGTTTGTATTTGGTATAAAACCCATTATTAATCCTATAACATTGAGCAAAATCGTCATTGATTAATTATAGGAAGCTGTATTATTATATACGAAAAGAACCTATTAGTCTATAAAATTTAAGGGACGATTTATAAAAAGAATGATATAATTTGCTTATATAATAAAAAGAAAAGAGGAGTTAATGATGAAAATAATTAGTACTTCAAATGCACCTGCAGCTATAGGGCCTTATAGTCAAGCCATACTTGTAAATGGAATGCTTTATACATCGGGACAAATTCCCCTTGATCCTTTTAATGGACAGGTTGTCGAAGGTGGAATTAAAGAACAAACACTTCAGGTTATGAAGAATCTTAAGGCCATACTTGATGAGGCGGGCACATCATTTGAAAATGTAATTAAAACAACTTGTTTCTTATATGATATGGGTGACTTTGTGGCATTTAATGAAGTTTATGGCGAGTATTTTACTAAAAAGCCAGCACGTTCTTGTGTTGCTGTAAAGAATCTACCCAAAGATGTTTTGGTAGAAGTTGAAGTAATTGCCTTAGTGGAATAGACAATATAAGTGTATATAAGAAGAACACCTACTATGATTAGTTTGTCTAGACATACAAATCACAGTAGGTGTTCTTTTTTTTCTAGGCTAAGGGGGGTATATATTATGAAGTTGATACTACTTTAGCATAGTTTTTGGCTATCACATCCCAGTTTAGGATCTGGAAGAATGAATCAATGTAGTCACCACGAAGATTCTTGTATTTTAAGTAGTAGGCGTGTTCCCATACATCTATTCCCAAGATGGGGATCCAGTCACCCTTACTCTCCATAATTGGATTATCCTGATTAGGGCTAGAGGATACCTGTAACTGACCACTCTTGTTAGCTGACAACCATGCCCAGCCGGACCCAAATCTTCCCATGGCAGCAGAGCTTAGCTTTTCCTTCAATGATTCAAAACTACCAAAATCCTTCTCTATTCTACTGGCCAAATCATCTTCAGGCTTATTGCGGCCTCCAGGTTTAAGACTGGCAAAGTATAGATTGTGGTTATAATATCCACCTCCATTATTTCGAACAGCATTTTTAAGACCATCATCTGAAATAGCAGGAAGCTTTACTAGAATATCCTCAATTGATAAGTTTTTAAACTCTGGCAACTTGTCTAGGGCTACATTCAAGTTATTAGTATAGGCTGCATGATGTTTGGAATAGTGTGTATCCATAGTTNGCTCATCAATATAAGGTTCCAAGTCATTAAAGTTATAATTAAGTTCGATTTGTTTAAACATAGAATTACCTCCTTGTGTATAAAAGTTAATATAAATATATTAGTTTTAAGTATGCTTATGCATAATTAATTGTGAACAATTTAATTGTATACTTATTATTGCATGTTTTTAAGTAAAAAGCAAGAGGTAAAATAAAATATTTTAAAATCTATTCCTCACATATTAAAAACAGTAATTAAGTTTCCATTATTAGTAAGAGAATCCGGCTAATCGGTTACATACACAGTGCATCGTACCTTAGTTCCATCTTCCTTTACATATATGTATGCTTTTCCTTTTTTTATACCNGTAACTCTTCCTAAGGAGTCCACTGTAGCGACATTTGGATTACTTGTAGACCAGACAGGATAATTACCTGAAGATACATGGGCACTTAATAATTCCTTTTTTCCAACCTTTATATTGAGCTCATCAGTGCTTAATGTGATATCAGGCTTTTTAACAACCACCTCACAGGTTGCCGCTACACCATCTACTTTAGCAGTGATGGTAGCAGTTCCATTTTTTATAGCAATAAGGGTACCGTCAGGATTTATTGTGGCAACACTTTTTCTGTTACTTTTCCAAGTGGGCTCTACTCCAGAGGACACATCAGCTTTAAGCTTGACACTTTGTCCCCGATATAGACTTACTTTTTTATCAAAAAGCTTTACAGATGGATATTTAACAGTAACTTTACAGCTTGCTTTACTTCCATCTGCAGAAGCTGTTATAATAGTTTCACCGGGCTTTAGGCCAGTTATCTTACCATTATCGTCAATTGTAGCGATGCTTTTTCTACTGGTTTTCCAAGTAACTGGGGACATGTTTGAAGTGGTAGCAGACAGGGTAAAGTTTTCGCCCCGTTCGATTGTAATGTTTTTTTTACTCAATGTGATAGTGGTTTTTTTTACAGTCACCTTACAGGAGGCTTCACCGTTTTTTATCTTAGCAGTAATTGTTGTAGTTCCTGGCTTTTTTGCAGTAACCTTTCCATATGAATTGACACTTGCAATTGATTTCTTGCTACTAGTCCATTTCGGTAAGGTCCCGTCAGAAGTAATGGCTATAAGGTAGAATTCATCACCTATGTTTATAGTCTTTTTATAGCTGGATAAAAGTACAAAGGAGAGAGAATTTGATGCTTTGGCATATTTAAGTGATGTTGTGAAAGTAAGAAGTGCTAGCGTAGAGCATAGTAAAACAGAAAGTAAGATTTTCTTTATATGATTCATAAGAATCCTCCATTCATAGAATGTGAGGAATAGATATGACTTATGTTAACACAAGTGGATATATATGTAAATGGATTTGGGTTGAAACCACTAAATATCGTTAACTTAGCATATATTCTAAGAGCAAATTAGTAGATAATACACAGATTGTGTAATGTATAGGGGAATGGACATTTTATGACATATCTGGTAAGTTTGATAGAGAATATATATTAATAATTACTTAGAGTCAATCTGTAGTAAAGGGGGTTTATATGGAAAAAAATTATAGTAAATGTGGCTGTATGGGATCTAGTAATTGTAGAGAGTCAAGTTGTAATGGGGAACATGAACATCATAATTCCTGTATAACACGTGTTCCAATTTTCAATCATTTAGCAGATGATCAGATGGATGAAATTCTTGAGTTGACTAATTCTATGAAATATAAAAAGGGTGAAGTAATATACCGGGCAGGTGAAGATTCGGACTCCCTATATATTGTTAGAAGCGGAAAGATAAAAATCTATAGGCTATCAGAAGCTGGTAAGGAGCAATTAGTTCGCATTTTATATGAGGGAGATTTCACGGGAGAATTAGCCTTATTTAGTGAAACAATACATGAAGCATATGCAGAGGCTATGGAGGAGACCTGGGTTTGTACGGTAAGGCGAGTCGACCTTCAAGCACTTCTTATAAAATATCCCTCCATATCATTAAAGCTTCTTAATGAGTTTTCAAATCGCTTAGGTGAGTCTGAAAAGCAGACTACACGGTTTGCGACAGAAAAGGTAGAGACCAGGCTTGCCTTGTATTTTTTAGAGTACTCTGATGAAAATAAGAGCTTATTATTTAAACTACCAATGAGTCGAAAGGACTTGGCATCATTTCTTGGTACTACACCTGAGACAATTAGCCGTAAGTTACTAGAGCTAGAGGAAGAAGGACTGATTATGCAAAAACCCAAAAATGAAATAGAAATAATAAATTATGAGGGTTTGAAACTTTATTGCAAATCCATGTAAAATGGAGTATCATGTTATTTGTATGCATAAATGGTTAAAGTATCCACAAGACACATATTAGGAGTCATTAATATGAATTCAGATAAAATAAAGAAAATAATCTTAGGCCTTAGCATCATCCTGTCTTTGATTTTGTTTTTTTGTTTATATTTAACAAGCAACTTAAATAAAGCTTTAGGAGAGAATAATGAGGAAGTTGATAGCCTAAACAAGTCAAACGACAATAAAGATACTAGGCTTATAGAAAACAAACACATATACGATAGTTTGGCAATTGCTGATCTTACAAAGGTGTATATAAATGTGTTTTCCACCATGGATAATGAGGGCACAAGCTTTGATTTTTCATCCTTTGATCTAATGTCGGAATGGGACTTGACCAGTAAACCTGTTTTGGATGCAAATGTAAGGTTTGTTTCAAAGGATAGAAATGTAGGTGAAGCACATGCAAATATACCCAATGCTACAATTAGAGTTAGANGAAATCCCAGTGCCTCCTTAAAGTCTTATAGGGTTAAGCTTATGGGCGGTTTTGATGGACTCCATGGACAGGCGGTTTTTAATATAGATAAAAACTTGAATGATCCTAGTAGAATTGCTAACAAGCTTGCCCATGATCTTATAAAGGGTTTGGACCATATAGCTGGTTTTCGTACTAATTTTCTTCATGTTTATATAAGGGATGATTCATTAACTGATGAAGAGAGGGCCTTTCATTCATATGGCCTATATACTCATAAAGAGCAGCCCAATAAGAGGTATCTAAGAGTCCATGGACTAGATGAGAATGGTAGCCTATATAAGGCAGAGGATTTTAGGTTTAAGCTAACAACAGAGTTAAAGAATGTGGATGANAGTGAGTATAATGAGGAAGCATTTGAATCTGTCCTTGCCATACGTGAAGGCAAGGACCATACTAAGCTTATAAGTATGCTAGAGGATATAAACGACGAGAATAAGAATTTTAAAGAAGTGTTCTCTACATATTTTAATGAGGATAATTACTTAACATGGCTAGCAGTTAATATTCTTCTTGGAAATGTAGACTCTATGAATAAGGGTTTTCTTCTATATAATCCAAGTGATTCATCAGTGTTTTACTTTCTAGCTTGGGATTTTGATAATATATTTAGCTGGATGGACGACGATATCGAGCAGAATATATATGAAGAGATAAGTCAAGTAGATTTACATAGAAAATATTTAGAAGATAGTGAGAACCTAGAAAAGCTAAAACTAAAAATGGATGAGCTTATTGTAGATTCTTTTTCTCCTAAAACGATAAAAATGTATATAAAGCACTATAAGCCCGTATTGCTGGAAATGATGGATAAATATCCTGACAAAATTCTTTCTACCAAACAAATAAATGAATACATGGCCTATATAGGGCAGGTGGATGAAAGAGTATATCAGAATTATCTGGACTTTATAGGATGGTATGAAGGGAGATGACTATGGAGTTTGAAGGACAAAGACTTCGACATGAATATAAGTACTATATTAATAGTTTTACCTACCATGTCTTAAGAGAGCGTATTAAGCAGGTTTTAAAAAAGGATCCTAATATGGTAGATGATGAGGGTTACTTAATTAGCAGCTTATATTTTGATGATATATTTCATTCAGCTGAAATTGAAAAAAAAGCTGGGACAAGATTTAGAAAAAAATATAGGATTAGGCTTTATGACCATAGTGATAATTTAATTAAGCTTGAATGTAAAAGCAAGTTTAATCATTATATAGCAAAGGAATGGGCTCATCTTAGCAGAGAGGAATATGATAGCATCCTTGGTGGTGAGTATGAGTTTTTGCTAGATAGGAAGGAGGAAATCTGTAAAAGGCTATATGTTAACCATACTAGCAAAATGCTTAGGCCTGTTAATGTGGTGGAGTATAAAAGAGAAGCCTATATACATGAGTATGGCAATGTAAGAATAACCTTTGATAAAAACATTTCTGCATCAGTTGGGAATGTTGATGTATTTAGCTCAGATTATGATGTTGTCCAAGTCCCCCTGCAGGATATGATGGTCTTAGAGGTAAAATATGATGATTATATTCCGGATTATATAAGGAAGATAGTTCATTCAGACCGTATGATAAAATGTGCAATATCAAAATATGTTATGTGTAGAGATATTAACAGAAAGGTAAAAATACTATGATAAAATTTTCAGATATTTTCAAAAAAAGCTTCCTTCAAGATGCATCAATGGATTTGAATTTTTATAATATTATAATGTCATTGCTAGCAGCTTATATTTGCGGTATGGTTATTTATTTGGTCTACAAACATTTTTATAAGGGAGTCCTATATAGCCATAATTTTAATATACTACTTGTACTTGTTAGTATGATTACGGCATTTATTGTTTTAACCATTAGTTCTAATATTGTCTTATCTTTAGGTATGGTTGGTGCTTTATCTATTGTAAGGTTTCGTACTGCTATTAAGGACCCGCTGGATGTTGGCTTCTTGTTTTTTGCAATTTCAATAGGAATAACCTGTGGAGCTAACCTCTATCTAATGTCCTTTGTATGTACAATTATTATTTCACTGATATACATACTTCTTGTTAAACTAAAAACTAATATCCATGTATTTTTGTTAGTTATAAAGTATGACCATAAAGCTAATGATGAGGTGCTTAAAGTATTGGCAGATATGAAATATGCTTTAAAAAACAAAATAGTAATAAAGGACAATATTGAGTTGACTGTTGAGATGAAATTAAAAGCAGATGACACAGAATTTGTTTCACAATTATCTAAGCTTGAGGGAGTACAAAGTGCAGCATTGATTAACTATACTGGTGATTTTGGAGAATAGAAAAAAGTTTCAAAATGTTTGGCTTATTACAACATTTTGAAACTTTTTTACTTTATCCCATTCTAATATTGATTATTTTTTATTTGCTGGCGCTTGACAGCTTCGGAAGGAGCAAAGCCCCTATTTTTTTTAAAAATTTTACTGAAATAAAAGACATCAGAAAAGCCACATGATTCTGCAACCTCATGAATTTTGTATTCACCACTATATAACATTTCCTCAGCCCTGTTCATTCGGATAAGGGTTAGAAAGTTTCTAAANGACATTCCTGTTTCCTTCTTGAATAGGCTACCAAAGTACATGTTACTAAGATTGCTCATATCAGCCATCATTTCTACGGTAAGTGGTTCATTGTAATGATGAGACATGTAATGAAGCACCTTCTTAATGCGGGTATCCATGATACTAGTATCTTTTTGAAATATTATTATCTGAAAGTAGCGCTGTAATATCATAAGATATAGGCCTCTGGCTTTTAGGATATATNCAGGGTCTTTTAGGGTCCATACAGTTTTTAGATCACTATATAAGTTTAAAATATCCTTGTGAAGTCCAATATTATAAATCAATGGAAGCGGCAAGTCTATATTATCACCATTAAAATTTTGAATTTTTCCATTGACAGAATACAATTCCATTAAAGAATTTGGGCTACATGTTGCAGAACGTATACTTCCATATGGTATACATAAAAGATCACCTGATGAAACAATATATTTTTTTCCATTTATATAATATTGGGCTTGTCCACTTATTACATAGGAAATATCTACAAAATCCATAACCATTTCTTCGATTTCCCAATTATCAGTACATATACGATGATTAAAATAATCAACTGTAACTACTATATTATTTATAAAATCATAGCTCATAATTTTTCCTCTTTATCAATAAATAACCAATTAGTAAAGGAGTTATATTTTAAAGATATATTGCCCAAAAAATGCTTGTTTACACTTACCAGTTTATATTAACCAGTTTATTATGTCAACTAGCAATAATAAATGATAAAATATAAAGTTATCCATGATTATTACATATTTTCAATAGTTTGCCCATGTTTTTTTATGCAACTTATTGCTATAATGAATAAAATTCTTAGAAATCTGTTAAGTCTTTGTATGATTTGCATATTTTTTTTTGTTTTGTTTTAGATTGTAGATTATATTATGACAATTACGCAGATACTAGTAATGACCAAAAAAATAAGCTAGAAATTACAAGGGGGATTAATATGAAACAAAGAAAATCCACGCAAAAAACCATTCTTTATATTAAGAAAACGTGGACCCTTTATCTAATGTTGGCATTGCCAGTGGCATTTGCCTTAGTATTCCGTTATCTACCCATGACTAATATTGCTATGGCATTTAAGGATTACAACATGTTTAAGGGTGTATGGGCATCAGAATGGTCAGATCCAGTTTTTAAGTGGTTTCAAAAGGCTTTTCAGACAAAGGATTTTTGGACTGCTCTTCGTAATACATTATTGCTGAACGGGTTGGACTTGATATTTGGTTTTCCACTACCAATTATGCTTGCTCTGCTTTTAAACGAGCTTGCATTTAAACGATATAAAAAGTTTACCCAGACTGTTGTTTATTTACCACACTTTTTATCATGGATTATTATTAGTGGTATTGCTAAGCAACTGCTTGCTCCTCGTACAGGTGTAGTAAATGTTCTGCTTGGAAAGGNGGGAGTAGGCCCAATTAACTTCCTTATGGAAAACGGCCTATATGTTGCAACCTATATAGCCTTAGGACTATGGAAGGAGATGGGTTGGAACACCATTATTTATCTAGCTGCAATTACAGGTATTAATCCTGAACTATATGAGGCGGCTGAAGTAGATGGAGCTTCTCGCATAAGAAAGATATGGCACATTACGCTACCAGGAATTCGTTCTACTATAGTTGTATTATTAATTATGAATATGGGACGTATCCTAGGAAGCGAATTTGATCGTCCATTTGCTATGCAAAATGATTTGGTTATGAAGTTTGCAGATGTATTAAGTACCTATGTATACCGTGTAGGTATCANAGGATCTCAATTCTCCCTAACAGCTGCAATTGGTTTATTCCAATCATTAGTCTGTGTGGTTTTTCTGTTATTAGCTAATTCAATAGCCAAACGCTTTGGTGAGCGTGGAATATGGTAAGGAGGTGCAGTACTAATGGTTAAGTCAAGAAAAAGAAAAATAGATGATATTGTTATTGCAGTAGTTTGTTTTTTGTTTGTTCTAATTTGTTTATTGCCTATGGTTAATATTTTTGCTAGGTCATTAAGCTCTTCCCAGGCAATGATTAATAATAGAGTTTCATTTTGGCCTGTGGAGTTTACCTTGGAATCCTACTATTATGTGTTGAAGGATAGTGCTTTTGTCCGTTCTTTATGGTGGACAGGCATTTTAACACTCATATGTACAGTTGTGTCACTTGTTATAACCACTTTAGCATCATATCCTTTGATTTATGATGACCTAAAGGGTAGGAAGTTCTATAATGGCATGATGNTAATGACGATGTACTTTAGCGCTGGTACTATACCGAATTATCTGCTAATGAAGCAATTGGATTTGCTTGATAATCCTTTAGTATTGATAATTCCCAACTGTTTGTCAATTTTCAACATGATTATACTTAGAAGCTTTTTTGCTGATGTGCCTGTAAGCTTGAGGGAATCAGCCCAGCTAGACGGTGCAGGCCCCGTAAATGTTCTTCTTCGGGTTTATCTGCCTTTATCGAAGCCTGTTATGGCTACATTGGCATTGTTTTACGCGGTTGGTAGATGGAATGGTTTTTCGGATGCCTTAATGTATATATCAAATCCGAAATATGCACCAATTCAATTGAAGTTATATCAGATTATTAACAATAGATCATCAATTGAGATTGGGGCACAAGAAGGATTTGCTACCCCAACAGCAAGTGAAGGGCTAAAAGCTGCTTCTGTTATGTTTGCNACAGTTCCTATTTTACTAATATATCCATGGTTACAACGCTATTTTATAGCAGGAGTTACCCTAGGAGCAATTAAGGAGTAATTCAAAGAAAAATATGTACTTATCTTGTTAGATATCAACGATACTAATAAATTCGTTGTTATTTATAAAAATATGTTAGGAGGATGTAATATGAAAAAGAAATTGTTGTCAATCCTACTTGTTGGTGTGATGATTGTCAGCGTTTTGGGGGGTTGTGGCAGTAAAGATCCAGACGCGACTAAGGATCCAGATCCAACAAATACCACAGATAATAACGGTGGAAAAACTGGTGACACTAATGTGGATGGAAAGCCTGAGTATAGTGAAATCACAGTAGAAATATTCGATCGTGGTACTGACGGTGGAAAAACCGACCCTACAAACAACTATTATACTGATTGGATTAAGAAAAAGGTTTTAGAGGAACTGAATCTAGGAGTTACCTTCGTGGCAGTATCACGTTGGGAGGAGACAGAACAGCTTAATAACCTAATGGCTGCTGGAACAGCACCAGATGTATGTATGACATATAGTGGTGATCTGATAGCAAATTACCGTGATTTGGGTGGTCTAACTGATCTATCTCCATACATTGACACTTTACTACCAGACCTTAAGGAATTCCTTGGACCTGACCTTGCACTACCAGGTCGTGACATGATTGTTAGAAATATGGATACTGAAACTGGTGAAGTTCATTCACTACCAGCACGTCGTATGAATGTTGCTCAGGTTTCTACTTTTATACGTAAGGACTGGCTTGATAAGCTTGGCTTACCATTGCCAACAACAACACAGGAATACTATGATGCATTAGTAGCTTTCAAGGAGCAGGATCCAGGTGGAGTTGGTGCTAACAATGTTGTTCCTTTCACAATGACAAGCGATGTTCGCTGGCGTGCATCAACACTTCTTGAATCCTTCGTGGACCCTAACCTTTCTGATGAGGACCGTTGGATTAATACGGTTATTGACCGTCAATATCTATTACCTGGATATAAAGAGGGCGTTCGTTTCTTAAATAAGATGTATAATGAAGGCCTAATTGATAATCAGTTTGCACTCTATAAAGATGATACTGATAGTGATAACTTAATTAAGAGTGGTGTTGTGGGTTCCTTTATCCATAACTGGGACCAGCCATATAGAGATACACCAGGTCTTTTACGTGACCTAAAGGAAAATGTTCCTGATGCAGAAATTGTATCAATTGATCCTTTCGTAAATAGCGCTGGCAAGACTAGTAAAGGTTTGTATGATGCGGCAGGTCTAAGTTATTTTGTTCCTGCAAACAGTAAAAATGTTGAGGGTGCTCTTCGTTACATCAACTGGCTGTCTAAATTCGAGAATCGTTATTACTTGCAGATCGGTGATGAGGGTGATACTCATGTGATGGTTGATGGAGTTCCTCAGCTTATTCCAGCAGAGAATGAGAAGATTATGAACTCTGGTCAGAACCTAGACTATACTATNATAATTAATGGTCTTGATGTTGGTGATCCTGAAAAGAACGCTAAGGCTCTTTCTGCTTCATATTCAGTTGATTCAGACCTGATTATTAAAGCTTATGAAGACGCTATGCGTAACGGACGTCCTGCAGTTATTGTTCCTGTGACATTAAGTGCTGCTGGTCCTTATACTCAGGTGCTTACAGATAAGGGAAATGAGCTTATGTCTGGAGCTGTAACAGCAAGCCCTGATAAATTCGATAGTGTATGGGATAGAGGTATTGAAGAATGGCTTGATTCTGGTGCTCAAGAAATTATAGATGAGCGTGCTGCAAAATATGCAGAGTATAAAGAATCAAATTAATGATTTGTATGTTTATAATGAAAGAGGCCTTGCTAATGCAAGGCCTCTTTTTAGATTCTTTCTAGACTATTCAATTGTTATTTGTTTTTTATCATCAAGCTTTGCTACTTTTTTTTCTTTAGGGAACACAAGACTAAGTATACCATTATTGAATGTTGCCTTAACATCTTCTTCTTTAAGTGTATCACCTACATAGAAACTTCTCTTACAGCTTCCACTATAGTGTTCTCTTCGGATGTAATTATCCTTTTTATCGATTAAATTTTTAGATTCTTCCTTAGTAGCTGATATGGTTAGATAGCCTTTATTTAGGCTAGCAGTAATGTCTTTTTTATCATAGCCAGGAAGCTCAATTTCTAGTTGATAGCCATTTCCCAAGTCCTTTATGTTGGTATTCATGGCACTGGATACTGGAATTTGACCTATTATTGGTAATCTGAACATGTTATCAAACCCTTCGAAAAAATCCTCTACAAAATTATTTTTAAAAATACTTGGTAACAACATAATTATTCCTCCTTCTATTAATAAAGTATTAAGATTAATAAGNTGCGTCAATTCTATANCATNTATGTGTTCTATATGAACTATAACATATACAATAATACCTGTCAAGATGATAAAATATGATTTCACAAAAAATTCATAAATATATTTCTTAAGCTTTGGTTAATTTTTATGTTTATACTTGCAAAGACTATTAAAAACCAGTATAAATGAGATAATAGGTATAAGAATTAGAATTTTACATCTGTATAGGATATAGTTAAAGAACAAGGGGGTTAATGTTCATGACTAAATTGATAAATAAAAAAGTATTACTTATTGTAAATCCCATTTCTGGTAGATATAATTCCAAGAATAATCTAGGGCAGGCTATAGAAGTATTACAAAGCAATGGATATCATATTACTATGAGAAAGACTGCTTCTAGGGGACATGCAACAGAATTGGTTTTAACATATGGTGAGGAATATGATATTGTTGTTTGTAGTGGAGGAGATGGGACTCTTAATGAAGTTATATCTGGTGTTATGTGTCTTGACAAAGATATAATATTGGGATATATACCGTCAGGGACAACTAATGACTTTGCGAATAGCTTAAATTTGTCTGACCGTATGGAAACTGCAGCAAAGACTATTATTAATGGTTGGCCTAGGCCGGTAGATATAGGTTTGTTTGGAGAAAATAGATATTTTAGTTATATTGCTTCTTTCGGAGCGTTTACAGGAAGTTCTTACTCTACTCCACAATTAAATAAAAACTTGATAGGACACCTAGCCTATGTATTGGATGGGGTAAAGGATATTCCAAATATAAGACCTTATCATATTCGGGTAGAAGCTGATGGAAAGACCTATCAGGGTGAATATATATTTGGTGCTGTTAGTAACTCTTTGTCCATAGGGGGACTTATTAAGTTAGATATAAATAATGTTGATTTAAATGACGGCTTGTTTGAAATAATATTGGTAAGAAATCCAAAGTCACCAATTGAGTTAAGTAGAATACTTAAATCGATTAGAAAGAAAGAGTATGATGATAAGCTTATTGACTTTTTTAAGGCAGAAGAGGTAACCTTTTACATGGATGATATNATTCCATGGTCCATAGATGGAGAGTATGAACCGGGTGCGAGTAAGGTTACTATAAAGAATATCCATAATGCTATAAATATTTTAGTTGATTAGCTATGATTTGATTTGAATTTAGATAAATAATTGATATGAAGCTTTGACGGGGCCAGGGTTGAAATAAGTATAATAAAGTCATATAATATGATTAGTAAGCTGATTTTANCAATTGCCTAAGTAAGGAGCATCAAACTAATGGATAAACAGGAATATGAGTCAGAAAATGAGGACCAATTAAATGCTGGAGAAACCACAGAAGTAAGTAATAGTGAGTCAGATAGTGAATTAGATAGTGAAGCGGATATAGATGAAAAGGGTAAGACNGGTTTAAATAAAAGCAGACTTAAGAAGGGTTTTGCTATTGCTGGGGTTATCCTTCTAGTTCTGCTTCTTGTTTTTGCTTGGTTATTATTTACTAAAAGCGGACGTAGGGTANTTTATAAAATAGCCGGAAGCTTTATATATCAGAGTATTGATAAGGAAGAAGATATCGAGATAAGCTCAGTAATTGGATGCATAGATGAGGATACATCTATAAGTCAAAATGANCAAAAAGAAGATATAGATAATAGTAATATGGATATTATAAAGGAAGAGGTCATACTCAAGCCAGCTGTGGAACCAAGACAAGAAGATTATGTTAGCAATTATCTTGTACTTGGCTTGGAAAGTGAGAATGCTGACTCCATTATGATTGCTTCAATAAATACAAGGGATTGCAGCATTAAGCTAGCATCCATATTAAGGGATTCCTATATTGAATTTGAAGACTGTAAGCCTAAAAAGTTAAATGCCTTTTTTTCTATGGGTGGAGCAAAGGCTCTTGTGGATGTAATTGAGGATAAATTTAGAATTAAAATAGATGGATANGCCTATATTAACTATGGATCTTTTGAGAAAATTGTAGATTATCTTGGAGGAATTTCAATTGAGCTTGGAGATAAGGAGGCTAGATATCTAAATACTACTAACTATATATCAGAACGTGAAAACCGAAATGTAAAACCAGGAATGAATGTTCTAAACGGTAATCAAGCACTTGGATATTGCCGTATAAGACTAGTAGAGACAATTGGTGGCGCCAATGATGACTATGGTAGGACCTTAAGACAACGTAGGGTTTTAAAATCACTTTTTAATAAATATAAGTCAAAGAACNTGTTTGATTTAATACGTATATCTGAGTATATACTAGGTTATGTTAAAACCAATGTTACGCAAGCTCAAATTGAAAAAGCAATTGAGGATATAGTTGAAAATAAAATAACAGATATGGATACGATTAGGATTCCAGTAAACGGTGCTTACGAGGCACCCAAAATACATAATGGAGTTAAATATCCAATAGTATATGACTGGGATGAAAATATTATGGAGCTATATCGTTTTATTTATTTAGATTCAGAAGAAGAGTCAAAAGTTAATCTTGAAAAATACAGACAAAATAATTAAATTTATCTTGTTTGGAAAGAGATTAGTTGGGATTTGAAAAAAATTCACTTCTTCTTCGTAGTTCTTCAGCTTGTTTTTTAGCTATGTATTTACCTAAAGTATTATTTTTCTCGATAAATTTACAGCCATATAAAAAAGAATCAAGATTGGTAATAAATTCCTTACGTATAATGCTGGCAGAAGTATTTATGAGAAAATGGTCATCTTTAATTTTTATTCTAAAAGTACGTTTAAGATCAAGATCCTCTTTAGTAATAATGCTTATGCCAGTTTCACTAATATCCTTAATTAATACCTTTAGTTGAACAGGGCCTGATGCCGAGTTGATGTATATTGGCATTTCTTCTCCTATATAGGTCCTGTATGCTTGTCTACGGTTATAGGCTTTGCCCTCGCCTTGCAGATCGATTTTATTATAGATAAGGCCGTTATACCTAACAAGTTTNACAGTGACATCATACCAAATATATACCTTACCATCATCTAGCTTGACGATAAAATTAATAGTGCAATCATCAGTAAATCCAACTGTTTGATCGTCTACTTTTATAGCAGAAATTAATATTGAATTATCAATTATAAATTCTATATTACTATTAAAGACCATTGTATGACCATTGCACTTTACGTCAAGTTCTATATTTGCAGCAGAAGGAATATTGTCAATAAGCATATTTACACCCCCAAAACTAGTTACATATGATAATATATTTATTATATTTTACTTTAGGACAAATGACAAGCTTAATAAGGGCAATTGATGTAATCNTACAATAAAAAAACTGCAGATTACTATAAAGTGAATAAATTTTTTATGCATTATGATTAATAATTGATAAATACGAGACAAACATGGAGGCAATAAAATGATATATCCTGCTAATTTAGAAAAAAGCTTTAGCCTTGGTGTGACGGGGACGTCCTCAGGCTTTGATAATGAAGTGGATTACAGGCGTCTTGATAATGCTATTAAGCATTTTGAAGACCTTGGCTACAGCCTTATTACGACGCCTAATGTAAGGACATGCTACAAGGGGCGAAGCTCCATGAAGAATATTAGAGCAAAGGAATTTATGAAGCTTATTGAGGATCCTAAGGTGAGAGTTATATTTGCAGCTAGTGGTGGAGACTTTTTAGTTGAAATGCTACCCTATCTGGATTATAAATCCCTTAAGGATAATCCAAAGTGGATACAGGGGTTCTCTGATACCACAGGTTTGACTTTTACTATAACCACCAACCTTGATATCGCCACAATATACTCTTATAATTTTAGTAGTTTTGGAATGGAGCATTGGCACAAATCCCTATCGGATAATATATTAATTCTTGAGGGTAATGATATAGTGCAGAAAAGTTTTGACCTTCATCAAGATGGATATTATAAAAGGATAACAGGTCTTGAGGGGTTTGTTCTAGAAAAGGAGGTTGAATGGAAAAACATTCACCCCACTAAATCAAAAAAAGATGATGAAATTCAATTAAGGGGTCGCGCTCTAGGAGGGTGCTTAGATTGTCTCCTAAATATAGTTGGTACAAGGTTTGATAAAACTNTTGATTTTGTGGAAAAATACGCTGATGATGGGGTCTTATGGTTTCTAGAAAGCTATGATCTAGGTAGTGCGGCTATGGTTAGGGGACTCTGGCAGCTTAAGGAGGCTGGTTGGTTTAAAAATGCAGTTGGTTTTGTATTTGGTAGACCTGCTATGTACGATATGGCTTACGATATTTCCTATGAAGAGGCTATATGTTCGGTACTAGATGAGCTGGATATTCCCATTATCATGGATGCAGATATAGGACATAAGCCACCGCAATTTACTATGATAAATGGTGCTATTTGGACAATAAAGAGTTATAATGGAAAGGGAACTATAACTTTTGAAAGAAGGTAAGATTAAAGCATATGAAAACACAAGCGGATAAATTGCAAACAGAAACGGATAATTTGCAACCAGAAGCGAATAATATACAAACAGAAGCGGATAATATACAAACAGAAGAAATTGATAAAGAGACAAATAAGATCAATGAATCCACAAATGATGATAGTACTTCCCATAAGAAAAATAATATTAGCACCTTATTATTTCCTTGCTTATTTTTTGTTGGAACATTGATCTATTTGGAATTAGTAGCTCATTTGTTTATATATAAATCCATAGATGGAAAAATAATATATCCTATTTTTTTTGCTATGCCTGTAGGCATAATATTTGCAATATTAACAGGTTTTTTTAGTAAATACATTAATACACTTATCATGTGGCTATTAACAATAGTCACATGCTTTATATTTGGTTTACAAATAGTCTATTATAGTATCTTTAAGGTATATTTGTCATTAAGTTCTTTCGGAATGGCAGATGATGCAGTATCGGAGTTTGGAAGGGAAGTTTATAATGCTATTCGTACAAATATACCTTCAATTATCTTGTCATTTCTTCCATTGCTTATCTTATGTTTTTTAATCAAAAAAGTCTTTTCATGCGAGAAGAGAAAACTTAAGGACCAAGGTTTTCTACTTATAGGAGCTGTGGGCCTACATATAATTGCATTACTTTTGTTACCAATTTACGGCAAACAAGACTATAGTCCTTATGAACTTTATCATCATAGCAAGGTTCCTGACCTAAGTGCAAAGCAGCTAGGAGTCATTACCCTTACTAGGTTTGATTTAACAGGTATCTTAAAAGATGATGATTTAATTATAATTGAAACCCAGCATGTTTCAAATGAAGATGTATTTAATACAGATGAGATAATTCATAGTCCAACCATACCCCCAAGACCGACTGCTGGACCCTTAACAGAAGGGCAAGAACAAGTAAAGGAAGAGTTACAGCCAACAGTACCTGCCCTTCCTACTCAAATACCAATAGATACTTCGCCTAATATAATGGATATAGATTTTGAAGTGCTTGCAGAGAATGAAGAAAATGACCAAATAAGATCACTTCATAATTATTTCGCTACAATTGTCCCAACAAATAAGAATGAATATACAGGGATGTTTGAGGGTTATAATCTTATCATGATAACAGCAGAGGGGTTTTCTCCATATGCAGTACATGAGGAACTGACTCCTACCCTATATAAAATGACCAAAGAAGGCTTTGTATTTAATAATTTCTATACTGCTCTTTGGCAGACAAGTACCAGTGATGGAGAATATGTAGCTATGACTGGTATGATACCAGTGGGTTCAAGGAGTATGTATCATTCAAGAAACAATCTGATGCCCTTTGCCTTGGGAAATCAGTTTAATCTTTTAGGGATTGAAAGTAAGGCATATCATAACCATTCCCATACTTATTATGAGAGACATGAAACTCATCCAAACCTAGGTTATAGGTTTAAGGCAAAAGGAAATGGTCTGGTGCTTGATTCAGATGTATGGCCTGGTTCAGACTTAGAAATGATGCAGAATACGGTTGATGAATTTATTAATGAAGACCAGTTCCATATATATTATCTTACAGTAAGTGGCCATATGAATTACAGCTTTGTTGGTAACAGTATGTCCTTTAAAAATAAAGACTTGGTAAAAGAACTTCCTTATTCATCTGATGCAAGGGCCTATATAGCTTGCCAGATTGAGTTTGACCGTGCCATGGAGGAACTCATTAGGAGATTAACTGAGGCAGGGATAATAGATAAGACTGTTATTGCTATTAGTGCTGACCATTATCCCTACGGATGGGAAAAAGAAAAAATAGATGAACTTGTGGGTCATGAAGTGGACCCCTACTTTGAAATATATCGTAACCATTTTATCTTATGGAATCCTGAAATGGAAGAGAATATTATTATAGATAAGCCAGCCTCAAGTCTAGATATTCTTCCAACATTAAGTAATCTATTCGGTCTTAAATATGATTCTAGACTTTTGATGGGAAAGGATATTTTATCTGATTCTTATCCCTTGGTTATACTTAATAACCGGAGCTTTATTACAGATAAGGTCATGTTTAACTCGAACACAGGTGAGGTTATAAATCTGACAGATGATGAGGTTTCAGATGATTATATAACAAATATTAATTCTATAATAAAGAATAAATTCACTGTATCCAAAAGTGTTATAAAAAATGATTACTACCGCCATGTATTTCCAAATTATCCTGAGGATTTTAAATAAAACAATCGATCCTGAATAAAATAGCTAGGTCTTGACAGAGAATATGTATAGAAAATCAATTAGAAAATAGAAACACAAAGGGGTAGACTGATTATGAAGATTGATAAAGATACTCTTTTCTATATTGCGGATATGACTCAAGGGACTTTACTTCCATTAGGAAGAAAAAATATTCCTATAGCCAGGCCCTAGTAGATGATGTGAAGGGGATGAGAATAGGTGTTCCAAAGCTCTATCTTGAAGAGGATTTGGATAAAGATATACGAGAGTGCTTTCTAAGTCAGGTAAAGGCCTTAGAGGATATGGGAGCCAAGGTGGAGGTGTTTGAACTAGAAGGGATAGAATATAGCGCGCAGATATATTATGTGATTGCATGTGCTGAGGCTAGTTGGATATTTTCTAAGTATAAGGGAGTAAGACCTAGCCACATAAAAAGTGAATATCATGACCTAGAAGAAATATTTAAGAATTCAAAAGGACAAGATTTTGGTTATGAGCTAAAGCGTAGAATTATGCTAGGAGCCTACGTAATAAGCTCAGACAATTATGAGATTTATTATAACAAAGCGAGAAGAATACGTAGAGTAATCTACAATGCATACCAGGAAGCATTTAATAGGTATGACATTCTTATGAGTCCTGAATCATTAAAAACAGCTCCTCTTTTAAGTGATAATAAGGTCGATGATGAAAAGCACCGTTCTGAAATACTTAATGCTTCAGTTAATCTGGCTGGAGGACCTGGTGTAACCATACCTTGTGGAAGGGATAAAAAAGGGTTACCTATTGGTATACAGCTTGTAGGTAAAAGATTTGGAGAAGAAGGCATAATACGAGCTGCATATGCTTTAGAGCAGATAAACCCTTATAAACGACCTAAAACACTTTGTAATTAGCGGCTTTATCCTCTATGCTCTTATGTCAAATGAATACCTATGAGAGCCTGGATTAGGTGTATCGTCTTGTAAAATATCTGTTATAAAGTCAGGCTTAGTATCTGATATCTTGGTACTTGCTTGAAACTGGTAGCCTTTCCTTTGGAGGGAGTCAATAAGTTCATGTAAATATTGACTGATTACTTTTTCAGATGACTTCTCCAGGTAAAAAACAGCATAGAACTGCTTGTTTTTCATAGACAGGTGAATATCCATAGGACCAAGACTTTTCATATCTAAATGTAGTAAAATATTTAGCTGTCCTGTATCAATATGCTTTTTGTTTTTTCGAGTAAAGACATATAAGTCTCCATGGACGTCTTGGTTTGAAAGACGTATAGGTAGCTGGATATATGAGAATAAATTATTAAGATCCCTCATAAACTGTAGGTTATCCTGCAGTTTATTTATTGATGATTGTATGTTTTGTGTATCAGCTAGTTTGCTACTACTTGTAAGTTCTTTTATATAATCCAAATCTTCATCAAGCCTCTTATAGAATTCCTTAACCTTATTATCTTTAGTAAGGTCCCTTGGGCTTAGGGTCCATCTATGATGGAGTGCCTGGCTTATTATGTCCCTCACAGAATCTGATTTTAAAAGATAAGCAAGTTTTTGCTTATCAGGGTCAGGCATATTTTCGGACATACCAACATAGGCCTGTAGGATACGAGTAAGTAGGACATTGTTTTCTTGGCTTTGTCTAGGAGGGAGATTGTAATATATTTCCTCTACAAGAGGAAAAAAGGACTGAAAGGTCAAGGTACCGTCCGCAAGTTGGTCTTTGATACCCATTATATCCTTATTGGAATATGTATCCTCATTTAAGTCTTTAAAAATAAGTTCCTGCAACTTCATAAGTTCATTCTTGCTTAAGATATGGCCTAGGCTAGTGTCAGGTTTTAATTGGTGTTTCAAGTTGTTTCCATCAAGAAGCATATTAAGCAAATTCTTAAAAAAATGTAGGTCATTATCTATATATTCGACTTCAATAACATTTCTTGTCATTGGCATATCCTCAGGAATCCTTTTATTAATCTCATTTATTATGCCATCTTCTAAAACATTTTTATCTGCCTTTTTCTGAGTTTCAGGATTAAGATTATCTGTCAAATTGACCAGGGTATCTTTTTCTATAAGATTATCTTTGTTTTCAGTTTCAAAAAAGGAGCCTATATTATCTATGAGGGTTTTAAGCTGTGACAGGATCTCATGCAATCCCTTTTGATAGAGCTCAAACTGCCCTATACTACTTGAGTTAATGGGCAGGTGATTTTTATGCATTAAAACAAGGCCTGTTAGGCTAGCTTCTGGATAGGTGGCAGATAGCTTTATTAACTGAAGGATCGTATTTTTGTCTACAGGCATTTGATTAGATAGAAGCTCCTCCACTATGGCTAGATTTCTTTCAGAGGCAGCTAGTCCTGAGGCATATAGGGCTTTGTAAGCTATGTCGTTTATAGGAGACTTATTTGTTGATATATATCGTAAGGTAATTTGACCGTCCTTTTCGTCATCTAGAGCAAATTCAGCTATTTGACCAATATGAAGGGGAACATCAGCTGTTAACCTTGCAGTGATTACCTGGCCACTTGGCTCTAGCCTTATTTTAACTTCTTGATACCTGAGGTCTATAATTTCTCCTTTTATGGTGGCATGGGCATTTTTCCCCATTTGACTAGAAGTGTTTTGCTCCTGTGAGGATGGCTTTATATGCTGTGCTTTAGCTTGGCTAGCTTCATATTCGGAGGCCGCCCTATGTAATCTATGTTGTTTTGAATATTCATTAATTTCCATATGTATTAAATCCTTTATTTGATATAATAGGTGTTGTTATATAGGTATTATTTATATCGGCAATTAGTTAAGTTTTAATTAAAAACAATCTGTATAGTAGTATTTGTAACTTAAATGTGATTTGAGTCATTGCTTTTATTCACTTAATCTTGTAATATTGTTGTCGATAAGTGATATGATTCTACAAAATTATAGTATATAGGAGATGATAAAATGCTTAATCCATCAAAACTTTTTAAGCTTAAGGCTGGTTGGGAAAGCTTTGCCAGGAACCATCCTAAATTCATTAATTTTATTAGTGCCCTACGGTTTGGTTATCTTGAAGAGGGGACTGTTATTGAAATTAATGTAACAACACAGGAGGGTAAAACCATAAGTGGTAATATTAGGCTTACCAAGGAGGATAAAAAGCTTTTAATGGAAATGTCTGACCTATTTAATAAATAATTAATAAGGACTTGTGCAGTATTACTATTTTATCTGAAAATACTTAATGATTACTATTATCAATTACCATTGACATAAGACTATAAAAAATTTAGAATTATATTGTGGACAATATATTATAGGCAAACTATGATTTTATATAAGGAGGATAAGCAAATGAAACAGGAATGGCATGGTTTTGATCCAGGAAGCTGGATGATTGATATTAATGTCAGGAGTTTTATACAACATAACTATACACCTTATGAGGGGGATGCTTCTTTTTTAGTAGGACCCACAGATAGGACTATGAAGCTTTGGGAAAAAGTACAAGAGCTTATGATTGAAGAAAATAAAAAGGGAATTATTGATGCAGAGACACAAAAGCCCTCTACTATAACAACATTTGGACCAGGATATTTAGATAAGGATAATGAGGTAATAGTAGGTTTTCAGACAGATAAGCCTCTAAAAAGAGGAATTATGCCAAATGGTGGTATCCGTGTGGTAAAGAAGGCATTGGATTCTTATGGCTACACTCTTGATAAAACTACAGAGGAAATTTATACTCAAAACAGAAAAACTCATAATGATGGAGTGTTTGATGCATATACTGATGCCATGAGGAAGGCAAGACATTCAGGTATTATAACAGGTCTACCTGATGCATACGGAAGAGGAAGAATAATTGGAGATTACAGAAGAGTAGCTTTATATGGCGTGGATTTCCTCTTAGATCAAAAAATGCATGAGAAAAAGCAATTAGAGAATCCTACTTTGGATGCCCCTGATATTCGTCAACGTGAAGAATTATCTGAGCAAATCAAAGCCTTAAAACAGCTAAAGGAAATGGCTGCTTCATACGGCTATGATATTGGTAAACCTGCAAAGAATTCATTTGAGGCTACACAGTGGACTTATTTTGCTTATCTTGGAGCTATAAAGGAACAGGATGGAGCGGCTATGAGTCTTGGGCGTGTATCTACATTCCTTGATATTTATTATGAAAGAGATTTGAAGAATGGATTAATTACTGAGGAAGAAATTCAAGAGCTTATTGACCAGTTTGTTATGAAGCTTCGTATGGTAAGATTCCTTCGTACGCCAGAGTATAATGACTTGTTCTCTGGGGATCCTACATGGGTTACAGAAGCTATAGGTGGTATGGGTCTAGATGGAAGAACACTGGTTACAAAGAGTAGCTATAGAATCCTCCATACACTTTATAATTTAGGACCTGCTCCTGAGCCTAATCTAACAGTACTTTGGTCTGTATTCTTGCCTAAGCATTTTAAGGATTTCTGCGCTAAGGTATCTATAGACACCAGCTCCATTCAATATGAAAGTGATGATATTATGAGGGATGTCTGGGGAGATGATTATGGTATTGCTTGCTGTGTATCTGCTATGAGACTTGGTAAGCAGATGCAGTTCTTTGGTGCCCGTGCCAACCTAGCCAAGGCTCTTCTTTATGCCATTAATGGTGGTAAGGATGAGATGTCAGGTGAGCAGATAGCACCTATGTTTGCACCTATAATGGGCGAATACCTTGATTATGATGAGGTTATATCAAAGTTTGATCAGATCCTTGATTGGCTATCAGAATTATATATAAATACACTAAATGTTATTCACTTTATGCATGATAAATATAACTACGAAAGTCTACAGATGGCCCTCCATGATGCGGATATTCTACGTACTCAGGCTTGTGGTATAGCTGGTTTGTCAGTAGTTGCCGATTCCTTATCAGCTATTAAGTATGCTAAGGTAAAGGTAATTCGTGACCAAGATGGTCTAGCAGTAGATTATGAAATAGAAGGGGATTATCCTGCATATGGAAATAATGATGAGCGTGTGGATCAGATTGCTGTTGAGATAATAGAACGCTTCATGAATAAGCTACGCAAGGTTAAGACTTATCGTAATGCAAAGCAAACTCTTTCTGTCCTTACAATTACTTCAAATGTAGTATATGGTAAGAAAACAGGAAGTACTCCTGACGGAAGAAAGAAAGGAGAACCATTTGCACCAGGTGCAAATCCTATGCATGGTAGAGATAAGAAGGGTGCAGTAGCATCAATGTCCTCTGTTGCCAAACTACCTTATAGACACTCAGAGGACGGTATTTCATATACCTTCTCCATAGTGCCAAAGGCATTAGGAAAGAACGAGGAAGATAGAGTAAACAATCTAGTTGGAATGTTAGATGGATATTGCCATAATAGGGGACATCATATTAACGTCAATGTATTTGATCGTGAGACCCTGATGGATGCAATGGAACATCCTGAAAAATATCCTCAGCTAACAATCCGTGTGTCAGGCTATGCAGTAAACTTTGTAAAGCTCAACAGGGAGCAGCAGCTGGATGTTATTCATCGTACCTTCCACGAAAGATAAGAATATATTAATTTAAGTATAATAAATCCTCCACCTATAGCCACAGGCTTAGGTGGTGGATTTAATAAATTGGTATAAGCTTAATAAAAGGAAATTATATCGTAAACTTATTATTCTTGTTGAAGCATAGGGAGGATAATGCATGAAAAAAATCGGAAGGATTCATTCCTTAGAAAGTCTTGGTACTCTTGACGGGCCTGGAATACGCTTTGTAGTTTTTATGCAAGGGTGTCCACTTCGCTGTCAATTCTGCCATAATCCTGATACTTGGGATGTAAGCAAGGGCATGGAGTACACTTCAGACAGCCTAATGGAAGAAATTTTGAAATACAAATCCTATATGGACTACTCTAATGGAGGGGTTACCTTTACTGGAGGTGAACCTTTTCTCCAAGCTGATTTTCTATTAGAACTAGGTAAAAGATGTAAAGAGAATGGAATTTCTGTAGCTTTAGACACCTCTGGATTTATTTTAAATGATAGTGTAAAGGAGCTTTTGGAGTATACTGACTTAGTCCTACTTGATATTAAGAATTTTGACCCGCTTGTATATAAGACTGTAACGGGTGTATCCTTAAGTCCTACTTTAAAATTCTTAGATTATTTGAAGGAAAAAGATATATCAACCTGGGTTAGATATGTAGTGGTACCTGAACTCACAGATAATTTGGATAGTGTAAGGAAACTGTCAAACCATCTGGATGCCTACCCAAATGTTAAGAAAATAGAACTTTTAGGATTCCACAAGATGGGTGAATATAAATGGAAGGAACTTGGGATGGAATATAAGCTAGGAGATACATCAGAGCCTAGTAAGGAACTTATGGAAGAGGTTAAAGGTATTTTAGAGGCTAATGGAAAAGTTGTTACATCAAATGTTTAGCATATACAGATTTGTCCAAGTTTTGCAATTACCTAATATTGGATAATTGAAAGGAAATAAGATGAGAATTTATTTGATCCGTCATGGGGAAACCGATTGGAATCTACAGGGAAGACTTCAGGGCAGAGAGGATATACCACTTAATGAAACGGGAAGAATGCAGGCTAGGCAAAGTGGGAGGGTCTTGCAGAAAACTGGGGTAAAAACCATAATAACAAGCCCGCTTATACGAGCTGTAGAAACTGCTAGAATTATATCTAAAAGTCTTGATAAGGCAAGGCTTATTATAGATGATGATTTGATAGAGAGGGACTTTGCGAGCCTATCTGGAATGACCTATGATCGAAGTAAGTATTTTGATACTTTTGGAGTGGCTGAGAATTCCTTAGAGCCACTTGATAAGCTAAGTAAGAGATTGATAGATTGCATAACTAGCTACGCAAAGAAATATCCAAAACAAGATATTATTATGGTGTCCCACGGTGCTGCAATTAATGCTGTTATCTCTGTATTAACACAAGGCAAAAATGGGACAGGAGTGACTGGATTAAAGAATGCATGTATTTGCATTCTTACATATGAAAACAAGCAGCTGCAATTAGAGGCATTCAATTTATCGGCAAAAGAGTTTGAAGATAGACCTTAA
>JGI24707J26582_10000358_pt1 | contig 34915 bp, 33 predicted proteins | sample BioPla1DNA1_FD_26582 | JGI IMG/M metagenome (IMG submission 26582)
AAACTAAAGGCTGAAGAGTGGGGTAAAATTATATTTCCCCATCCCACTGTAGGTGAAATTTTTAAGGAAGCACTCCAATAACCGCCAGTTAATTGAATAAANCCATTTTATTATATCTTTTTTATTATGTTAAAAAGACTTTTTTCACTCTCTTTTTTTATTCTCTTTCTTAGTTCTTTTACGATCTCTGCTCAATCGTTAGCGGAACAGATAGAAAAACTAATGCAGGACTTACCTGAGGGATCGGATGTAGGTATCTCTATCTATGATTTAACAGATCAACGTTATATTTATAACTACAGAGAGAAAAAATTATGCCGACCCGCTTCTACTCAAAAATTNTTGACTGGAATTACTGCTTTAGATCTACCACAGGCTGACCTTCCATTCACTACTGANGTTTGGACTAACGGAGAGATTAAAGAGGGTACATTAAATGGGGATCTATATATTATAGGTGATTTTGATCCTGAGTTTGATGAACAAAGTATGCAAGCTTTAGTAGATCAAATTAAAAGCTTTCCCATCAATAATATTACAGGAAAGGTTTATGGTGATGTCTCTATTAAAGACTCTCTTTATTGGGGAAGTGGCTGGGCTTGGGATGATACTCCCAATGCCTTTCAACCTCACCTTTCACCACTTATGTATTGCAAGGGAGTCGTTACCTATTCTCTTACTCCATCGACTGCAGGAAATGTTGCTACTGTAAGTTGTTTTCCTCGTAGCTCTTTTTATCAAATAGAAAATAACACAAAAAGTCATACTCCAAATGCTGGATCGTTTGAACTTACACGCGATTGGATGAACGGAGACAACACGTTATTAATTAAAGGAAATGTACCCTCTAAAATTCAAGGCAAAATAAATCTTCACCACCCTGAATCTTTTTTTATTCATGCATTGGTGGAAAAACTACTGCAAAATGGTATTCACTGTAAAGGAGAGTATGCATTTAATGATTTTAATGCAACAACCACCTCAACAAAAATAGCCTCGTGGAACACATCTATGAGTAAAGTACTTAAAGAAATGATGAAAGAGAGTGACAACCTAAATGCTGAAGCTTTATTAAACAGAATAGCCCGTCAATCCACAGGGAAAACTCAAGGAACTACAAAAGATGGATTAGAAGCCATTAAACAACTAATAAAAAAAATAGGCTTGAATCCTTCCGATTATAGACTAGCCGATGGTTGTGGATTATCTAATTATAATTACATAACCCCCGAGCTACTGGTGGCATTTCTTCGATATGCTTATTCAAATACGGAATTATTTCAGAAGCTTTATAAATCGCTACCAATAGCGGGTATCGATGGAACTCTAAGCTACAGAATGGGAAAAACCAAAGCCTTTAAAAATGTACATGCTAAAACAGGGGCTATTAGTGGAATATATACACTTGCTGGTTATTTGAAAGCTAATAATGGACATCAAATAGCCTTTGCTATAATGAATCAGAATGCATTAGCTGGAAAAAAACCTCGCTCTTTTCAGAACGAGGTTTGTACTATATTATGTGAGTAATAAATAAAATAGTAAACAACACTAGACGCGAATGAAATCGTCCCATTTTGTATTTCTCATATCACCTGTACGATTAAAAATGCTATGCATGGCCAATGATGCCTCAAGTATATGAGGAGTTTGCTTTTTATTTCCAGAAAACTTGACATAATCCCATAGCAACTCTTTATAATCAGGATGTGCACAGTTTTCAATAATAGTTTGTGCACGTTCTTTAGGACCCTTACCTCTTAAATCGGCAACTCCTTGCTCAGTAGCTATAATATTTACAGAATGCTCGCTATGATCCAGATGAGAAACCATAGGCACAATAGCACTAATTTTACCCTCTTTGGCTGTAGATGGACAAGTAAAGATAGAAATGTAGGCATTGCGTGTAAAATCACCCGATCCACCAATACCATTCATCATACGTGTTCCACCAATATGCGTAGAGTTAGCATTTCCATAAATATCTACTTCAATAGCTGTGTTGATTGATATCACACCTAAGCGACGAATCACTTCAGGATTATTAGATATTTCAGATGGCCTTAAAACTAACTTATCTTTGAAGAATTCAATATCATCATAAATTCCCTCTAAACATTCATTGGTTACAGTTAAAGAGCACGTACTACCAAATTTTATTCTTCCTTCACGCATTAAATCAACAACGGAGTCCTGTAATACTTCCGTGTACATTTCAAAAGGTGGAATCGTAGTACTTCTTCCTAATGCACCTAACAAGGCATTAGCAATGTTTCCTACACCCGATTGAATTGGCAAAAACTCTCTAGGTATAATTCCCCTCTTCATATCAGAGATTAAAAAGTCAGCTACATTTTGACCAATTAAATCGGTCACAGGATCAGGCTGACTAAAAGAACGAGCTTCATCCGGCCAATTTGTCTCCACTACACCTAAAATCTTATTGGGATCAACTTGAATATAAGGTAATCCGATTCTATCACTGGGCTTATATATAGGAATCTCTTTTCTTAAAGGGGGATCACTCAACTCATACAAGTCGTGTAATCCTATCATTTTTTTACTGTGAGCTGCATTTAACTCAACAATGATTTTATCGGCCAATCGACAAGCTGTAGGTGAAATACCTCCAGCTGCTGTTAAATAAATTTTCCCATCAGCTGTCAATTCACAAGCTTCAATAATAGCAAAATTCACTTTGCCTAAGAAACCATAACGTAACTCCTGAGCCATTTGAGAAAGATGAATATCATTATAGGAAATCTCTCCATTATTCACCGCTGCACGGAAATCACGATTCGTTGTATAAGGAGCACGATAACGTATAGCTTTAGCTCTTGACAACACTCCATCACAAGCATTTCCCGTAGATGCCCCTGTAAACACCCCTACTTGAAAGGGATTACCCTTAAGGTGTTCCTCTTCTGCCTTTTGGGCTAGAGCAGAAGTAACGGCTTTTGCTGTTCCTGCTGGGGTGAAACCACTTAATGCTATATTATCTCCATGCTTTATAAAAGCTGCAGCTTCTGCAGCAGAAAGAATTGTATACGACATAACTCTACCAGTCCTCTTTTTTTATGTTTTTATCTAATAGTAATGATTATGAATACTTGCGTTTTAATATTTCAGACCATATAATACCTTTTCTTATTTCTTCATGAGAAGTAACATCTACAAAAGTTTCTACTTCCAGCTCACTATCGTCCAACTCTTGCAATGGGGTAGATACACCTTCAATTGAGGAGTGAAAGACTGTTGGTTTTAAGTTTTTTCTAGATGGCATAGACTTTTTTTGATCCGCTGCTGAAGGTAAATCCAAATTAGATGGAAGGTCCAACTCATCGGTCATTTCGTCAAACCAACCTTCGGGAAAAGGCTCTACATTTTTCTTAGATTGTTCTAGCAATAATCGCTTCTTTTCTTTTTTTATTGCATTAGAAACAGCAATACCAAAAATAGCTAATACGACTAATAATTGTATAATTATATCCATAAGTCTCGGGTCTTTATGTTTCAAAGATAGAATTATATGCTCTGTTATACAACAAATTAGAACTGAAAATACNTAAGATTTTACTATAAAACGACTGGNCTTTTTAAAAATATTAANAATCTCTTCTTTTTAATCTATCTCTTCGTATTTCTTATGGNATAATATAACTTTTTCTGCTATTGATATTTTATCTTTGCAAAACTATAAATATTATAAATAGATTAGATTATGGACAAATCAAAAGGAGCAGACTCTAAATCTGCACTACTTGAAGAGGATAAAAAACTATTGATTGAAACGTATGGCTGTCAAATGAATTTAGCAGACAGTGAAGTGGTGGCATCTATAATGAAGCAATCGGGTTACAGAGTAACTGAAGATCTAGATGAAGCTGATGCTGTTTTTCTAAACACCTGCTCTATTCGTGAAAATGCGGAGCAGCGTATTATAAATAGATTGGAGTTTTTGAATTCACTACGAAAAGAAAAAAAGCTAATCATAGGTGTTTTAGGCTGTATGGCAGAACGTGTAAAAGAAGACCTTATTGAGAAACACCATGCTGATTTAGTAGTAGGTCCCGATTCATACCTTACTTTACCCGATTTAATAGCTACAGTTGAAGCAGGTGAAAAAGCCATGGATGTGGAACTATCGACAACAGAAACTTATAAGGATATTATTCCTTCGCGTATCTATGGAAACAGAGTTAGTGGTTTTGTGTCTATTATGCGAGGGTGCAATAACTTCTGTACTTACTGTATCGTTCCCTACACTAGAGGTAGAGAACGCAGCCGCACATTAGATAGTATTTTACAAGAAGTTAATGATCTAGTAAATAGAGGTTATAAAGAAATAACTCTTTTAGGACAAAATGTAAACTCTTACGCTTATAAAAAAGAGAATGAAGAAGTTATTAGCTTTCCTCAACTCTTGAAATCAGTNGCTATGGCGGCTCCTCATACTAGAATACGTTTTACCACTTCTCATCCAAAAGATATGAGTGATGAAACATTAAAAGTAATTGCATCAACAGCTAATATATGCAAACATATTCATCTGCCTGTTCAAAGCGGTAGTTCTAGAATATTAAAACTAATGAATAGAAAATACACACGAGAGTGGTATTTAGACCGAATAGCTGCTATACGCAAATACATACCTAACTGTGGTATTACAACTGATTTATTTAGTGGGTTTCATTCAGAAACAGAAGAAGATCATCAAGAGACACTCTCTTTAATTAAAGTATGCCAATTTGATTCTGCTTTTATGTTTAAATATTCTGAAAGACCTGGCACCTACGCCTCTAAAAATCTAGAAGACAATGTCCCCGAAGAAGTTAAACTACGCCGTTTAAACGAAATTATAGAACTTCAACGTGAAATGTCGGAATTAGCAAATCAACAAGAAATAAACAGAACACATGAAGTTTTAGTGGAAGGTGTATCTAAACGTTCGAATAAGCAATTCTTTGGAAGAACAGAGCAAAATAAAGTGGTTGTATTTGATAGAGAAGATGCTCAAATAGGTGATTTTGTAAATGTAACGATTAACGATGTAAGTTCGGCTACACTGAAAGGAGTCATTATAAAATAAAGAAAGAAACAGACTGTACAAATTTCAAAACATAAAAAAGGCCCTAGTTCGGAAGAATCTGGGCCTAGCTTTTATATAACTAACAATGATCTACAATTAATCTATTTCATCATAGGTTTGTATGGGTAACAAAATCCATAAAACAAAATAAACTAAGACACCCGCAAATGCCGTAAAAAAAGTACCTAAAACATATAAAATCCGAATAAGTGAAGCATCAAGATCAAAATATTCAGCTAATCCACCACAAACCCCTGCTACCATTTTATCTGATCTAGATCTTCTCAGTTTTTGTTTTTTTTCCATTTTTTTATTACACAATTGATTTACTAACCACAAACATAGTAAAGTTTCTCAATATTTGAATTTCAAGAGATGAAAATAGTCCCTTTTTATCGTATTTTACGATAGATTNTATTAAAAGTCCTTAAAGTATAGGNTAAAGCCCATATTTTATTTGTTATTTTGCATAAAATTTGGGGATTATAGTGCCTTTGTATTTTGTGAGAAAGAGATGTGAATGCAAAACATAAGTAAAAGTCAAAACAATGAATATGTTACCATTACTTCTTGTCCACTTTGTGGAAAAGAGAAGTTTTTAACTAGTCATACTTGTAAAGATTACACAGTATCCCAAGAGAGTTTTGTCTTGATGCAGTGTAAAAAATGTTCATTTCTTTTCACTCAAAATTTCCCATCAGAAGATAAAATAGATTCGTACTATGAATCAGAAAACTATATTTCGCACACCAATACGAATAGAGGGCTCACGGCTCTCTTATACCATTGGGTACGCTCTATTACATTAAATAAAAAAGCAAAACTCATTAAGCGAGTATATCCTCATAAAAATGGTGTTTTACTAGATTATGGAGCGGGTACGGGATATTTTGCACATAAAATGCAAACAAAACAATGGGAAGTAGAGGCTTTTGAAAAGAGTAAAAAAGCTAGAACTGTAGCTCGTGCACGGCTAGGACTACACATAAAAGAGGAGAGTGCCATTAACCTGTTAGCACCCAACTCCATTGATATTATCACTTTATGGCATGTTTTGGAGCATTTAGAGGACTTAGATGGCTTCTTTAAATTGTTTCACAACTTACTAATAGAGCAAGGATTATTAATTGTTGCGGTGCCTAATTATACTTCATATGATGCCGATCACTATAAAGAGAAATGGGCAGCATATGATGTTCCTCGTCATTTATGGCATTTTAGTCCAACGACAATGCAAAAATGGGGAATAAAACATGGATTTGTGTTAGCTGAACATTATCCTATGCATTTTGATGGCTTTTATGTTAGCATTTTAAGCGAAAAGAATCAAAAACACTTTTTAGCTCTGCTTAAAGGTTTTTATGTAGGATTGAAAGGATTCTTTCATGCTTTAGCTAAAAAAGAGAGAAGCAGCTCTATGATTTATGTTTTCAGAAAAAAACATTAATGATTAAAGGGAAAAAAAGAAGAAAAAAGAGAAGAGGTCGTCTTGACATGCAATTCATCACCTCTAGTATTAGTACTACATTGGTATTAATACTATTGGGTATGGTAGTATTTTGTGTGCTTACAGCTAATAATCTATCGGACTATGTAAGAGAAAATATAAACTTTAGCTTAGTCTTAGCTGAACCTATAAAAGCAGATCAGCTGAAAGCTTTTCATCGAAATTTATTAAAAGAACCTTTTGTTAAAGAAGCAGAATACATATCAAAAGAACAGGCACTACAAGAACAAACAGAAGCTCTAGGAACCGACCCCAAGGATTTTCTAGGATACAACCCCTTCTCTGCTTCTATTGAGTTAAAACTAAATGCAAACTATGCGCATCAAGACAGTCTGATTAAGATTGAAAATCAGCTCGAACAATCTAAATACATAACAGAGGTTATCTATCAAAAAGACTTATTAAATGCAGTGAATGAAAACATCAAAAAAATCACAATTGCACTATTTGTTTTAGCCTTGGTATTAACACTAATATCCTTTGCATTAATTAATAACACCATACGTTTAGGTATCTACTCACAACGCTTTTTAATTCATACCATGAAATTAGTTGGGGCAAGTTGGGGATTTATACGACGCCCTTTTATTAAACGTAACGTATGGAGTGGAGTAATAGCGGCCCTTTTGGCTAATTTAGTACTATTGGGGTCAGCTTACTTACTGGTTAAGTATAATCCAGAACTAATAGAGGTGGTTACACCCGAAATCATGCTAATTGTTGCAGGTTCTGTACTAGTTTTTGGTATCTTTATCACTTTTGTCTGCTCTTTCTTTTCAATCAACAGATATTTAAGAATGAAAGAATCTCAATTGTATTGATCAAAAAACTAGGGAAAGAGAACATTATAATAAAACAGATTTCAATGAATAACAAACAAACATTTGCATTCAGCAAGACAAACTTTATTTTAATAGCCATCGGCATGTTGGTTGTTATAACTGGTTTTTTCCTTATGGGAGGACCTGTCTGTACAGAGACTCACTTTGAGCCTGATATTTTTAGTGCTAGGCGAATAAAAATAGCTCCAGCTATCTGTTTTTTGGGCTATATCTCAATCATTTATGGAATTTTACATAAATCTAAAATAGAAAAATAAGATATGAGTTGGTTAGAAGCTTTAGTTCTTGGATTAGTTCAAGGACTAACCGAATATTTACCTGTAAGTAGTAGTGGACACCTAGCTATAGGATCTGCCCTTTTTGGACTGCAAGGAGAAGAGAACTTAACCTTTGCTATAGCTGTTCATGCTGCAACGGTTCTAAGTACAATCGTTATTCTTTGGAAAGAAATTGAATGGTTATTCAAAGGTTTTTTCAAATTTCAATGGAATGATGAAACAAAATATGTAGTTAATATTATTTTATCTATGATTCCAGTTGCCATTGTAGGTTTGTTCTTTAAAGATCAAATAGCTTCATTTTTTGGCGAAGGATTACTTCTTGTTGGGTGTATGTTATTACTAACGGCTACCTTGTTAGCCTTTTCATATTATGCTAAACCACGACAAAAGGAAACCCTATCAATGAAAGATGCTTTTATTATAGGATTATCACAAGCTTTAGCTGTATTGCCAGGATTATCTAGATCGGGTACTACAATTGCAACAGGGTTACTATTAGGTAATAAAAAAGAAAAACTAGCCCAGTTTTCGTTTCTAATGGTTTTAGTTCCTATTATAGGGGAGTCATTTTTAGGATTAATTGGAGGTGAGTTTTCAGCAGAACAATCGGGTATTCCCACTTTATCATTAATTATCGGTTTTATCGCAGCATTTATTTCTGGCTGTTTTGCCTGTAAGTGGATGATAAATATAGTAAAAAAAGGAAAGTTAATTTATTTTGCAATCTATTGTGCTGTAGCTGGATTTGTAACAATTGTATTATCTTTTCTACAATAAAACTGACCTAACACAACAAGATTATAACTCATGGATTTTATCAAAGGAGAAGTTCTTTATTTCAACAAACCACTGAATTGGACTTCTTTCAAACTAGTAGCCCTTATACGTAATCGCATTTGTAGAAAACTAGAAAGAAAGAAGTTAAAAGTAGGACATGCTGGAACACTTGACCCACTAGCTACTGGTGTACTTATACTTTGCACGGGCAAAGCAACTAAGCGTATTGAAGAATTCCAACATCAACCTAAAGAATACATAGCAACTCTAAAACTAGGAGCTACAACTCCTTCTTTCGATTTGGAAACAGAAATAGACCAGCACTATCCGTATGAACATATTACTCAAGAACAGGTTGAACAAACACTTAAGAAACAATTCATTGGAGAAATAGAACAGACACCTCCTGCATTTTCGGCTATAAAAGTAGGTGGTAAACGAGCTTACGACTTAGCAAGAAAAGGGGAAAAGGTGAAATTAAAACCTAGAATATTAGCTATAGATGAAATTGAATTGCTAAATTATAATCTTCCAGAAATAACAATTAGAGTGGTTTGTAGCAAGGGGACCTACATAAGAGCCCTAGCAAGAGACATAGGGGAAGCATTGAATAGTGGAGCGCATCTTATTGGGTTAGAGCGAACAAGAATAGGGTCAGTAACGTTAGACCAATGTAAGAGCCCCGATGATTTTTTAGAGTGGCTTGATTAATACGAAATAGAGAATAACGAAATAGAAAACAACAACATATAAAAGAGGTCATATGAAATTATCACAATTTAAATTTGATTTACCAAAAGAAAAAATAGCACTTCATCCTACTATGTTTAGGGATGATTCACGCTTAATGGTACTTCATAAAAATGAGGAGAAAATAGAACATAAAAAGTTCAAAGACGTTTTGGACTATTTTGATGAGCATGATATTTTTGTATTTAACGACACTAAGGTTTTTCCTGCTCGTTTGTATGGTTATAAAGAAAAAACAGGAGCTAAAATTGAGGTGTTCTTACTTCGAGAACTAAACAAGGAACAAAAACTATGGGACGTATTAGTTGACCCTGCTCGAAAAATTAGAATTGGCAATAAACTTTTCTTTGGAGAAGATGGGTCAATGGTAGCAGAAGTTATAGACAATACTACCTCAAGAGGTAGAACACTTCGTTTCTTATACGATGGTCCTCACGAGGAATTTAAGGTGGCTCTTGAGGCATTAGGAGAAACTCCTCTTCCATCTCACATTGTGAACCGACCTGTAGAACCCAGTGATGCAGAAAGATTTCAAACTATTTTTGCTCAAAATGAAGGGGCTGTTACTGCTCCAACTGCTGGACTTCATTTTAGTCGTGAATTAATGAAACGAATGGAAATCAAGGGGGTTGGCCGTTCTTTTATTACTCTACATGCAGGACTTGGAAACTTTAGAGATATTGATGTTGAGGACCTAACAAAGCACAAGGTGGACTCAGAACGCATCCAAGTAACTCAAGACTCTGCTGATATTATTAACAAAGCTATCGATGAGCGTAGAAATGTATGTGCTATAGGAACTACGGTTATGCGCACCTTAGAAAGTACTGTAAGCACAGATGGTCATGTAAAAGAATTTAAAGGCTGGACGAATCGATTTATTTTCCCTCCTTATGAATTTCATGTGGCCAATAGTTTAGTGTCTAACTTCCATATGCCATTATCTACACTGCTAATGGTTTCAGCTGCATTTGGTGGATACGAATTTGTTATGCATGCATACGAAGTAGCAATAAAAGAAGACTATCGATTTGGAACTTATGGAGATGCAATGCTTATCTTAGATAGATAAAGAAGATGCATACTATATATATTGCATTAGGTTCTAACTTAGGAGAAAAAGAACAGAACTTAATACGAGCAATAAAACAAATAGAAAAGCGGATAGGGCAAGTAATAGCTCAATCCGCTTTTATTTATACCTCTCCTTGGGGCTATGAGTCTAAAAACAGGTTTATAAATGCTGCAATTGCTTGTACTACTCAACTATCTCCTGAAGACCTACTATTGCAGACACAACTTATTGAAAAAAAAATGGGACGTACCTATTATCATAAGAGCGGCTATGAAGATCGGATTATTGATTTAGACATATTACTTTATGATGATATAGAGTTCAACTCTAAATCACTACAAATACCTCATCCNCTTATGTGTAAACGATTATTTGTATTGGAGCCCTTAGTACAAATAGCAGCAGATGTTGTTCATCCAACTCAGAATAAGACTATACTCGAGTTATTTAATGAGATGAATTTATAATATTATGTACTCTAAATTTTAGCTACTCTTAAAAAAAACTATATTTGCAGAAGATTAACACAAAGAATATGAAAAACTTTAACTTAATACTTTTTATCACCATAGCACTTATAACTTCATCTTGCACCAAAGAAGCAAGATTCACCATTCAAGGAACTGTAACAGATGCAGCAAAAGAGACCCTCTATTTAGAAGTAGCTGGTCTAGAAGGAGATATTCCTCTTGATTCAATCAAACTCAAAGAAGATGGACACTTTAGTTTCAAAGCTAAAAAACCCGAAGCTCCCGAGTTTTATAGATTGAGAATTAAGAATAAAATAATAAACTTTGCTATTGACTCAACCGAAGTATTAAGTGTTAATGCCTCGTTCGATCGATTTTCAGATCAATATGAAATTGAGGGCTCAACAAATGCACAAAAAATAAAAGAGTTATCATTGCTCCAAAGTAATTTACAAATTGAGGTTAATGAACTCATGAAAAAAGCAAAGAACTTCACTATTACGCATGATGTGCTTGAAGATAGCATCAATCAATTGATTAAAGATTATAAAGATACTGTAAAATTAAACTATATCTATTCTGCCCCTAATACAACAGCAGCCTACTTTGCATTATTTCAAAAGTTGAATGGCTATCTTATTTTTGATCCCTTAAACAGTAAGGATGATGTAAGATGTTTTGCTGCAGTTGCTACAAGTATGAACAACTACTACCCCCATGCCGATCGTTCCAAAAACATTTATAACATTGTTATTAAAGGCATGCGAAACACACGTACACCGAAAGAAAAAGTGATAGAAATACCTGAAGACAAAATTAACGAAACAGGACTTATAGATGTAAACCTACGAAATATGAAAGGAAATAGAGTAAAACTCAGTGAACAAAAAGGCAAAGTTGTTCTTTTGGATTTCACGATTTACCAAAGTCCTAACTCTACACCTCATAACTATATGCTACGTGATCTATATAACCAATTTTCATCTCAAGGTTTTGAAATTTATCAAGTTTCGTTAGATGCTGACGAGCATTATTGGAAAACCATTGCTGACAACTTACCTTGGATTTGTGTTCGAGATGAAAACGGGGTATATTCTACAGCTGCGAATCTATATAATGTAACTGAAATCCCTTCATTTTTTATAATCAACAGACAAAATGAACTATATAAGAAAGGAACAGATATTAAAGACTTAGCCACGGAAATCAAGAAAATATTATAAAAACAATAAAAGATAAATTATTATGTTACATAACAGATGCTAGAACTTGCAAAAAAGTAGATATTAACTTATCTTTGTTTATCAAATCTTAAAATACAGAAGGGGATTCCAGCATGTATCATGTTGGAATTCTTTTTTATTTTCGTTTAAACAAACAAGAAATTTATTATAAAGGAGGAACTACTATGGCATACATGTCAGAAGAAGGTTATAACAAACTTTTAGAAGAATTAAGGGAATTAGAGTCCGTTCAAAGACCTGCAATTTCAAAACAAATAGCTGAAGCACGAGATAAAGGAGACCTTTCAGAAAATGCTGAATACGATGCTGCTAAGGAGGCTCAAGGCATGCTAGAGATGAAGATCAATCAACTCAAAATGACAATCGCTGAAGCACGCATAATAGATGAAACTAAACTCAATGCAGATTCTGTTCAAATATTAACAAAAGTAAAGCTAAAGAACATAAAGAATGGTCATACAATGACCTATACTATTGTATCGGAAAGTGAAGCAAATTTAAAAGAGGGGAAAATTGCGATAAAAACACCTATTGCCCAAGGTTTATTGGGTAAAAAGGTAGGAGATATAGCAGAAATAAAGGTTCCACAAGGTAACATCAGCCTTGAAATACTTAACATCTCTATTTAATACAAAATTATTATGGCAACTATTTTTAGTAAAATAATAGCGGGCGAACTCCCTTCTCATAAAATAGCAGAGAATGATCGGTTTTTTGCTTTTCTAGATATCAATCCTTTAGTTGTAGGACATACTCTTGTGGTCCCTAAACAAGAGGTTGATTACATTTTTGACATGGAAGATAAGGATTTAGCAGATATGCATTTATTTGCTAAAAGAATTGCATTGGCGATAGAAAAAGCCATCCCTTGTAAACGAGTTGGAGTTGCTGTTATGGGTTTAGAAGTACCCCATGCACACATTCACTTAATTCCCATTCAAAATGAAGCAGACATGATTATCTCTAATCCAAAACTGAAGTTATCTGCAGATAAACTAGCAGAAATTGCATCTAAAATTAAAGAAAAACTCTAATTTTCTATTACTCGTAAAATAGTATTTAATCCTCTTTTGAATATTCAGAAGAGGATTATTTTTTTAACTCTGGATAACTTATTCGAGTGTGATAAATAGTTTTTAATTTCTCTTTAAAAACAGATTTTATAGTCTGGATATCCTTAAATGTTATAGGGCACACCTCAAAAAATCCACCTTCAACTTGTCTATCTATTATTTTTTCAACTAAAGTACTAATACTCTCTTCCGTATACGAAGGAAGACTGCGTGAAGCTGCTTCTACAGCATCTGCCATCATTAAAATAGCCGTTTCCCTTGTAAATGGATTAGGCCCAGGATAAGAAAACAGACTCTCATCAGGCTCTTTTCCAGGGTGCTCATTTTTCCAAGAAACATAAAAATACATCGCTTTACCTCTGCCATGATGAGTAACAATAAAATCTTTGATTGCTTGAGGTAAATTATGTTTTTCCGCTAACTTTAAGCCGTCAGTTACATGCCTAACCACTACTTGAGCACTCTCCTCATAACTTAAATTCTGATGAGGATCAACACCTGGGGGTTGGTTTTCAGTGAAATAAATAGGATTTTCCATTTTACCTATATCATGGTATAACGCACCTGTACGTACTAATTGACTATTTGCACCAATATAACGTGCAGCTTCGGAAGCTAAATTTGCCATTTGCATACAATGCTGAAATGTACCCGGAGCGGTTTCCGACAAACGCTTTAATAGAGGATTATTTGTATTTGAGAGTTCTACTAAAGTCACATTTGAGGTAAACCCAAATATCTTCTCCATTAAAAACAACAAAGGATAAGTGAAGAGTAAAAAGACTCCATTAATAGCAAAATGTCTATACCTAGCCATATTAAAAGTTGAAATCTCTGTTTCTGTCATCAATTCATATCCCATATATACAATAACATAAGTACCCATTATTAATATAGCACTCTTAAATAGTTGAGATCTTTGTGATAATTCACGCAGAGAAAATATCCCAACTAACCCAGCAGTCACTTGCAATAAAATAAACTCATAAGGATACTTTAAGATTAAGGAGCAGATCAAAATCGTTAATACATGACAAGTAAAAGCTGTTCTTGAATCTAAAAACACCCGAAGAATAATTGGCAACATCGCATAGGGTATAATATAAACATTCATAATATTATTACGCACCATAATACCCGTCAAAATAGCAAAGAAAACCATTGAAGAAAAAAGTAGCATAATGGCTCCTTTTTTCTTGTAAAAGTCTAATCTAAAAAGCTCTATATAAAGCATAAAAAGAGCAATTAAGACGCCGACAATTAGAATATGACCAATTAAAAGTTGCCATTGTTTACTTGAACCAACACTTCTATTTAGAGATTCTTTCTTCAGTGACTGAAGAATACTAAAAGTATGACTATTTATAATCTCACCTCGCCCCACTATTTTTTGACCACTTAAAACTACACCTTTAGCTAAAGGGATACGAGACAACATTTCATTTTTCACAAAGTCGCTTTGTTCCTTTTCATAACGAAGGTTAGGATATATATACTCATTTAAAGCACATCGTTTGAGTACGGTTGGATCAAAATGCAAGGTATCACCATAAAGAATTACTTCATAAGCTGATTTAACAGTATATAAAGAGGACAAAAACACCTCACTAGCCTCTTTATCCTCAACCCTCATTATGGAACGAATACTATCAGCTTCCAACTTCAACACATCATCAGAGGCTATAATTCCAGATTCATAAATTTTAGTAAGTTGATTTTCTATGTAACGTATATATTTAGAAGAAGGTAATTCTTTCTTTAAATTGGCTTTATAATTCTCTTCTAGTTTAGATAACACTTTTTGCTCTACATCTTTATCTAGAACATAATAAGGACTAAAAGAACTCAAAATACTATCTTGCTCATTGCGTATTTGAGTATCACTCTTATAAATAGGAAAATCAAAAGAGGCTATCAATTCTCCATATCGCCAAGGCTTCCCCTCATCAAACTGAAAGTTAAATTTCTCGTCACGAGGAAAAAAGTAAACAATAATTCCTACAGTTATCACAAATAGTGCTAACTTGTATAGTAAATCCTTATAGGAGTATCTTTTTTTCATTCTTGAATAGGGCATATCAATAGTTGCTTATTTCACGAAAAGTACAAAAAAAAAGGCTAGTGTGGAAAAAAAGCCTTAATTTTGTATCTCATTTGGTTAATTTAAGGAATAAATATGATATCAAAACAAAAAGTTAGAGTGCGTTTTGCTCCTAGTCCTACTGGACCTTTACATATTGGTGGAGTTCGTACTGCACTATATAACTACTTATTTGCAAGACAACATCAAGGAGAACTCATTTTCCGCATTGAAGATACAGATTCTAATCGATTTGTAGAGGGTGCAGAAGAGTATATTTTAGAGTCTTTTCAATGGTTAGGTATTGACTTTGATGAGGGTGTTAGTTTTGGTGGTGATTATGGACCCTATAGACAATCGGAGCGTAAAGCTATTTACAAAGAATATGTACAAAAACTAATAGATGCTGGTAAGGCATATATAGCTTTTGATACCCCAGAAGAGCTTGATGCCAAAAGAAATGAAATTCAAAACTTTCAATATGATGCATCAACTAGAACACTAATGGCAAACTCTCTAACTCTTTCAAAAGAGTCTGTAGAACAACGCATTGCTAATGGAGAACAATATGTTGTACGATTTAAAATAGAACCCAATCACGATGTTATTGTACAAGACCTTATTCGAGGAGAAGTAAAAATAAACTCTTCTATATTAGATGATAAGGTACTTTACAAATCTGCTGATCAATTGCCTACTTACCACTTAGCCAATATAGTNGATGATCATTTAATGAAAATAACACATGTCATTCGTGGAGAAGANTGGTTACCTTCAGCTCCACTACATGTTCTTTTATATCGTGCTTTTGGATGGGAAGAAACTATGCCTGCATTTGCCCACCTTCCTCTTCTACTTAAACCAGAAGGAAGTGGAAAGCTGAGCAAACGCGATGGAGATCGTTTAGGATTCCCTGTATTTCCTTTAGAGTGGAAAGACCCAGAAACAGGTGAAGTTTCATCTGGGTATAGAGAGTCGGAATATTTCCCAGAAGCTCTCATTAATTTTTTAGCGCTGTTAGGATGGAATCCTGGTACTGAACAAGAAATATTCTCTTTAGATGAGTTGATTGAGGCTTTTGATTTAGATCGCTGTAGCAAATCGGGAGCTAAATTTGATTTTCAAAAAGGAATTTGGTTTAACCACCAATATATACAACTAAAATCAGAAGAAGAAATAGGAAAACTATTCAATGATCTACTAGTAGAAAAAGGAATAACAGCACCTATTGAAAAAACAAAGACTATCGTTGGCTTAATGAAAAATAGAGTTTCATTTGTTTCTGAATTATGGGAACAAGCTGATTTTTTCTTTATTGCCCCAACTCATTATGATGAAAAAACAGTAAAAAAACGCTGGAAAGAAGATTCTGCAAAACATATGACTGAACTAATGCATTTATTAGAGTCTCTTGATGATTTTAGTGTAGAAAATCAAGAAAGTAAAGTTATGCAGTGGATTAAAGATAATGGTTACCATACCGGTAAAATAATGAATGCTTTTCGCCTTACTTTAGTTGGTGAGGGTAAAGGTCCACAAATGTTTGATATTACTTCTATACTAGGAAAAGAAGAAACTCTGAAACGAATGCAAAAAGCAATTGATGCACTTAAATAATATAAAGAGGCATGCTCTATAATATAGCAATTCTATTATATGACTTCATGGTGCATCTGGTAGCTCCATTTAGTAGAAAACCCCGTAGAATGAAAAAAGGACACTGGGTTGTTTATGACATTCTACGTAATATGCGTGATAAAGAGAGTCAATATATTTGGTTTCATGCTGCCTCATTAGGAGAGTTTGAGCAAGGCAGACCTCTTATAGAAAAAATAAGAACTCTATATCCAGAATACAAAATACTTCTGACCTTTTTCTCTCCTTCGGGCTATGAAGTTAGAAAGCATTATCAAGGAGCAGATATTGTTTGTTATTTACCCTTTGACAAACCTAGAAATGTCCGTAAGTTTTTAGACTTAGCTTCTCCTTGCATGGCCTTTTTTATTAAATATGAGTTTTGGAAAAACTATCTTGATGAATTACACCGCCGTAGGATTCCAACCTATAGTGTTTCGTCTATCTTTAGAAAAGAGCAAATTTTCTTCAAGTGGTACGGACAAATGTATCGAGATGTACTCCACAACTTTGATCATTTATTTGTTCAAAATGAAACATCTAAGCGTTTTTTAGCAAAAATAGATGTTAACAAAGTGACGGTAGTCGGCGATACTCGATTTGACCGAGTGATAGAAATTAGCAAAGATTCTAAGGTACTTCCCATTGTTGAGAAATTCACTGCTGACTCTCCTACACTCGTTATTGGTAGTTCTTGGGGACCTGATGAAGATTTATACATTAAATATTTTAATGAGCACCCTAATGTTAAATTAATATTAGCTCCTCATTTAATAGATGACAGGCATCTTGTAGAGATTATCAATAAACTACAAAGACCTTATGCCCTCTATACCCGAGTTGAAAATGAAAAAGAGCCTATAGAGAAAGCAGATTGTTTAATTATTAACTGCTTTGGTCTTTTATCATCCATTTACAAATATGGAGATATAGCTCATATAGGTGGAGGATTTGGTGAAGGAATTCACAATACCCTAGAGGCTGCTGTATATGGAATGCCCGTTATTTTTGGGCCTAAGCATGAAAAGTTTATGGAGGCTAAAGAACTATTAGAGGCCAAAGGAGCTTTTACAATTCAAGACTATAGCGAATTAAAAGATTTATTAGATAAGCTTCTTAGCGATAAAGATTTTTTAAAAGAGATTGGAAAAAATGCAGGAGATTATGTTGAAAGTAAATCGGGTGCAACAGATAAGATTCTTCAAATGATAAACTTTTAGAAGAGTTTATTAAACCTAAATACTTAGTTTTATCTCCTTTTTTACTTACATTTGTTATATAACTGTTAGGGGTGCTTTCATAGCTGAGATTAAACCCTTGAACCTGATATGCTGTAATGAGCATCGGAGGGAAACGGAACATAGACTAAAGCTAAAAATAAAACTCAAAAAGCCGTTTCAATTAGTTGAAACGGCTTTTTATATTAAAATATACTACAAATGATCAATATTGATTTTCTTATTAAAGACTTAGAATTAGTACGAAAACAATCTCCGCTAATTCACAACATCACTAATCTTGTAGTTATGAATAATACTGCAAATGCACTACTTGCCATTGGAGCATCTCCTGTTATGGCACATGCTTTAGATGAAGTTGCAGACATGACCAAAATAGCCTCTGCTTTAGTTTTAAACATCGGAACATTAGATGTTGAGCTAATAAAAGCGATGGAAAGATCAGGAAAAATGGCAAATCAAATGAATATTCCCATCATATTTGATCCTGTTGGTGCTGGAGCAACACCCTTTCGAGATAAATGCTGCAAGCGATTAATCAATGAGTGTAAGCCTACTATTATACGAGGTAATGCTTCTGAAATTTTGGCTTTACAAAACACACAAGTCCAAACAAAAGGAGTTGATAGTACGGATGCATCAGTAGATGCTCTGGATGCTGCGAAGAAACTAGCCAAAGAAATTAAATCTACGGTTGTTATTAGTGGTGATATTGACTTTATTACTGATGGTGAAAAGGTAGCTAAAGTAAAAAACGGGAATCCTATGATGGAGAAAGTTACGGGCATGGGATGCACATCAACAGCAATCATTGCATGTTTTGCTGCCATTAACCCAAATCCTTTTTTAGCTTCTTTGCATGGTATGGCTGTTATGGGAATAGCTGGTGAAATAGCTGCAGAAAACTCCAAAGGAACTGGTAGTCTACAGCTAAACTTCTTAGATGAACTCTATCAATTAACAAGTACAACTTTAAAGAAACACATTAAGCTATAACTCATTATGAATTTTGATCTCAGTCTCTATTTAGTAACTGATCGTAGTTTATCTCTTGGACGTCCTTTAATTGATGTTGTAGAACAAGCAGTAAAGGGAGGAGTTACTATGGTACAATTAAGAGAAAAAAACTGTAACTCAAAGGAGTTTTATAAAGAAGCTTATGCTCTAAAAAAACTGTTAGTACAATACAAAGTTCCATTAATCATAAATGATAGATTAGATATAGCTCTAGCTGTAGATGCTGATGGATTGCATATAGGTCAACAAGATTTACCTTATCCTGTAGCTCGTCAGCTATTAGGAAATGACAAAATCATTGGATTATCTATAGAAAACAAAGAACAACTTCACCAAGCCAATCAATGGGATGTTGATTATATAGGTTTATCTCCTGTATTTGACACCTCAACCAAAACAGACACAGCCAAAGCGCTAGGTATCCAAGGGGTAAAAGAGTTCACTAAATTAAGCAAACATCCTAGTATCGGTATTGGTGGAGTAAACCTAACTAATGCTGTAGATATCATACACGCTGGTGCCAATGGATTAGCTGTAGTTTCGGCAATTATGTCACAATCCAACCCACTGAATGCAGCTAGAGATTTGCAATCAATAATACAAACAACAAAAAGAAAAAATAATAATGAAAAAGTATAATATAGCACTAACCATTGCTGGGACAGACCCTAGTGGTGGAGCTGGTGTTCAAGCTGACTTAAAAACATTCTCAGCATGTGGCTGCTATGGCACATCAGCTATTACAGCACTTGTCGATCAAAATACAACTGGGGTTAAAAATGTCCTTCCAATTCCTATAGAATTTGTTGCAGATCAAATTGCATCTGTATTAGACGATACTGGTGCAGACGCTATCAAAATTGGAATGCTTCATTCTACAGAACTAATTAAAAAGGTGCATCAAACACTTTCAAAATATCCCATTAAAAACATCGTATTAGATCCTGTTATGGTTGCTACTTCAGGTGACACATTACTGAAGCAAAGTGCTATTAGATCTCTTAAGGAAGACTTAATACCTTGCACACGTGTAATTACCCCTAATATTCCAGAAGCTGAAATACTGATAGGAGAAAAAATAAATAATCAAGAAGACTTACCTAATTATGCTAAAAGAATAGCAGAAGAATTGACTGTCTCAGTATTATTAAAAGCAGGACACCTTACCGATGATCAATTAGTTGACGTTTTTTACAACTATGAAACACAAGAAACACTAGAACTTCCATCTCAAAGACTCTATACACCTAACACACATGGAACAGGATGTACCTTATCATCAGCACTAGCTTCATTTTTAGCTAAAGGGTACTCCCTAAATGATGCTGTAATACAAGCTAAAAACTATATAGCAGAAGCTTTAATTGCAGGTGCACAATATCAAGTAGGTAAAGGTCATGGACCTGTTCATCACTTCTATGCTTTTTGGAAGTAATAAAGAAGTTAGGGTATTCTTTATTCGCTATAAGTACTTACATAAAGAGTATAAACAACCGACACTGAAGCAAAAAAGAACTGTATAAGTTAATCATACAGTTCTTTTATTTTTCAATAGGATAAGGGAATATTTACTCTTCTTCTTTTTGATCAACAACTGATAAAATTTGTTTATAACGCTCTGGGTCGCTTAATACACCTAAAGCTGCCCTCATATCTTCATCATCTTTTAGTTGTTGCTGTATAGCTCCTTTTTGATAATAATATCTCTTAACAATCTCAATACTCAGCACCTTTTTTATATCGTTACTAAAATAATCTAAGTCATGTTCTAAATTATGAACCAGCTTTTTTTCGAGGGCATCAAATGCGTCAGAAGCACCTTCTAAATAACCTTCAAATTCTGCAATCTCACGCAAATTGGCTAATACTTTTTCACTCTGCTGATCGTACTTAAAGTCTGAATCAATCACTTGCTTCTTAAATAATGAATACTCATCATCTGACAAAACAAAGCTTTCTACTGCTGGAATAGAGAGATGACGTAAACAATAATCTGTAGCAAAGTCAAACAGTTTATTTTCACTTACTAAATAATACAATATATTAGGTAGTTTTTCGGTTTTAGAAGTAATATCAGGTGTTACTCCTCCACCATCTCGTACTTCACGTCCTATTTCGGTATAAAACACAGTAGTTAGACTATCCGGAACTCGACCAGCACTACCATCTAGACTTCGATGCGAGTAATCTATAGCCTGTACACAACGTCCACTAGGAATATAATATTTTGATGTTGTTACCTTTAAATTACCTCCATAAGGAAGGCTTCTTGGCACCTGAACTAAACCTTTGCCAAAGGTACGATCTCCTATGATTACAGCTCGATCCAAATCTTGCAGTGCACCAGCTAAAATTTCCGCTGAAGACGCTGTTGAGCTATTAACTAATACAGCAATAGGAATATCAGTATCTATTGGTTCACGCAAAGTTTTATAAACTGAAGAAGCTTGTTTTATTTTACCTTTAGTTGTAACTATTGTTTTTCCCCTTGGAACAAAAAAGTTAACTATTTCTATTGCTTCATCTAATAATCCACCCCCATTACTTCTCACATCAATTACTAACGACTCTATATTATAATTAGACTTCAAGTCTAAAAAGGCTTTTTTAAACTCTTTTGATGGATTACCAGAAAAACTATTCAAGTTAATATACCCAACACCTTTATCAACAATACCATAATAAGGTACTGTAGGCAATTGAATAGACTGGCGCACTATTTTAAAATCCATCGGCTTATTTACTCCTGGACGCTCAACAGTCAAATTAAACTCAGTTCCTATCTGCCCACGTAATAATTCACTAACCTCTTGGTTATTCTTGCCTTTTAAGTCAACAGTGTCTATTTTCAATAAAATATCACCAGCTTTTAATCCAGCTTTAGCCGCTGGTGTTCCCTCATAAGGTTCTGCAATCATAGAAAGCTGACGATCCATATTATAAGATATAACAGAACCAATTCCACCATAGCTCCCTTTAACCATTTGCTCAAGTTCACTTTGATCTTCCTCAGGATAATAGACAGTATATGGGTCCAAAGAATACAACATGGCATCAATTCCCCTTCGCAACGTTACATTCGCATCTAATGTATCCACATAGAATAGGTCTAACTCCTTCACAATAGCATTAAAAATCTCCATATTTTTAGCTAGCTCAAAGTTTCGCTTATCACCTTTTTGAAAGCCCACAAAGAAGAAGATTAGAACGACAACGGAAATCGATAAAATCCATTTGGTGTATTTATTCCAGAACTGTTTCATTATTTATATGTTTTGAGATTTCTATTTCTTGTAAAATTAAACTAATATAAACTTAAGATAAAATTTTAGGTCTATATTTATCACAATTAATCCACCTTTAAGATTTTTAATGAGTATTTCACTTTCAATAAAAAAACACTTAGAATACAATTGATCAACTTATATTACATTCCATTCTCTACAAAGAGAAAAATAGACTATAAACTACTTTACATATCCTTTATTTGTATGTGTAAAATACTTATCTAACACAGCTAGAGACAATAGAAACTCTCTTTTCTCATCCTTAAATTGTTCAACATAAGCATTGGCATGTCTTATTATTTCTTCTGCTTTCTCTGGATACTTGATATAGTAATTTATTTTTTCTTCAAAGTCAGAAAAATCATCCTTAATAGAAATGTAATGGTAATCTGGAATCAGAGTACCCTCCATAAACCAAGTTTCATAATTAGGCTTACACATCACAGCAATAGAGTTAGAACCCATAATCCACCTTAAATTACTAGCCACATCATTTCCCTCTAATGCTAAAATAAATTTATAATTAAGATGGTCATAAATAGAAAGAAAATTAGTTACCCACTCTTTTGGATTTCCCGCATAAGGTTGAGTATCGCCCAAATTACACATGGGGTGGTTAAAGAATTTATTAAAAAAGTTCACTCTTTGTTGTTTAGCTAGTACTTTTCCCCTAAAAATAGCTTTATTTTTCTTATCTCGGAACGGGATTTCATCATTAACAAAAATATAATGACGGATTTTATTCAGCTTCAATAACACAGAATTTCTATTATCTCCATTAATCGGACGACTTTTAACAATTGATGGTTGAGCAGGAATAAAAGTAATATCGCCAAAACAATACTTCCATCTTAATTTAAGATCAAACCATCGTACACACTCATAGGAGTCAAAGAAGTATGTTGTACGTAAGTTTTTATTGTATTTATGACATCCAATAACTAAAGCATCTTTATCTAAACAAGAAAAACCATCTAGCTTACAATAGTAATTCACTCTTTTCATAAAATCGGAATCATCAATACTTCGTATTTGAGTTATTTTCGAATTGAGCCGAGCTCTAAAATAGCGATTAGGAATTAAATAAGATAGAAAACTCTTCACTGTATAAAGTAGCTTGTTGTTTTTTCCACTCTTAATGGGTTTTATCTGCATATTCTATTCATCTAAATAGAACAAAGATATTCAATTTTCATAACACTTTCTATTTCCAGATGTGAAATACGATAGTATAGTATACAATGCTTAACAGTCGCAATACAAAACTATGCACTTTTAGCATCTCATTTATGACATATACTCATAATTAAATGGATTGATTTTTTATTTTAATTCTAACCATATATTAAATAACTTCTTATTTTCCTCAAAAAAGAATGCTTTTTGTATTATTCTCCCCATTTATTCCTATTATGTCTTAACTTTGAAGAGTAAAAACCACCATATATTCTTGGTAATAACGTTTATAAATATGCAGGAAATAGAAACAAAAGGAAGAGAGGAAAGAATATACAAAACGACACTTATAGGCAGTCTTTTTAATTTACTACTTCTTCTTTTTAAGTTTTTAGCAGCTGTTTTTGGACATAGTGCTGCTATGTTAGCGGATGCAGTCCACTCCTTATCGGATTTCATTACAGATATTATAGTCATTATCTTTGTGCGTATATCCAATAAACCGCAAGATGAAAACCATGATTATGGACATGGAAAATATGAAACCTTAGCAACTTCTATTATTGGTATCATTTTATTTATTATTGGATTTGGTATTTTATGGAATGGTAGTAAGTCTATCTATCATTGGATAAAAGGAGAAGCTTTAGGATCACCTGGCTCATTGGCATTGATAGCTGCCTTATTATCCATATTAATTAAAGAGGTTCTATTTCGATATACAAAAAACCAAGCAGAGAGAGTAAACTCTCAAGCAGTAGAAGCCAATGCATGGCACCACCGTAGTGATGCTTTATCTTCTATTGGAACAGCGCTAGGTATTGGAGGCGCCATATTTCTAGGTGAACGATGGAGAGTCCTTGATCCAATAGCTGCTGTCGTTGTCAGTTTCTTTATTATGCATGTTGCTATTAAACTTTTAATTCCAAGTTTAGAGGAGTTGTTGGAAAAATCACTCTCAAAGGAAGTGGAACAAAAAATAAAAGATATTGCTCTATCTTTTCCTTGTGTATCTGATCCACATCAATTAAGAACCCGACAAATTGGAAGTTATTATGCTATAGAAATGCACATCGTTATGGATGGTAACTTATCTCTCTACGAAGTTCATCAAGTCACGATTGATATTGAAACAGAGCTTCGTGAAGTTTTTGGTAAACAGACACATATAGGAATACATGTTGAACCTAAGTAAATAAAAACAAAATTGAAGAACAAAAACATTTTAATAACTGGATCAAGTGGGTTTATTGGAAGCTTTCTTGTTGAAGGTGCATTAGACAAAGGATTTACAACTTGGGCTGGAGTACGAAAAACAAGCTCAAAACAATATTTACAAAACTCTTCCATTCAATTTATAGAAATAGATTTAGCATCTTATGAAGAACTAAGAAAATCACTAAAAAAACATAAGGAAACACATGGAGTTTTTGATGTTATTATACATTGTGCAGGTGTCACTCAATGCAAAAACAAAAAAGAGTTTTATCACATAAACTATGAACAAACAAAGTCTTTTATTGAAACACTTATAGAGCTAGATATGACACCTAAGCAGTTTGTCTTTATTAGCACACTAAGTGTTTTTGGGCCTATAAAAGAAGCATGTTATACACCCATAAGGGAATCCGATACCCCTCAACCCAATACTGCTTATGGATTAAGTAAACTAAAAACAGAGCAATACATTCAATCCATAGCTGATTTTCCCTATACTATATTTCGTCCTACAGGTGTTTATGGTCCTAGAGAAAAAGATTATTATATGATGGCTAAATCGATAAAAAACCATCTCGATTTTTCTGTCGGATATAAGCCACAAAAGCTGACTTTTGTGTATGTGAAAGATTTAGTAAATGCTGTTTTTTTGGCTATTAGTAAAGAAAAGACACAAAGAACTTACTTTGCAACAGACGGAAAGGTTTATACCAGCAGAACATTCTCTGACTTGATACAAAAGGAGTTAGGCATCTCATTTCTTGTGCGAATTAAATGCCCTTTATTCATTTTAAAAGTTATATCTTTGTTCGCTGAGTTCTTTTCTATGTGTTTGGGACGTAGTAGTACTTTAAATTCAGATAAGTACAAAATTATGAAACAAAGGAACTGGAAATGTGATCAAACACCTACAATAGAAGAACTAGGGTATCAACCCCAATATGATTTAAGCAAAGGAGTTAAAGAAACAATTGATTGGTATAAAAAAGAACAATGGCTATAGGTTTATTTGAAAAAGTTGAATCGAGAAGAGGATTATTTGGAGTAGAGAAAATTTCATTGATTTATGGTCTGCTTACAACTGCTCTAATCTTTATAATGTTTAATCAGCTACATGATCCTATTCAGATGTTAATAGGTAGGGCTGTTATTATGGGTGCAACCCTAATATTAATGTATCTATACAGATTAGCTCCTTGTAAAGCAACAGCGTTTATCCGTATAGGACTTCAGCTAGGTCTTCTTGCTTATTGGTATCCAGACACATTTGAATTTAACCGTATATTCCCAAACCTAGACCATATTTTTGCAACAATAGAAGAAGGAATTTTTGGATTTCAACCAGCCATAACTTTCCATCAAACCTATCCACAACTTTGGATCAGTGAGTTATTTAATATGGGATACTTTTTTTATTATCCGATGATAGCTATAGTTGCCATCTATTTTTTTATTAAAAACTTTGAGAAGTTTGATAAATTCTCCTTTGTTATAGTAACCTCATTTTTTATTTATTACCTCATTTTTATTTTTGTACCTGTTGCTGGGCCACAATTTTATTTTCCAGCTATTGGTCTTGATAATGTAGCAGAAGGTATTTTCCCTGCTATTGGAGATTATTTTAATAATAATACGGAGTTATTATCAGGCCCCTCTAATGGANTTGGAGGNTTTTTNTATAGTCTTGTAGAGACCTCTCAACAAGTTGGCGAACGCCCAACAGCTGCATTNCCAAGTTCACATGTTGGAATATCCACCATATTAATGATTATGTGTTGGAAAGAAAACAAAAAATTATTTGCTGGTTTATTCCCTTTCTATTTCTTCCTATGTGGAGCAACTGTATACATCCAAGCACATTACTTAATCGATGTATTTGTAGGATTTGCTTCTGCTTTTGGGATATACACCTTGTCATGTAAAATACATGCTAAATGGTTTTCAATACCTGTATTTAAAATTTATGATAGAGTTGTTATGGAATATGTAAATCCCACAACAACTACTAATTCTAAGCGTAATTAATTTTTATTTGCCCGCTTACGCTCTGTTTCATCTAATAAAATCTTACGCATTCTCATATGCTTAGGAGTAACTTCCAAGTACTCATCACCATTAATATATTCTAATGCTTCCTCTAATGAGAATTGCACTGGAGGAATAAGCATAGCCTTATCATCCGATCCAGAAGCACGCATATTAGTCAACTTCTTTGATTTCGTAACATTTACCACAATGTCATTAGAGTGAGAGTTTTCTCCAACTACCTGACCGGCATAAACTTGTTCTTGTGGAAAAATAAAGAAACGACCCCTATCCTGTAATTTATCAATTGCATAAGCAAAAGCATTTCCAGATTCCATAGCAATCAAAGAACCATTTGAGCGACGAATTAAAGTTCCTTTAAAAGGTTGGTACTCTTTGAATCGATGCGCCATAATAGCTTCTCCAGCTGATGCGGTTAATACATTAGTACGTAAACCTATAATACCACGTGAAGGAATATCAAATTGAATATTCACTTGGCCTGCATTATTTTCCATTGCAGTCATTTCTCCTTTACGTTGAGTTACTAAGTCTATCATACGACTAGAAAACTCTTCAGGAACATTAATGGTTAGCTCTTCAATAGGCTCATATTTCACACCATCTATTTCTTTATAAATAACCTGGGGTTGTCCTACTTGGAGTTCATAACCTTCTCTTCGCATAGTTTCAATTAATACGGAAAGATGAAGTACACCTCTACCTGAAACTATCCACTTACCATCTTCGTTACTTTTTTCTACTCTAAGAGCTAAGTTTTTATCCAACTCTTTCATTAAGCGCTCATGAATATGACGTGAGGTTACAAATTTTCCATCTTTACCAAAAAATGGTGAGTCGTTAATACTAAAAAGCATACTCATTGTAGGCTCATCAATAGCAATAGTAGGTAAGGGTTCTGGATTTTCAAAATCACATACCGTATCTCCAATCTCAAAGTCATCAATTCCTACTAGCGCACAAATATCACCCGATGAGACTGCATCTGTTTTTACTCGGCCTAACCCTTCAAAAACATGAAGTTCTTTTATTTTAGATTTTTCAATTGTACCATCTCTCTTTGCTAAAGAAACATTCATACCCTCTCTTAATGTTCCTCGATGCACTCTTCCAACTGCGATACGTCCAATATACGATGAGTAATCTAAAGAAGTTATTAATAATTGTGGAGTACCTTCCAATTGAACTGGAGATGGGATATATTTTATTATCGCATCTAAAAGAGGAAATATATTATCTGTTTGCTCTTTCCAATCGGTACTCATCCAGCCATTCTTAGCAGAACCATAAATAACAGGGAAATCTAGCTGGTCTTCAGTAGCATCTAAGCTAAACATTAAATCAAAAACCATTTCATAAACCTCATCAGGTCTACAATTTTCCTTATCCACCTTATTTACAACAACTATGGGTTTAAGTCCAATTTCTAAAGCTTTTTGGAGTACAAAACGTGTTTGAGGCATAGGACCTTCAAAAGCGTCTACTAAAAGAAGACATCCATCAGCCATATTTAATACACGCTCAACCTCTCCACCAAAATCACTATGGCCAGGAGTATCTATAATATTTATCTTTGTGTCTTTATAAGTAATTGAAACGTTCTTAGAAAGAATAGTAATTCCTCGCTCTCTTTCCAAGTCGTTATTGTCCAAAGTTAATCCTTCACTAACTTCATTCTCACGGAACAGATTTCCTGCTTGTAGCATTCTATCAACCACCGTAGTTTTTCCATGATCCACATGGGCGATAATTGCAATGTTTCTAATATTTTGCATTGTTCTATAATTAATTTGAGTGCAAAGTTAAGAAAAAGAGGACATAAAGTATTGATAATCATTAAAAAATAATGAAATAAAGTTGGTATATGAACTATATTCTGTATCTTTGCAACCTCAATAAAACATTATATATTTATATTAAAATCTGAAAAAGTATGTATTTAGATTCAGAAAAGAAAAAAGAAATCTTTGAGACATACGGAACGTCTAACTCTGATACTGGCTCAACTGAAGCTCAGATAGCTTTGTTTTCATACCGTATATCTCACTTAACTGAGCACATGAAGCTCAACAAAAAAGATTATAGTACAGAAAGAGCAATTACAAAACTAGTAGGTAAACGTCGTAGCTTACTTGACTACCTAAAACGCAAAGATATTGAAAGATATCGTAAAATTGTAAAAGCACTTAAACTCAGAAGGTAAATTTGCCTTTTAGTAGGGTATTTAAAAAGGCTTCTTATATAAAATGTAATATAAGGAGCCTTTTTGCTACAATAAAACCACGAAGCTTATTATCTTTGTAACTAAGTATTCCTTTTAACTAAACAAAATAATGGACACAAATAAGTTTATAGGAGAAAAAATAAAAGCTTATAGAGAGGAACAAAACCTATCTATTCAAGAACTTGCTGATAAAACCAACTTAGCTGCTGAGCAAATTGAACGTATTGAAAATAATACGGACATCCCTTCTTTAGCTCCACTCATAAAAATAGCTAAAGCATTAGGCACACGCATAGGCACTTTTTTAGACGATCAAGAAAAAGATGGTCCCGTTATTTGTAGAAAAGAGGAAGCTAAAGAAACCATCAGCTTTTCTAATAATGCAATCAATTCACGTCGCCATATGGAATATCAATCCCTTTCTCGCTCTAAAGCAAACAGGCATATGGAGCCTTTTATGATTGAGATAGAACCAACTGATAGAAATAAAGAAGATTTCATATTATCCTCTCACGAGGGAGAAGAATTTATTATAGTTGTTGAAGGCAGTATTGAAATAAGCTATGGAAAACAAACCTTTATTCTAGAAAAAGGGGATAGTATTTATTATGACTCCATAGTTCCCCACCATGTACATTCCTATAAAGGTATGTCTGCTAAAATTTTAGCTGTTGTTTATGCTCCGCTCTAATTTGTGAAGAAAAAAACAACTCAACAATTGATTAATACATAATATGCAACTATTTGAAAGAACATTAGGTGACTGGCTCGAATATTGGGCTACTAAAACTCCAGATAAAGAGTACATTATTTACTCAGATCGCAACTTACGATTTACATGGAAAACCTTTAATCAGCGTGTTGATGAAATGGCTAAAGGACTTATTGACATTGGCGTAAAAAAAGATTCTAAAGTAGGTATTTGGGCTACTAATGTTCCTGATTGGCTTACCATTTTTTATGCATGTGCTAAAATTGGAGCTGTTTGTGTAACTGTTAATACAAACTATAAACAAGCAGAATTAGAATATCTCTGCAAACACTCTGATATGCATACACTCTGTATAATCGATGGTGTAAGAGATGGCGATTTTATTGGCATGGTAAATACCATGCTTCCTGAACTAAAACACTGTGAAAGAGGAAAGTTGAAAAGTAAAGAATTTCCTTGCATGAAAAACATCGTCTATATAGGACAAGAGAAGCAAAGGGGAATGTACACAACGGCTGAACTTTTACTATTGGGAAGAAACATTGAAAATGATTTGTTCAATTTAATGAAATCCAAGGTTACCTGCCATGATGTCGTAAATATGCAATATACTTCTGGAACAACAGGTTTTCCTAAAGGAGTGATGTTAACACATTACAATATCACCAATAATGGTTTTTTAACAGGAGAACACATGAAGTTCACTGCTGAAGATAAACTTTGTTGCTGCGTTCCTTTATTTCATTGTTTTGGCGTTGTATTAGCTAGTATGAATGTATTAACACATGGTTGTACACAAGTAATGGTCGAACAGTTTAACCCTTTACTCGTATTAGCCTCCATTCATAAAGAAAGATGTACTGCTTTATATGGAGTTCCAACTATGTTTATTGCTGAGTTAAATCATCCTATGTTTGATTTATTTGATCTCACTAGTTTACGCACAGGAATTATGGCTGGTTCATTATGCCCAATAGAACTTATGAAGCGAGTAGAGGACAAAATGAATATGAAAATGACTAGTGTCTATGGCTTAACCGAAGCTTCACCAGGAATGACTGCAACTCGTATTGATGACCCTTTTGAAGTACGAAGCCAAACTGTAGGAAGAGAATTTGATTTTACAGAAGTTAAAGTCATTGATCCAGAAACAGGTCAAGAGTGTCCAATAGGAGTACAGGGAGAACTATGTAATAGGGGATATAATACCATGAAAGGTTACTATAAATCACCAGAAGCCACAAAAGAGGTTATCGATAAAGATGGTTTTCTTCATACTGGAGATTTAGGAATAAAAGATAAAAATGGCAACTTCACTATAACAGGAAGAATTAAGGACATGATTATACGTGGTGGTGAAAACATATATCCACGCGAAATAGAAGAGTATTTATACCAGATGAAAGGCATTAAAGATGTGCAAGTAGCTGGAATTCCCTCAAAACGATATGGTGAAATTGTTGGTGCATTTATCATATTAGAAGATGGAGTATCTTTAGACGAAATTGATGTGAGAGATTTTTGCAAGAACAAAATAGCACGTTATAAAATACCCAAACACATATTCTTCCTTGATGAGTTCCCGATGACAGGTAGTGGTAAAATTCAAAAATATAAACTAAAAGATATAGCTCTTGAATATTGTAAAAAGAACCATATTGAAATAATATAATAGTTGGCTACAACTAAAAGGAATATAGCATGAAAGACAAAAAAGAAAAACCTATTTATTTAGATAGAAATGAATTCAACTATGAGGTATCTCCTCTTGTTGCTGAATCATTAGCTTCTTTCAATCCAAATGACCTATGTACTTACACTCGTTATTTTCAGGATGGAATTAAAAGTGAATTATCTGCTTATCTTGGGGAGTTATATAATGTCCCTGAATCTAACATAGTACTAGGATATGGAGGAGAACACATACTAAAAAATGCAATTCACTATTTCCTTAGCGTGGCTAAAAACAAAAAAATAATGATACCGTCTTATTCATGGTGGTATTATAAGGCAATAGCAGATGAAATACATGGAGAAAACATAAAATACCCTATTCACGAAGCAAATGGTGAGTTTTCATACGATATAGATAAGCTCATAGAGATTGCTAATCAAGAAAAACCTTATGTCTTACTAATTGCTACACCCAACAATCCAACGGGTAATATTCTTCCTTTAGAAGATCTTAAAAGAGTTTTAGCCGCTATTCCTGCTGATACGATTGTAATTTTAGATGAAGCTTATACTATATTTAGAAAAAATACGGTTCAATATATAGCAGAACTAATCAAAGAATTCCCCAATCTATTAGTTATTCGTACGTTCTCTAAATTTTTTGGTTTACCAGGCTTACGGTTGGGTTATGGATTTTATGGAAACAAATTAAAAAACTTTGAAGATTTTAATACAATGTATCTTGGCTATAATAAATTAACCGAGAAGCTAGGTATAGCTGCATTAAAATCCACAGACTACTACAATGATGTAGCACAAAAGCTCGATAAAGATAAAGAACTTTATCTAAAAGAATTAAATAGATTAAATGGCTTTACCGTGTATAAATCTCACGCAAACTTTATATTGGTAAAATATCCTATAGAGCTTAAAGAAAAACTGCAAAAAGCATTAAACAAAGAGCATATTATTGTAAAATTCATGAATGAGGATAACCTCAACAGCCACATGAGAATTACATTAGGTCAGACTAATGTCAATAAACAAGTAGTAGATATTATTAAAAAAACAGCCCTAGATAAATGATTGCCGTTATATTAGCTGCAGGTGTCGCTTCAAGACTTAGACCACTTACAGATGAAACACCCAAATGTTTATTAAAAATTGGAAATAAGTGCTTCTTAGAAAGGTCTATTGATGCACTTTTAGCAAACCATATTACAGAATTTGTTATAGTTACAGGATATAGAGAAAATCAGATCGTAGAGTTTGTAAAAAACACTTTTCCTGATTTAAACTGTCATTTTATATCAAATCCCGATTATGCCACTACTAATAATATATACTCTTTATGGTTAACTAAAGATCTAGTTGCTAATCGACAAGTATTATTATTGGATAGCGACATCATTTATGACCCTCTTTTAGTAAAAAAACTTAAAGAGAGTCCACACTCTAGTTGTTTAGCTTATTTACGACACCAATTAGATGAAGAAGCTGTGAAAATTATTATAGATGATCAATCTAAAATACAAGAAATAAGTAAAACTTGCTCTATAGATGATGCTGCTGGAGAATCTATAGGAATAGAATTAATGTCTAAAGAATTCATTAAACATCTTTTCATTGAACTTGATAAAATGATGACTATTCATAAGCAAGTGGATGTATTTTATGAACAAGCTTTTGAGAACATCATGAAAAAAGGAGTAGAATTATTTGCCGTAGATACTACTGAATTGTTCTCTATGGAAGTTGATACTCCTGAAGATTACAAAAACGCAATTAATAATATTCCCGATCATCTAAAATAACCTATGAGAACTGTTCTTTTCTGTGAACATAAATATGCTATAAGTATATTAAAACCACTTAGTGATTATGCTAAGACAACAGGCAAACATGATGTTTTATGGTTTATTGATGAAAGGAATATTATAAACTTTCCTTATGAAGAAGAAGTGCAGTGGACAAACTCTATTCAAGAGGTATATAACTACTCTCCTGAGGCCATTTTTGTGCCAGGAAATATTGTACCTTACTATTTACCAGGTGTAAAAGCTGAAATATTTCATGGGTATGCTGCAGAAAAAAAAGATCATTGGGTAATTCGAAGGTATTTAGATATGTACCTTACACAAGGTCCTTTTTTCACCAAACGTTTTAAAGAACTAGCTCAAAAATATAAGGATTTCGAAGTCGTTGAAACAGGGTGGACTAGACAAGATTGGATTTATCAAAACCTCAAGACTTATGATCCTTTAAGAAACAAGTGGTTGAAAGAATACGATCGAAAAAACATTGTATTATATGCTCCCACCTTTTCTCCATCCTTAACATCACTACCTCATATAAAAGACAGCTTAATTCAACTAGTTAGAAATAAGAATATTCTACTATTATTAAAATTTCATCCATTAACCGATAAAAAATGGGTAGAGGAATATAAAGAACTAGCAAAACAAGAACAAAACATTCTATGGATTGATGATCACAATGTGACTAAATACATGCTTATTGCTGATTTAATGATTAGTGATACCTCCTCTACAGTCTATGAATTCTTGTTATTAGATAAGCCTGTTATCACCTATAAAAATGTGGCTAAAAACAAATATTGGTTAGATATAGATCATTTAGATTTAATCAAGGCTTACGAAGAAGCTAAAGAACAAGATACTTATCAAAAAGAAAGACAATGGATTATTGATAACTATGATCCCTATCTAGATGGTAAGGTCGCTGAGAGAATGTTTGTTGCTGTAGAAAACTACATTAAAGTTCATGGGGTACCCCAATATAGAAGACTTAACCTTTGGAGGAAATATCAAAGTGTTAAAAAATTCGGCAGGATTAAAAAATAAAAACGTTTTTCTTTTAGTAATTATTAAATTATATCACAGCTTCATTTACTTCAAATTTAAATGAAATAATTGTATTTTAGCAGAAACATCAAATATGATAATGCTATGGATAAAAATAATAATTTCTGTGTAATAATGAGTGGTGGGATTGGAAGCCGTTTTTGGCCTATTAGCCGTACTTCATACCCTAAACAATTTTTAGATTTCTTTGGTACAGGTCGCTCTCTATTACAGCAAACATTTGATCGTTTTAATAAAATTATACCCACTGAAAATATAATCATTGTAACTAATCAAAAATATGAAGCTCTTATATTAGAACAGTTACCAGAAATAAATAAAACTCAAATACTACTTGAACCAACACGCAGAAATACAGCTCCGTGTATTGCATGGGCTACTTATCATATTTTGGCTAAAAACCCTAAAGCAAACATTGTAGTGGCACCTTCTGATCATTTAATCTTAAATGAAGACGACTTCTTAAGAATAGTACAAGATGGACTTAACTTTGTATCAGAAAATGATAATCTTCTAACATTAGGTATTAAACCTAATCGCCCTGAAACAGGATATGGGTACATTCAAGTAGATAATAAAATAGACAATAAACTATATAAAGTAAAAACATTTACA
>JGI24707J26582_10000360_pt1 | contig 34887 bp, 36 predicted proteins | sample BioPla1DNA1_FD_26582 | JGI IMG/M metagenome (IMG submission 26582)
ATCTTATGTGACATATAAATTATCTGGTTTCCCAGCGAACCGTGTTTTTGGTTCCGGTACAGTGTTGGATACGGCACGTTTTCAATCTATATTATCGAATAAATTTAATGTTGATCCTCGTGATATTCATGCGAACATCATTGGAGAACATGGGGATTCTGAAATTGCGACTTGGTCATTGACGACGATTGGGGGATTAACCATCCATCAATACTGTGAATTGATGGGAATTGAATTTGATGAGGCGATGCGTGAAGAAGTCACAGATAGCGTCAAAAATGCGGCCTATGAAATTATTAATCGTAAAGGTTATACAAACTACGCTGTAGCGCTATCGATTACGAGAATTGTAAAAGCGATTTTGCGTGATGAGAAATCTATTCTTACCGTATCCAGTTTACAAAAAGGTGATTATGGTATTGAAGATGTATATTTATCAGTACCTACAATTGTTTCTAAAGAAGGAATTGTGGATGTAGTAGAAATTCCATATAGTTCAAAAGAGGTTGACGCGTTGAAAGAATCAGCGTCACTTCTGAAAGAAATCATTGATAGTTCTGATTTATAAAAAAAGGAGGATCGTAAATGATCTTCCTTTTTAAAAGACAATGGGAATGAATTGGTGTATAATTATATAGCTAAAAAAGAGAGATGATGTAAAGTGAATAAAATTATTAATTTGGCAGTTATTGCGCACGTTGATGCAGGTAAAAGTACTCTTGTAGATGCGATGCTTAAAGAAGCGAAAGCTTTTGATCCAAGAAATTTGGATATTGAAAAAGTAATGGATAGTGACGATTTAGAGAAAGAGCGTGGGATTACCATTTATTCTAAAAACTGCAGTATTCAATATGAAGACTATAAATTGAATATTGTGGATACACCAGGACACGCGGATTTTTCAAGTGAAGTAGAAAGAATTATTCAAACGGTTGACACGGTTATACTACTTGTCGACAGCAGTGAAGGCCCAATGCCTCAAACTCGTTTTGTGTTGAAAAAGGCATTAGAACAAAATCTTAACCCTATTTTGTTGATTAATAAGATAGATAAAAAAGATAGACGTATCAATGAAGTGATTGAAGAAGTTTTTCAGTTATTTGTGGATTTAGACGCAACTGATACCCAGTTAGATTTCCCCATTCTTTATGGAATGGCACGTGATGGTATTGTGCGCTATGAATTAGAAGATACCAATGAGGATATTAAACCTTTGTTTGAAACTATTGTAAAACATGTTGATCCATATCCTAATAAAGATGATTTGCCGCTTCAAATGCAGGTATCATCACTTGCCTATGATTCTTATGTAGGAAGACTTGGTATTGGTCGTGTATTTCAAGGGTCTCTTAAAAAAGGGGAAACAATTGCAGTTGTTGAACCTAGTGGAAAGGTCTTCCGTAAACAAGTGCGTAACATCTATTCCTATGATGGCTTAAAAAGAATTGAAAATGAGATAGCTCACAGTGGGGATATTGTATTGGTTTCTGGTATTGATGATATTTCTATTGGTGACACATTGAACAATTTGGATCATATTGATCCATTACCAGCTATTGAAATTGAAGCACCAACATTATCGATGAATTTCATGGTCAATACTTCTCCATTTGCGGGAAAAGACGGTAAATATATTACTTCTAGAAATTTACGTGATCGCTTGATGCGTGAGTTAGAGGTTAATGTGGGATTACGAGTTGAAGAAACGGATTCACCAGATATTTTTAAAGTATCTGGTCGTGGTGAATTGCATCTATCAATTTTAATTGAAAATATGCGTCGAGAAGGTTATGAACTAGCAATCAGTAAACCTAGAGTTATCACAAAAGAAATTGATGGTATTAAATGTGAACCGATTGAAGATGTCATGGTTGAAGTTATGGAGAAGCATAACGGTACTGTAATTAGTCAACTTAATTTAAGACAAGGTGAAATGGTTGATATGCATGAAGAGGGCTCCATGATAAAACAATATTGGCGTGTTCCGACCCGTGGTTTAATTGGATTTAGAAGTGATTTCATCAATATGACGCAAGGCGAAGGAACCCTTGTGAGAAAATTTTATGGCTATGAACCTATGAAAGGTGAAGTGCCACAGCGTCAAAATGGATCAATGGTTTCAGTTGAAACAGGGGTGGCGATGACTTATTCAATTTTCCACCTTCAAGAACGCGGGAAATTCTTCATTGCGCCGCAAACGGAAGTCTATGAGGGAATGATAGTTGGGATTAGTGCTCGTCAATATGATATGGAAGTGAATCCGACTAAGAATAAGAAGGGTACTGCCATTAGATCAGCTGGGAAAGATGAAGCGATGCGCCTAGTTCCTGCGATTCCGCTTACTTTAGAGTATGCGTTAGAATTTATTCGTGATGATGAGTTAGTTGAGGTTACGCCAAACCACATTCGTTTGCGTAAATATTATTTAAAGAGTCATGAAAGAAAAAGAAGTAATAATAAAAGGAGTGTATAGTTTTGAAGGGTCCAATTGAATTTAATGTGGATGATAAATCATCTAATACAAAAGCTAGAACCGGAACATTAAAAACTAAACATGGTACTGTAAAAACCCCAATGTTTATGCCGGTTGGGACATTGGCTACAGTTAAATTTTTAAGTCCTGAGGATTTAAAAGCTATAAAATCACAAGTCATCTTAAGTAATACGTATCACTTGTGGCTTAGACCGGGTGAGAAGGTTGTTAAGGAAGCTGGTGGGCTTCATGGTTTTATGAATTATGATGGTCCAATTTTAACGGACAGTGGTGGTTTTCAAGTTTTTTCATTATCTAAAATTAGGACAATTAAAGAAGAAGGTGTCTATTTTAGAAACCACTTGAATGGCGATAAATTGTTTTTAAGTCCGGAAAAGGCGATTGAAATCCAAAATGATTTAGGTGCCGATATAATTATGAGTTTTGATGAGTGTCCTTCTTATCCAGCTGATTATGAGTATATGAAGGATAGTATTGAACGTACGACACGGTGGGCCAAAAGAGGTTTAGAGGCGCACCAACGCCCTGATGATCAGGCATTATTTGGAATTGTACAAGGTGGTGCTTATGAAGATCTTAGAAAACAACATGCTGAAGCTTTGGTTAAAATGGATTTTCCAGGCTACTCCATTGGTGGAACCAGTGTGGGTGAGCCTAAAGATGTGATGCTTAAAATGATTGATTATACGATTAAATATTTGCCAGATGATAAACCTCGATACTTGATGGGAGTAGGCGATGTGAATTCTATCTTTGAAGCAGTTGAACGTGGTGTTGACATGTTCGACTGTGTGCTTCCAACACGTAATGCACGTCATGGTGCAATGATGACTTCACAGGGTCGTGTTAATATTAAGAATAAGCAGTATGAATATGACTTTGGACCTTTAGATCCAGAATGTGATTGTGAAGCATGTATAAACTATTCTCGTGCATATTTACGTCACCTTTATAGAACCAATGAAGGATTGGGAATGCGTTTATTATCTATTCATAATTTGCGTTTCTTACTTAAGATGATGGAAGATATTCGAGAAGCAATTGAAGAAGATCGTTTCCTAGAGTTGAAAGCAGAAGTCTATGAAAAGTTTGGAATCAAACATGAAACGGATAAGGGATTTTAATATGAAGGTATCTGATTTTGATTTTGCTTTACCGGAACATTTAATTGCGCAAACACCTTTAAAAGACCGAACTGCATCCAAACTTTTAGTAGTGGATGGATATGAATTAGAAGATAAACATTTTTCAGATATTATAGATTATCTTGAAAAAGATGATGTGCTTGTATTAAATGACACGCGCGTTATGGCGGCTCGTCTTTTTGGAGTAAAAGCTAAAACGGGCGCTCATGTTGAGGTGTTAATTTTAAATATGCACGAAGATGAAGCTGAGTGTTTGGTTGGAAATGCTCGTGTTGTGAAAGTTGGCACGGAAATTGTTTTTGGCGATGGGCGATTAAAGGCTGTTTGTACTAAAATGGGTGAAGAGGGAATCCGCTATTTTGAATTTATATATGAGGGTATTTTCTTAGAAATTTTAGATGAACTGGGTGAGATGCCTTTACCACCTTATATAAAAGAGAAGTTAGAAGATAAAGAACGTTATCAAACTGTTTATTCAAAAGAGCTAGGGAGTGCGGCGGCACCTACAGCGGGACTTCACTTTACGCAAGAATTGTTAAAAAAAATTGAAAATAAAGGCGTCATAATTACAACGGTTACTTTACATGTGGGCTTAGGAACTTTTAGACCGGTTAAAGTAGAAGATATTTTAGATCACAAAATGCATGCGGAACGNTATTCTATGTCAGAAGAAACGGCAGATATTTTGAATCGTGCGAAAAGAATTGTTGCGGTTGGGACTACGACGGTAAGAACTTTAGAAACGATTCAATCTAAATATGGTAAGTTTAGGGGCTGCAGCGGAGAAAGTGATATATTCATTTATCCAGGGTATAAATTTAGAGCGGTTGATGCCATGATAACGAATTTTCATTTACCAAAATCCACTCTTGTAATGATGGTGAGTGCTTTTGCTACTAGAGATATTATCTTCAATGCCTATGAACATGCGATATCTAAGAAGTATCGCTTCTTCTCATTTGGAGATAGCATGTTTATAAAAACATGTTATAATAAGAAATGAAGATTTGAGGTATCGATATGAAACGAAATAAGTTAATTAGGCAGATACTTGTTCACTTTATTATAATACATATAATAGTGAGTTTGGTATTTGTATTAGGCACAAATTATGTGCATCCATTTTTTAATGCCTTTAAAAACTTTCCAACCTTCGTGCAAGTTTTACTTTTAGGGCTTATGGACGTGATTTCTTATTTTATAATCGCATTTATATATGCGAAGTTTTATGATGATAAAGAGTCATTATATATAATTGTAGGATGGGTTGTGATTGTTTTTGCTTTAATTTTTATGGCTGTATACGCACTCGTATATTTCGCGTCAATGACCTTTTATTCAAGAAATATTATGTTGATTTATAGTATTATCAATCCTTGGTATGGTTCATTTATGCAAAAGTTAAGTGATGAAAAGTTATATTCATTATGGTGGATGGTGTCAACAGTTACACCTATGATTGGTTTATATTTGGGAGTTAAAGCAGGATTAAAAAGTGAGGTTAGCTCATGAAAAATACATGGACGTCTTTACTTGTAATTATTTTTAGTGCTTTTGGATATCATTTAGTTTCGAATTTTATAGGCGGTCGTCTATTGACATTTATATATATGAGTTTATTATTGTTAATTGGATTTTTTATGAATCCGAAGCGCTCTAAAAATAATCGTTGGGTTGGAAAAGTTCTAATATCTCTTTTGGTTGTATTTATTTTTGGAATTAAATTAGAATTGTTTGTTTTTGATGAATTTTATCAATTGTTAAATACGATCGGAATGTCTGGTAGTTTTCTAGATATATTGTTGGTATATTGTGGATGGGTGTTTTATCAAATATGATATAATAAGACAGTAAGGTAGCTTACTGTTTTTTTATAAAAAGGAATGGAAAAGATATATGATAGTAGTTGGGAAAATAAGTGTAAAAGCAATTTTAGAGTCAAGAAAAAGAGAGATTAAAAAAGTATATCTATTAAAAGATAGAAATGATAGAGACATGCGTTATGTTAAAGCAAAAGCTAAGGGTATGGATTTGGAGTTGGTTTCTAGGGAAGCACTAGACCGTATTAGTGGTGTAAAAAACCATGGTGGATATGCTGTTGAATGTGGTCCCAGAATATCAGATGAATTAGATACTTTGTTAGAGAGTTACTTTTTAATTGAAGGGGTTACTGATCCATATAACTTAGGAGAAATACTTAGAAGTTTATATGCGTTAGGAATTGAATCGGTAATTACGCCCTCATATGATTTTTACGAACATGAGGCTAAATTAATTCGTGCAAGCGCCGGTGCTAGCGAAAAAATTAACTGGATTCAATCAGATGATGTAACGTTAGATTTAGCAACTTTAAAAGATGAGGGTTATGATATTGTGGGAGCGCATCGACAAGATGGGAGTCATTCTATTTTACATTATGAATGGAATGCAAAAACCTGTATCTGTATTGGTGGCGCCTTACGTGGTTTATCGAGATCTGTACTGGATTTATGCACAAACTATGTTAGATTGGATTACGATGCAAAGATAGCTTTAAGTGCCGGAGGAGCAACTACCGTCTTTGCGTATTCTTACTATCAAACACAAAGGAGATAATTATGAAAATTGCGATTAGTCAGAAACGTCTATATATGAATAATATTGATAAAAATTATAAGATGATAGAAGCATCTGTTTTAGAGGCCAAAGACAGGGCTGATTTATTAGTTTTTTCTGAATTAGCTCTAACAAATCATATTTTTGGTCAACGGTTGATAGATAGTAAGACACTAATTGATTATCATGATAAAGTTATTGAACTTAGCCATAAGATTCCAATAGTTTGGGGTCATTATGATGACGATTTAAAGAGTTCAATATACTACGCAAAGGATGGTAATGTGATTGAATATGGTGACGAATATCATCCTTTTAGAATTGAGTTACAAGACATGGTGCTTGTTATATCAATGAATAAGGTGAAAACAAATAACTTCAATTTGGTGATTGGATTAAATGAAGTTGCTTTCGATAAAGAAGAACCTATTTATGAGAACACGTTGATTTTAGGTGCGCAGGGAATATATAATAATGGACATGAAGTTTATGTTCTAAATGATTCAGGATATGTTTCTCACGGAGACAAATTATATGCTTTGGAGTCTGATTTTGAGATAATTGACTTAGGACATTTGGATAATAAACCGCTGAAAGTAAAGAGTAAATTGGATGTTTTATTAGAAGGTATTAAATATTTTGATGATGAGTATTTAGCGTATGGTCCGAAGTGGATCGTGGGAGTCTCTGGTGGTTTGGATAGTTCAGTAACGTTGGCTTTGTTAGTAATGGCACTGGGTAAAGAGCGAGTACATGGTGTTACAATGCCAAGTGAATTTACGCGTGAACTAACTTTAAAAAACGCTCATCATTTATTCGAAGTCTTAAATATATCGCATGAAGAAATAGATATTATGGATATGGTTAACGCAACGGTTGATTCTTTAGAGTATGAACGGATTGAAGGGTTAGCCTATGAAAATATCCAAGCAAGATTACGTGGTCATACATTAATGAGTGTTTCTAGTTTAATTAATGGTGTGATATCTAATAATGGAAACAAAATTGAAACGGCTTTAGGTTATGCGACATTGTACGGTGATGCAATTGGTGCTTTGAGTTTACTGGGTGATGTAAATAAATTAGAGGTAGGGATGTTGGCAGAAGCGATTAATCAACGATTTTCGAAGGAAGTTATTCCTAAAAATCTAATCCCTAAACTTGATGAGCACGATGTGATTTGGGATTTTGCGCCAAGTGCAGAGCTTGCGAAAGATCAGTTTGATCCTATGAAATGGGGATATCATGACTTGTTGGTTGAGTATTTAATGAAAAATTCAATTGAAAGCTACTTAGAAAAATATTTAGATGGAACTTTATTTGAAATGGAAGTTGGAAAGTATTTATCAGTGTATAGACTTTCGAATGATGAATTTATAAGTGATTTAGAATGGGTCTATCGTCAATTGAGTATCGCTACTTATAAGCGCATTCAAATTCCACCTGTATTAAAATTGTATTCTTATGGCTTTTCACCGGAGGCGCAAGTTCCGATTGTTTATAGTGAGCGTTATATGGAATTGAAATCAAAAGTCTTAAAAAAAGAGAGAATTCATTAATCTCTCTTTTTAATATCCTTCAATTGCTATAACTTCTTTTATCTCAGGTATTTCATCTTTTAATAATGCTTCTACTCCTGATTTTAGTGTGTAATCAAGTAAGATACATCCTACACAGGCACCTAAAAATCGAACCGTGACGGTCATATTTTCCGGATTAAAGTTTACAAATTCTATATCCCCACCATCTCCCTGGATATAGGGTCTAATTTTGTTGATGGTTATAATGATTTTTTTCTCTAGTTCCATTGTATCAATCCTTTATAAAAAGAAATAGTAGAGATGGTATTAAAATACCTAAGACAATACCACCGAATACTTCAACCCATTTATGTCCGAGTACAGTTTTAATTTTCATTAAGTAAATGGGATCACTGAATTTGTGTTGAGTCAAAGTTTCAATATCTTTAATGAGTTGTTTTGTCATAGCGATGTTTTGCCCAGCGTAGTACCTTACATTGGCGGCATCATATATTGTGATTAAGGAAAAGATAATACTTATGAAGAATAATGTAGAATTTATTCCTTCCTGTAAACCGATCGCTGTCGTTAGTCCGACCACCATTGATGTATGTGAACTTGGGAATCCACCGCTTTCAGCAAGTAAACCAAATTTTTGTTCGCCGGTTCTTAAGTAATGGAAAAGTGGCTTTAGTATTTGAGCCAGCATATTTGCGACGAGTGCCGAAATAAGTGGATAGAAAGTTCGCATGATTTCACCTCTACTCTAATTATATCACATGTGATATAATTAAATAAGATTAGAGGTAAGATATATGAAATGTGACTATAAAATAGGACAAATCATAGAGGGTGTGATTACAGGTGTTAAGCCTTATGGCGCATTTGTAAAGGTGGATGAGCAAACTACAGGTCTCATTCATATCTCTGAAATTTCAGATGACTTTGTGAGGGATATAAACTTTTTTGTGAAACAGGGGGAGAAAATTATTTCTAAAGTAATTGATGTGGATAAGGAAAATCATCAATTGCGTTTATCTTTAAAAGCCTTAAATTACTCCCATCGTAAGGAGAGATTAAAGAAAGTTCAAAAGAGAAGTTTATTACCTGACAATGATATTGGTTTCGATAGTTTAAAAGAACACTTACCTTTATGGATTGAAGAGAAGGAGATGTATATGGTAAAAGTAGATTTAAATCATGCATTATTGGAAGAAGATGTACTTAGTTATCAAGATGAGGTGTCTAGAATTCATGAGATGATTCATAAGAAAACTGGAAAAGGTAACGATTATCTTGGATGGCTTAATTGGGTGGATGATTATGATAAAGAGGAATATGCTAGAGTCAAAGAAGCAGCAAAGCGTATTCGTAATCAAGCCGATGTGTTATTAGTGTGTGGAATCGGTGGATCTTATTTAGGGAGTCGCGCAGCTATTGAAATGATTCAAGGTCCCCTGGCTGATGATGATTTAGAAATATTATTTGTTGGGAATACTTTCTCAAGTACCCAGCTAGCTAGAACTTTAGATTATATTAAAGATAAAGAAGTAGCGGTGAATGTTATTTCTAAATCTGGTACAACAACAGAAACGGCACTAGCGTTTAGAATTATTCGTCAGTTTATGGAAGAAAAATATGGAGAAGAGGAGTCCGCAAAACGCATCTATGCAACAACGGACAAAGAAAAAGGTTTGCTGAAGCCTTTGGCCGATAAGAAGGGTTATGAAACTTTTGTGATACCTGATGATATTGGTGGTAGATTCTCTGTGATTACACCGGTAGGATTATTACCTATTGCTGCGGCTGGTATTGATATTGATGCTTTAATGAAAGGTGTTAAAGATGCTACTTATGATTTTAATACGGATGACTTAGCCGAAAACCCTGCTTATGTTTATGCAGTAGCACGTCGTATTTTAGAGAAACAAGGTAAAGTGGCTGAGATGTTCGTATCCTATGAACCACACTTATTATTTGTNGCNGAATGGTGGAAACAACTCTTTGGCGAATCGGAGGGTAAAGAAAACAAAGGATTATTACCAACCAGTGTGAATAATTCAACTGATCTTCACTCCATGGGGCAATTTGTTCAAGAGGGAAGTAAAGTACTATTTGAAACGATTCTAACAGTTAAAGAGCCACTTGCTGACTTAGAAGTACCTTTTGAAGAAGGTGACATTGATGAATTAAACTATTTAGCTGGTAAATCATTGGATTGGGTTAATCAAAAAGCCTATGAAGGAACTTTAGAGGCTCACGTTGAAACGGGGAAAGTACCTAATATTATCTTGGAGATTGAGAAGTTAGATGCATATAATTTTGGTTATATGGTGTACTTCTTCTTTAAAGCCCTTGCGATGAGTGTTTATATGCTTGATGTAAATCCATTTGATCAACCAGGTGTTGAGGTTTATAAGCGTAATATGTTTAGATTATTAGGGAAAAAATAATATAAAGCGAGATGATTCTCGCTTTTTGATTTTTAAATAAAAATAACTGACTTGTATAGGGTCAGCTATTTTTTTAGTTATGATATGAGTTAATATTTATTATGTTTAGGAAGTCTTCTGGAATTAAATTTAAAGTGGCTAANATCGTATTAAGTAAGATGAAATCTTCTTCTGATTGTGGTAATGGGGTTTCATCGTAAGATAGTTGAGTAAANAATGTTTTGAAGTTGGGTACATAATCAATTAGATTATAAATTATGTCTTGTGCTTCTTTCTCGTGTCCCATTTGATGTAAGATTATAGAATAAGGAAAGGCGATCGTAAAGGGGGCTGTCTCATAATTATCAAATATTTCATGAGCTAATTCATATTGTTTTATATATAGACTTGCAAGAATTGCTCGTTCATCTTCGATGGAATCATTTTCTTCCAAGTTTAATATTTGTACATATTCAGCAATGGCCTGGTGGTAATAATCCAGGTCCATAAATGTATTGAATCTTAGTTTTAATTTTTTGATGAGCAGTGCACCAAGGGGATGATCGTTGATTTGATGAATGTTTTCTTCGTCAAATAGTCCTTCTTCATACAAAGTTTGTTCTAGATGTTGAATACCATGATCTAAAAAATTGAGTCTTTCGTATAGATCGTTACTGAATTCTGCGGCCAATAGTAGAACCATTGGATCATGTTCATCTATTTCTAGAGCTTTTGTAATTAGCTTTTCAATTTCTATTGGATCTTGAGCCTCGTTAATTTTTTGTAATATTTGTAATATTTCTTTTTTCATAATTACCTCCAAATCAATCATAGGCTATATACTGTTTTTATACAATAATTAAACTAAAAAAAAGAGTTTATGTAGAAAACATAAACTCCTTTCGATTTATTTGATTTTATCAATTTGAGTCGCGTAGTGATAGTCGTCAAAGTATAATTTGACATAATCATTCACGATCTCATGTGGGTTATTATTGATTTTTCCTTCTTTGATATGTCTCCATTGGTATGGTAGATATTGTGATAGAAGGGTCATTGGAATTTCCGTGTTACTTAGGTTTTCCATTAATTTAGTAATGGCTTCTTGAACTTNTGGTCGTGGTAAGTAATATCTAGCACGATNAGAGTAACTGAATTTTCTTTTGAGGAATAATTCTTTGTCGTTTCCATGATAATGNTTTTCCCAGTTCTTTGGATTTTCGAGCATTTCAGTTTCTAACACATCAATAAAGTTGGATGGATCTTCGCAAAGATAGTCTTCAATATGTGAAAGTGCGAAGAGTGNTTCTCTGTATGCAAATGTAAGTGCTGGTCCTACTTTTAGGATAACCACGCCATCTTCTACCATTTGTCTTAAGTGCTCTGGCGTTTGGTAGTCTGTTGAGTGTCCTTCAAATGCGAGTGTTTCGTAGTTGTTCTTTAGTGTATTGACAAGATCAATTGCCTTTTCTCTATCATAGAAGAATAAGTCGTCATCTCCAAATTCAACACCTGGTTGTACAACAATCGCGATTACTTTATTGAATACTTCCATCACATCATGGTCTTCGAATACTTTTCTAAATGTTTCATAAGTTGTCTCGAAATCTTCTGGTGATGTTACTTGAAGTGTTTCTTCTTGTTCTTGTAATCCACCTGGAATTGGTACTTCACTTCCAATTATGAAAACGGGAAAGACTGCATCTTTGTCTTCTTTTTTTAGATCGTCGAATGCTTGTAAGCATGATTTAGCTAAAATTGCACTTCTTCTGGCGATGGTTTCATCTGATAATCTTTCAGTTGTTGAATCATCATTTAAACGCATCGATGTCGAAGTAATCGACTTGGTCCTTTCCAGTTTCAACAAGACTCTTCGCGAAGTGAGTAATATCAGTGACAGAAACGCGCATTAAGGCTGCTTCTAAAAGCATCGCAATGTTTGTTCCGGCAATTACTTTCACATTGTCATGTTTCAAAGATGATTCTGCCGCTTCTTTAAAAGGTGTACCACCCTTTAAATCTGTAAATACTAAAATGCCAACCTCGTTATTTAATCTAACGATAGCTTCCTCAATTTTTTCGCTTAATACTTCAGGAGTAATATCTGAAGTAAAATCAATTGTCTCATAATTTTCTTGCTTACCTGCAATAAGTTCAACTGAAGATGACACGCCTTTAGCGAACTCACCATGTCCTACTACAATAATACCTACCATTTTACGCCTCCTTGTTGTAAGGATAAATGACGACACCTTGAACTATTCGGTTAATTACACCAGTAGGTGAAGGGTTGTCAGGACTCAAGTCTTCCATTAATGATTTATAGAATGCAATGGTCTGTCCGATCATAACTAAATTTAGAACTTCTAGGCCATTTTCTATATCCTTATTATATTGAATTACCATATATTTATCAACCAAGGCTTCAATTTCTGGATCTTTTTGGAAATCAACGGCTAAAATTTGGTAACCATCTTGTTGTGCCTTTATTTCATTGATTAAATCTTTTTGGTATTTTCTAACATATGGGTCATTTTGTAGAAAAACGGTTATCAAAGTTTTTTGGTTAATAAATGATTTAGGTCCATGTCTAAATCCTAGAGGTGTGTTATGCATGACAGAAACTTTACCACCAGATAACTCAAGTGCTTTCAGTGCACTCTCCTGTGCAACTCCAGTGTGCTGTGCATCTCCTAGATAAATAAGTCTTTCTAAGTTGAATTCTGCGAGAAGAGTTTCTAAAGTAGCGTAGTCTTCGTTATTGAACTTCATACCAGCTTTCGAAACAATTTCTAAATCTTCTTTAAGGTTATCTATTTTATTTAGATTGAATGCTAATAGCGCAGCTAAATACATATTTGAATAGCTACTGGTCATTGCGAGTGATTGATCATTGGTCTCTTCAGGTAATTTAATTACAAAGAAATTCTCGGCTTCCTTTGTGGCTAATTTACCTTCATGGTTACATGTAATACTCAAATGTTTCACATTATTAGAAATCTGATCTACAAGGTCTACAGCTGCAATAGATTCAGGGGAATTTCCTGATCGACCAAAAGAAACAAGCAATGTTGGAATGTTTTCGTTGAAATATAGCTCTGGACTGACTACTAAGTCAGTGGTTCCAACGCTATCTACATTTAAGGTTTTGTTTCTAGACAAGACAGGTTTAATTGTATTTCCTACAAACTCGCTAGTTCCTGCTCCAGTGAAAATAATACGATGATTATCGTGTTTAATAACATCACTTATGAAAATTCTTCAGTTCATCTTTTAAATTATTGATGATATCATACGTCTTAATCCAAGTTTTCGGCTGTTGGGTGATTTCTTGAGCGGTATGTCCTGCACCTAACTCTACCCATTCATTAATATCTTTATTAAACATAATATATTCCTCCTATAAACCAATTATATAAAAGATAAGACATCAAACAACCGAATTGGCTAAAGATGCAAACGATAAAACTAAAACTACAAACAAACGAGTTTATATATGGTGATAATTGATGTAAAATGTAAGTAGTGATAGAGATGAAACATTATGATTTTTTTGGTAAGGAGACATATTTAATTCCAAATAAACAAAAGAAACAGTTGGAGTTATATAAAAACCGATATGCAATTGGAGTTGCATTAACTGTGTTAATGGCGGCTTTTATTAAAAATATTTATCTTTTAATTGGGTTTGGAGTAGTTGTACTTTTTTATGCAGAATATGTTTATAGAAATAAATTTTTAAAAGGTTTAACAATCGTTCCTAATGATGAAAAACCTGAAAAAATCATAAATAAACAAGCGTTAATTGTTAATACGATCTTATACTTAGTGTTTGGGGTATTGCTTGGATATTTATCTTGGTCGCAAACGGAAAGATTTAATAGGATTTTATTGTTGGCGGTTGCCGTTGGAGCTGTCATTACCGCTATCCAATACTTTTTTGTTTTATTATCAAGAAATAATTAGACAATTAAATAAAAGCCTTTGTATGAACTGATGAGACTCCTGTCAAATAGACAGGTGAAACAAATAAAAATGAAGTGAATTGATGTGTTCCTACCTAGTGAATATGATAATTCACTTTTATATGACTGTTTTCTTTCCTTTAAGGGATCTCCAATATGTTTCAATCGTTAGATTTATAGGTATAGGATAATATTCAGGATTATCGATTGTTAAAGCTTGATTCCTAACTTCCGAAGGTGTCTGATTCTTAAATCTGCGTTGTAATCGTTTCATGTAAAAACCTTGACGATCTAACATCAGTTTAAAGTTTGGACTTGTATATTGATAGCCGCTATTTCCAATTTCTCTTCGTAACGAACTTTTCTACACTTAGACATATAAACATCTCCTTTAGGATCATAATCCTCGATTGTTTCATGTCTATTATACTTGTTTACCCAAGATAAAAGAGTAGATTTAGAACGAATTCCATATTTAATACTTAAATTGAGTAAAGAGTCAGTGCCTTCTAGGTATTCATCAATTACACTTTGTTTGAATTTTTTAGTATAAGTATTATTTCATGGTCTCTCTGTAAAGTAGTTAAGCCCGTTTATGTTATATTCGTGTAACCATTTCCGTACAGTAGATATATCGATATCTAATTTATTTGCAGCGAGTGAGATTGAAGTAGATCCATCTAGTATTTGGTGTACGGTATTAATCATTACATCACTTGTATATTTTCTTCCCATAAAAAAAGATCCTCCATTTCATAGACTCCAAGTTTATTTATTTGGAGTGTCTACTGAATGGGGATCTTACCATAACCGAGGTTTTAATATGCAAAATTTGATAATTTCAAAAATTTAGTATGTTTATAATTATGAACACCAATGGAATAATCGAATATCTCTCCAGTCTTCAACATGGATTTGTTGATGGAAAGTAGAGCTGGATCGTTTTCTTGAAGTCCTAATATTTTCGCGTCTTCTTTTTTAAGAAAATCAGCTTGAATAACTCGATCAACATAACCTATTTGTTTTTTTAGCCCATGTTGAATATAGTCATATATTGATCCTTCAATAATTTCTTGATTAAGATATGGAATATGGTTTCTATTGAAATAAGAATATTCTATTACCCAATTAATCCCATCTACAATTCGTAATCGTTTGACAAAATAGATGGGTGTGCCAACTGGGCATTTCATAGCATTACTTATTTTATCATCTGAAATCGTTTCTTCAAATTCAATCAGTTTACTAATAATCTCGCTTTTTAGAAAGTCTTGTGTTAGACCGCGAAATGTTTCTAAGTTAATGGCACCATCGACAGAAATTTTACGAATAAAAATACCGCTGCCTTGAATTGGAATAATGATTCCTTTCTGTACTAAAATTTGAATGGCTTTCCTGATTGTGTTTCGACTCACTCCATATTCTACAATGAGTTCATCTTCAGTTGGGAGTTTGTCCTTATATAAATCTGTATTGATTTTATGTTCAATTGAAGCACTAACAATCTGATATTTATGTTTCATTTAATCACCCACTTATCCATTTTATTATACATGGTTTAAGTAGTATGATAGGATATTTTGACAATTTCACAATATTGATGGTGGTTTAATAAAGGCATTTGGACTATAAGCCTGATTAAAAGGTTTTTTACTTAAGAGGTGTTGTGCGATTCTATATCCAATGATTGGTCCACTGGTGAGTCCGGAGGACCCTAAACCACCTGCGATATAAACATTATTATAAGGGTGTAGTAGCCCGTAAAATGGTTGGTGTTTAGAATTTTGACTTCTTAATCCAATTCTATACTGGTATTTAGAGCTGGGTAAATGTATGTGTTTTTGTGCTTCTTTTATTAAGTAATTTGCTTCACTTTCATCGAAGTTCGTAGACTGGAATTTGTTAATATGAGTAGCACCAATTACTAATTGATCTTCTTTAAAAAGCAAGTCAATTTCTCCTTTTGGCATTGCGATTGCAAAATTATTTGATGGATAGTCGACCTCTAGCAGAGTTCCTTTTTGAGGGGAAAGATCATATGTATAATCTAATCCTTCAAGTGTTTCAGGAATTCTGGCTCCGGTGGCAATTATGATCGCATCGTACTTTCCTTTTTCTTGTAGTTTTAAAAGAGTAACTGTTTTTGGGATAGTGTGTATATTTTGTGTCAATGCTTCAACTAAAGATTTTCCGTCCACTCTAAAAGCGCCAGGAATTTCAATGGCTTTATTGAATTTAAACTCATCTGGAAGTTTGTTGGTTTTAGTAATTTCTTTTACTTCGCCCATAATAGGATTGTTTTGACTTCTTTTGATAGCTAATTTTAATAATTTATCGTGATTTTGTTCATTGATGATGATTGCACCATTTCTCGTAATAAAACTATCCAAATTTAAATCCTGTACGAGTTGTTGATAAAACTTTGCACCTTCTTCAACCAATGTATACCAGGTCATATTTCTTCTCTGGCTGACCCAGGGACAAATAATACCAACCGCGGCTTTTGTGCCTCCGAGATGGTTATCGTCATAAAGATCCACCTCTATATTGTTTTGATTTAGATAAAAGGCTGCGGTGGCCCCGACAACACCTGATCCTATAATTGCAACTCTCATGTAATTCACCTCTTTTTTTATTTTAAAGATTTATCTTCACAATTGCAATGAGATGTGCTATGATACCAACAGTATTGGTCCTTTAAGTTGTGACAGAGAGCACAGCAAGGTACGCACATTTTTTGCATACCCAAAAACTTAAAGGCGCTACTGCGCCTTTTTTTATAAGGAACCTATACGAAGAACTATAGGAGGGTGTATATGGAAATGATTATTGGTATCAATGAGAAACCAAAGACTAAGTTAGAATTGTTTATCTTGAGTATACAGCATGTATTTGCGATGTTTGGAGCGACTGTGTTAGTTCCGATCCTTACGGGATTAGATGTTGGAGTATCTTTGGTTGCTAGTGGAGTGGGAACAATTATCTATATCATTTGTACTAAAGGGAAAGTTCCAATTTATTTAGGGAGTAGTTTTGCTTACATCGGAAGTATTATAGCAGCAATTTCTTCTACAGGTGGTGTAGAAAGTGCATATACTGGGTTGATGGTTGTTGGAATAATTTATCTAATTGTATCGATAATAATTACTTTTACCGGATCAGGTTGGATTCGTAAACTCTTGCCTCCAGTCGTGGTAGGTCCTATGATTATTATTATTGGATTGAGTCTGGCTCCCACAGCAGTGACAGAAACTGGTCTAATGGGTATTGATGTATTGTTAGAACAAGGAAAATATATTGGTGTTGCTGGTGCTAGTTGGAAAGTGCCGTTAATTGCAATGGTAACTTTCTTTACAGTTGTGTTAGTATCAATGAAGGGTAAAGGATTTATTAAAATTGTACCTTTCTTAATCGCGATTATTGTAGGGTATAGTACCAGTGTTTTACTTGGAATTGTTAATTTGAAGGAAGTGTTTGCAGGATATAGTTTTATACAGGTCCCTAACTTTAAATTTATAGGAACGTATAAACTTGATTTTAGTGCAATTGCTGCGTTTGCNCCACTTTCTCTTGTAACAATTGCAGAACATATTGGAGATCATGTGGTATTAGGAGAAATTGTGGATCGTGATTTCTTAGAAGAACCCGGTTTAAATAGAACGATAATGGGGGATGGAATTGCAACTTTTGTATCAGCCGCAATTGGTGGTCCCGCAAATACTACATATGGAGAAAATACAGGTGTGGTCGCAATGACTAAAGTTGCGAGTGTATATGTAATTGGGGTAGCAGCAATTTTAGCCATAGGGCTTGGCTTTCTAGGTTGGGTTCAAGCTTTTATATCAAGTATACCTTGGGCGGTTATTGGGGGCATGACGATTATCCTATATGGTTTGATTGCTTCTAATGGCGTTAAGGTGCTAATACAGGATCAAACTGATCTAGGCGATATGAAAAATTTAGTCATTGTGGCAACTATGCTTGTGATTGGTCTTGGCGGTGCAAGCATACAAATCACATCAGAAGTCGCCTTGAGTGGTATGAGTCTGGCTGCCGTCTTTGGAATTGTGTTGAATCAGATTTTAAACTTCATTGAAAAATTATAATTCAAACTTATGAAAATACTGTAAAAAGCTCCTTGTAAAGGGGCTTTTTTAATTCATTTTATTTGACAATAGGAGTTGTATAAATTATTATGTAACAGTGTTAGTTAAAGAAGGATGATGTATATGAAATATACGAAATTAGCGGTTGAATTTATTCATAATTATCATAACTTAATAAAGCATGGACATAAAGATGAAGCGATGCGCGGGGAATATTACGCATTAATTTACTTGTCTCATGATTATCGAGATTTTTTTCCTAGTGACATTAGTGATGAAATGAATATTAGTTCAGCTCGTGTCGCAGCAATGCTTAATAATTTAGAGAAAAAAGGTTTGGTTATGCGAAAGAAGAATCCCGAGGATCGACGTAAAACCATTGTGGTCATTACTGAAAAGGGTAAAGAAATGGCAAAGAAAATTGAAACGGATGTTATGAATCATGTAATGGGCATCTTAAAACACTTAGGTGAAGATGACGCTAAAGAATTTGTAAGGATTATGGGTAAATTGAGTGCGTTTTTTGAAGACTAACATATGATTAGAGAGAAGGTGCTGAATTGTTTAAATTATTTAAAAAAATCACATTTAAAGAATGGATACAAATTGCGATAAGTATCATTTTTATTGTATTACAAGTGTTCTTAGATTTAAGATTACCTGATTATATGTCAGAGGTGACGCGATTGGTTCAAACACCTGGAAGTGAAATGTCTCAAATACTTTACCAAGGTGGATTGATGCTTCTGTGTGTATTGGGTAGTGTTCTAGCAGCAGTGGTAGTTGGATATTTTGCGGCTAGAGTAGCATCTAGTTTAGGTGCAAATCTAAGAGATGCTATTTTCAACAAAGTAGACTCGTTTTCTATGGAAGAGATGAATCATTTTTCTACTCCTAGTTTGATTACTAGAACGACAAATGATGTAAATCAAATTCAACTATTGATTACTCTAGGTATGCAGGTAGTTGTGAAAGCACCGATTATGGCTGTTTGGGCAATTACAAAAATATATGGTAAAGGTTTTGAATGGTCGATGGCTACTGTAGGTGCGGTTGTAGTTCTATTTGTCATCATGAGCATTGTGATGCTTTTAGTATTGCCTAAATTCAAACAGATGCAAGTCTTAACTGATAATGTAAATAAAGCAGCTAGAGAAACGTTATCGGGTTTACGTGTTGTGCGTGCCTATAATGCTGAAGGTTACCAAGAAAATAAATTTGAGGTAGTTAATGAGGATTTAACGAGCACACAGTTATTTACAAGTCGAACTATGTCAATTGTGATGCCACTTATAACTTTTACGATGAGTGGATTATCTTTGGTTATTTATTGGATGGGTGCTTACTTAATTAATAGTGCCGGTTTGGAAGATAAGTTAATTCTTTTCTCTGATATGGTAGTTTTTTCTTCGTATGCCATGCAAGTTATCATGGCCTTCATGATGCTTGTAATGATTTTTATAATATTACCACGTGCTACAGTTTCGGCCGGTAGAATTAATGAAGTTCTTGAACGAGAACCATCTATAAAATCCGGTGATTTAACTAATGGATTAGAGGGTGTTTATGGGGAAATTGAGTTTAGAAACGTTTCCTTTAAATATCCGGACGCAAAAGAATACGTCTTAAAAGATATTAGTTTTAAAGTTAACCAAGGTGAAACGATTGCGTTTATTGGGTCAACCGGTAGTGGTAAAAGTACAATTGTGAATTTAATCATGCGTTTTTACGATTCTACTGAGGGTGAAATTTTAATTGATGGTGTCAATATTCAGAATTATGAATTATCGGCGTTATACAATAAGTTAGGTTATGTACCTCAAAAAGCTGTTTTATTTAGTGGAAGTGTTGAATCTAATGTTAATTATGGTCAAGGATCTCATAATTCAAGTCATGAAGCGGTAAAAGAAGCAGTTGAAATTGCGCAAGCGAAAGATTTTGTTGAGGCGATGGAGAAGGGTTATGCTTCTAATATTGCACGGGGTGGAGTTAATGTTTCTGGTGGCCAGAAACAAAGACTCGCTATTGCCCGGGCTATTCATCGTAAGCCAGAGGTTTACATTTTTGATGATAGTTTCTCAGCACTTGATTATAGGACGGACCGTGTTTTAAGAAGTGCTTTAAAAGAAAAAACACAAGGTATTACAAGCGTGATTGTTGCGCAAAGGATTGGAACAATCATGGATGCTGATCAAATCGTGGTATTAGATGAGGGGCGTGTGGTTGGTAAAGGTAGACATGAAGATTTATTAAGATCATGTTCCGTTTATCAAGAAATTGCTTCCTCTCAGTTCAATGAGGAGGAGTTAGTATGAAAAAAACTTCCAACTTTAAAAAAACAATTAAAAACTTCCTTGATTATATAGGGAAATATGTTCCTGCTATCATTGTAGTGTTAATTTTATCTACGATTGGAACGATATTACAAGTATTGGGTCCAGATAAATTGAAATTGATGACAGATGAAATAGCCAAAGGATTACCTACACTTGTGGAGGGTGTTCCCGTTTTAAATGAAATTGATTTAGAGGCAGTTTCTAAAATCGGTATGACATTGGCTCTATTCTATGGGATTTCCACTTTGATTAACTTAGTTCAAGGGTATGTAATGGCTACGATTACACAATCTATCTCGAAAAAGATGAGAACTGATATCAATAATAAGATTAATCGTTTGCCTATGAAATATTTTGATAAAGTAAGTTATGGAGATGTGTTAAGTCGTATTACAAATGATGTTGATACCATTGGACAGGCTCTAAATCAGAGTATTACTACTTTGGTGACGGCTACGACTATGTTTTTTGGAACTTTAATCATGATGTTTTATAATTCTTGGATTTTAGCATTAACAGCAGTCTTTACGACATCTTTTGGTTTTGGTATTATGTTTTTCATTATTGGAAAATCTCAGCGATTCTTTCGTCTTCAACAAGCAAGTTTAGGGGAGTTAAATGGTCATATTGAGGAGATTTATTCTGGCCATAATATTGTGAAGGCTTATAATGCAGGAGAAGAGGCTAAAGAAAAATTTGAAACAATTAATACAGAGTTAGAAAATAGTGCTTGGAAATCACAGTTTTTATCTGGGTTGATGATGCCCTTGATGCAATTTATTGGAAACTTAGGGTTTGTTGCAGTGTCAGTTGTTGGTGCTGCGCTAGCAATGCGTGGTGATATTAGTTTTGGTGTTATTGTTGCGTTTATGACATACATTAGACTCTTTACTCAACCCTTATCACAAATTGCTCAGGCGGCCAACAGACTACAAAGTGCCGTAGCAGCTGGAGACCGTGTATTTGAATTCTTAGATGAACCAGAAGAACGTCCTGATATGATGCAAGACTTTGTATTACAAAGAGTTGAAGGAAAAGTGTCATTTGAAAATGTGTATTTTGGATACGATTCAGAAAAACCGGTTATTAAAGATTTTAATTATGATGTTAATCCTGGAGAAAAGGTGGCCATTGTTGGACCCACTGGTGCTGGTAAGACAACTTTAGTTAACTTACTCATGCGCTTTTATGATTTGGACAAAGGTGACATTTTAATAGATGGCATCTCCACTCAACAAATCCCTCGCTCGGAAGTTAGAAAGCAGTTTGCGATGGTACTTCAAGATACTTGGATCTTTGAGGGATCAATTAAAGAGAATATTGTATTTAATCAAGAGAATATTTCAGATGAGGAAGTTGTTGAAGCATGTCGCACAGTTGGGCTAGACCATTTCATTAATACATTGCCTAAAGGATATGATACGGTGTTAAGTGAGAAGGATAGTTTGTCTGATGGTCAGAAGCAGATGATTACGATAGCGCGTGCAATTGTGCAGGACGCTCCAATTTTAATTTTAGATGAAGCGACTAGTTCGGTAGATACGCGAACGGAAAAACTGATTCAAGTTGCCATGGATAAATTGATGGAAGGTCGTACATCGTTTGTGATTGCACATCGTTTATCAACGATTAAAAATGCAGATAAGATATTGGTTATGAATCATGGTGAGATTGTTGAAAAAGGTAGTCATGATGAGCTGCTTAATAAAGGTGGCTTTTATGCCGATTTATATAATAGTCAATTTGAAGTCTAGGATTCCTAGACTTTTTTTAGTTAGTGTAACTTTAAATTGTTAGGCTTGACTAACTTTTTATTTATGCTAAACTAAAAATGTGAGACATGGAGGCATTTATTATGTTTGAAGTAAAAGATTTATCAGTTTCTTATCATAATAAAACAGTTTTAAATAAACTGAGCTTCAAAGTAGATAATTCGAATATCGTAGGGATTATTGGTCCTAATGGTGCCGGTAAATCAACCTTTATTAAATCTGCATTAGATTTAGTAGAAAAAGATAGCGGAGAAGTNTTATACAATGGAGCAAGCTTATTGAAAATATTGGAGGATATTGCATACTTACCACAACGATCTCAAATTGATTGGGATTTCCCAATTCGTGTGATTGATGTCGTTTTGATGGGACTATATCCTAAAATTGGAATTATGAAAAGAATTAAGAAGGAACATGTCGCATTGGCTGAAGAGCAGTTGCGGCGTGTAGGTATGATTCAGTTTAAGGATCGTCAAATTGGTAAGTTATCAGGGGGACAGCAACAACGTGTGTTTATGGCGAGAGCCTTGATACAAGATCCACAAATATTATTTTTAGATGAACCATTCGTGGGAATTGATATTACTACGGAGGATTTGTTAATAAATATATTAAAGGATTTAAAAACTGAGGGTAAATTGGTTTTTATTGTTCATCATGATTTATCTAAAGTAGAGGAATATTTCGATAAACTACTTATCTTAGATCGTGATTTGGTTGATTTCGGTGAAGTAAATGATGTATTTAATGAAGTTAATTTATCTCGTGCCTACAACATTGATTTTTCTCAACTTGGAGGTGGAGCATGATGATATTAAGTTTTATGACAGATTTGATGAATTATGGTTATCTACAAAAAGCACTTGTGACTTCCGTTTTTGTCGGGATTATATCTGGTGTGATTGGTAGTTTTATCATATTAAGAGGTATGGCTTTAATGGGAGATGCTATATCGCATGCGATTTTACCGGGAGTAGTTTTATCATATATATTAGATATTAATTACTTTATAGGGGCCGTAATTTTCGGACTATTAAGCTCATATTTAATTGGTAATGTAACTAATAATTCAAAGCTAAAATCAGATGTTTCAATAGGGGTGGTATTTTCTTCATTCTTTGCATTGGGGATAATATTGCTTTTAAGAGCCCAAACGGCTGTTGATTTAACTCAAATTTTATTTGGTAATGTATTAACAGTGAGTGATTTGGATATGAAAATTACTTTGGTTGTAGGAGTAATTGTNCTGATTGTGGTGTATTTGTTCTATAAAGAGTTTTTAATTACAAGTTTTGATCCAGAGGTTGCGAAAGCATTTGGATTAAATGTGGGCTTCTTTCATAGTTTGNTGATGGTATTGTTGACATTAGTCACCGTAGCATCTCTTCAAACTGTAGGAGTTATTCTGGTAGTTTCNATGTTNATTACACCTGCGGCCACTGCTTATTTACTAAGTGAACGTTTAGATGTCATGATAGGATTGGCTTCGTTACTTGGGGCTGTATCAAGTGTGGTGGGATTGTATCTCAGTTTTGAATACAACTTAAGTTCTGGAGCGGTTATTGTACTAGTTTCAACATTATTCTTTATTGCGGCGTATTTATTTTCGCCAAGAGAAGGTGTGCTTGTTAAGAAAGTTAGAAAGTTGGAAGTATGATGAAGAAAAGTATATTAGTAATGTTTGTGTTTGTTTTATTGTTAGCGGGGTGTAGCCAAGGTAACAAGGACGTGGTTGATGGAGATCGAATTAAAGTGGTGTCTTCATTCACTATTATTACAGATATGGTTAATGAAATTGGTCAAGAGAAAGTTGATGTTCATAACTTAGTTCCTACTGGAAATGATCCTCATGAGTATGAGCCATTACCACAGGATATTAAGAAAGTTACGGATGCAGATGTCTTATTTTATAACGGTATGAATTTAGAGGGTGGAGAAAACGGCTGGTTTATGAAACTTGCGCGTTCTGTAAATCAAAAGGAAGAAAATATCTATAATTTAAGTGAAGGTATTGAACCAATGTTTCTATCAAGCCATGACGGAAAGGTGGAAGAAATTAATCCACACGTGTTTTCAAATCCGAAAAATGGTATAATTATGGCGGAGAATGTTTTAAAAGCTTTAATTGAAATAGATCCAGATAATAAAGACTTCTATGAAAGTAATGCAGAAGTATATCTTGCGGCACTTCATGATATAGAAAGTCGTTATGAAACAGGATTTGCAAGTATTCCTAAAGAGAAGCGCTTCATTGTTACTAGTGAAAGAGCATTCCAATATATGACTGCAGAGTATGATATAGATGAAGCATATATTTGGGCGATCGACACGGAAGAAAATGGTACTCCTCAACAAATTAAATCTTTACTTGAAGTGTTAAAAGATAAGGAAATACCTTACTTATTTGTGGAATCAAACGTTGATGAGCGTCCCATGAAGACGATATCAGATGAAACAGGCATCCCGATCTTCCCGGAAAAGGTGTTTGCGGATGAGATTGGTAAAAAAGGTAATGAAGTAGATACTTACTTTAAGTTTTTAGAACATAATTTAGAAGTATTTATGAAAGGATTACAGTGATGTAGTGTGACACCAAGTCAAGAGGATTATTTAAAAACTATTTACAACGAAAATTTAAAGGGAAATAAAATTACAAATAAGTTTATTTCAGATATGATGAACGTTTCGGCACCATCAGTTTCTGAAATGATGAATAAGCTTATTGAAGCGAAGTTGTTAAAGAAAGATAGAGTGTTGGGCTTTGCGTTAACTGATGAAGGTATTGCGAAAACGCAAGTATTGCTTAAGAAGCATCGATTATGGGAAGTGTTTTTGATTAATCATCTTGGATATACCTGGGATGAGGTACATGAGGATGCAGATGTGTTGGAACATGTCACCAGTAATCAATTATTAGATAGATTGAATATCTTCCTAGGTAAACCTCAATATTGTCCTCACGGCAAGGTGATTTATGGCAACGGAATTGAAGAAAGCTTCAGTAAAGCTGAAAAGCTCGTTTCTGTAGATAAAGGATTTGNAGGGTATATACATATTATTGATGACGACAAAGANCTGCTTCAATACTTGGCTAAAAAGAAAGTTAAAATAAATGAAAAATTTACAGTTGNCGATATAGATAATTTTGATTCAACCATTATTTTAAAGATTAATGAGCGTTTAGTCAGTATTAGTCCAGTGGCAGCCGAAAGTATTTATGTGAGAAGGTAATCTACCTTCTCTTTTTGATTGAAAAATACATGCAAGCCTAATATAATTAGTACATGGTGATCATATGAAAAAACAAACTAAAAGGTTTTTTATTCTAGTTTTTGGGATAATACTGCTTGCGTCCCAAGCTTTTTCATATGCAGAATATACCGTAGAATTTACAGATGAAGAAATAGAATATATTAGAAACAGAGGACCTGTTAAGCNAGGGTATATAGATGGAATGGCACCTTTACAATATGTGGACCATGAAGGTAATCCAATTGGAATTACCTACGAGATATTAGAAGAGATTGAAGCCTCAACAGGGCTTAGTTTTGAATATGAAACTTTAGATATAAATGATGATAATGATTTTGATAAATATGACATGATTTCTGGTTTTTCAAGTGCTTATCTTCAAAATGAAGATATATTATCAGAACCTTATTTACATGTACCGGTAGTCTTTTTTATTAATAAAAAAATCCAGGTAGAGAATTTAAATGATTTAGACAATCGTATCTATGCATACGTGCATGAGAATCATTATTTAAAATTTCCTAACAGTATTCTATATCCCACTCGTGAAGCTTCATTACAGGCTGTGAATAATGGTGAGGCTGATTTTGGTTTTGGTAATATTTATACAGTTAATTTTTATATTATGCAAGATGATCTGCGTTATATTAATATGATTCCATCTTCTTTTCCGGATCGAGACTATCGATTTCTATATCCTAAAGAAGATCGTTTATTAAAATCTATAATTGACAAGGCAATCATTGGCATGGATAAAGATACGTTAGACGCAATTATGATTAAGGGATCAATGATTCGCCCTGGTATAAAAGAATTCAGTATCCATGAAGTGTTTAAAGCTTTTCAAGTTCATATTAGTTTGTTTTTATTGGTTGTCATATTTTTAATAGGTTACTATATATTGAAGTTGAGAAAAACGAAGAAANAATTAGATTTAGAGAANCGTCGTTTTTTAATTTTATCAAATATATCGAATGAATTAATTTATCAATATGAANCATCACGAGATGAAATTCACTTTATAGGACAGGGAAGTGCCGCATTTAAGGCGAATCGTCATTATGAGGTAATAGTTGAATAAATCAAAAAAGTATTAAGACAGAATGTAACTGATGGTCATTCTAGTGTGAGGGTGCATTTGCAAGATGAGGAAGATATGATCCTGAGAATTTATCACTTTAATATTGATACTTATGNNTTTGGTAAAATTATTGATNTNACAGATGAGATTGAACAACGTGAATATCTAATTCAAAGAGCGAGAATTGATGGCTTAACCAATTTGTATAATGCAACTTATACGAAAGAATATATTGATGAGGTGCTTAAGAGTAAACCGGAAGATCGACAAGATGCATTATTAGTGATTGATTTAGACAACTTTAAGCATTTCAATGACATATATGGACATATACGAGGTGATTTTATTTTACAGGAAGTAGCAATGGCTCTTATAACTAGTTTCGAAGAAGCGCGGATTATTGGGCGTGTTGGTGGAGATGAATTTGTGGTGTATTTAGAAGATGTAGTTATGGAAAATGGTGAATGCTATCAGGCTAATAACTTTATGAAGGAACTTCAGAAAATCGATATGGATGAACCGATTACAGCTAGTATTGGGGTTAAAGTCATTCACGACAGAAGTTCCTACATAGAAGCATTTGAGGATGCCGATAGAGCACTGTATGACATAAAAGATAAGAAAAACCAAATTGGAATATATAAAGGAGATACGAATGGCAAAGTTTGAACGAGAATTTAAAGGTAATATTGATGCTTTCTTGGCTTATGTAGATGAATCTGTTATTAAGGGTAGTTTATCTGCATCAATTGAGGATAGTTCTAACTTTATGTTGGAGGATGTTAAAATTGCAGTCAGAGTCTATGAAAGGTATTCTTATATAGGTCAAAACAGGGTGTCATTAAATGTCACAATTATTGGTAAAAATGATCATATTTACTTGAGTGCCATTACTTCTGGTGGTAGTCAGGCCGTATTTTTTAAAATTAATCGTTTTGGTGAGTCTAGTTTTCTTGATAATTTTCAGTCATATATTGATAAATATATAGAAAGGAAGATTTAGATGAGACAAGATGTCGGTATTGCCTTTTCAGGTGGTGGGATTAAGTCACTTGTTCAGCCGGCTTTAATAAAATGGTTGGAAGATCATAGTGTTACGCCCAAAGCGGTTAGTGGTACAAGTGCAGGTGCGATGATCGCGACATTAATGGCGATGGGTCTTGGTGCAGATCAGATATTTGAAGAAATTCAATCGGCACTTGTAGAGATGGAACAAAGAAAAATACTAAAAATATCTGGCCGAGAACTTTTCTTTAATAAGGAATTGAAACATGGTTTGATTAGTTCTGAAAAAATGGAAAGTTTAGTAAAGGATGTTTGCGATCGCCACGGGGTCTATCATATATCCGATGTAAAAATTCCTCTTGCGATTACAGCAGTTGATCTATATACTGGTGAATTAATTGTATTTGTGTCTCATCCAGATCTCTATCATAATACACATCCTCGTACTACAGTAATTTCAGATATTTCAATAGCCAAAGCCATTACAGCTTCAATGAGTTTTCCAATGGTTTTCGGCTCTATGGAATTTATGGATTATGCGTTGATTGATGGGGGTGTACGTATGAACTCGCCCGTTAAGATGTTGAAAGATTATGGTATTAAAAAAACTATGACAATTACCATGCGTGGAGAAGTAGATGAGGATACTGATTTAAATAAAACACTTCAAGTTGCATCCCGTGTTTATGATTTGCTTGCAAGAGAGGCAGAATATAGACATGTAGCTTTAGCTGACTATATTATAAATATTCCGGTTGTGGTTGATTCAATATTTAATATTGAAGCAGCTCAATTGATTTATGAACAAGGGCAGGAAGAAATAAAACTTAAGGATGAGGAGTTAAAAGCTTTCTTTAAAAAGAGTTTATGGGAGAGATTGTTTGATGTATGATTCATATTTTTATCGTTTTCGTAGAAAGTATAGTCAAAACCGTTTATTGAGTATCACTGTTAGTTTTTCTGTTTTCATTTCACTCTATATTCTTTTAAATGGATTGGTAAATAAATTTAAGATTTTAAGTAATGCTTGGGTATATTTTTTAATGTTATTATTAATATTTATAATTTCTGTTGCAGCTTATTTGTATCTTTTTGATTTTAGAATTAAACGTGCATTGATTGAACTGGAAGATATTATTTATGACTATGTAGATCCGTTAGCTTTTACCGAATATTTAGAAGCGACTATCAATTATTCCAAAAATAGAAAAGTTTCTCCTTCATTGTGGTTGAGCTATCTAAAGGGGTTGTCATACTTAGATGATAAAAAGAAAATGCGAGAAATTCTTGAAAATCATGGTAGTATTTTAGAGGGTAACTTGCAGATAGAAGCATATAATTTTAATCTTTTATCACATTATAATCAAAAACAGGAATTTGAGAAGTATTTATCTAATATGGAGAAAGTTTTAAAGTCTGAAAAACAAGTGAAGTTAATAAAGATAAAGGGTTGCATGCTTAATGATGAGTATCAAAGAGCCAACCAACTTTTGGATGAAGTGTTCGATGAAGATGATGACTTAATATCTAAGGTAAGTTGGCATCTTCAAAAAGCAACTGTACTTATCAAAATGAATCAGAAAGATGCGGCAAGACCTCATATTCAGTTTGTTTTAGATAATGGAAATACCAGTTATTATGTAAGTGAAGCAAAATATCTTANTCAATATTGAACTTATCGTCTATCTTATGTATAATAGATAGGCATGGGGTTTTAGCTCAGTTGGGAGAGCGCTACACTGGCAGTGTAGAGGTCACCGGTTCGAGCCCGGTAAGCTCCACCAAATAGAAAAAAAGCCACTCTAGAGTGGCTTTTATATTTAATCGTACCATTTATGTACCTTCTTGATTGTCAAAGATTTAATATGTTGGTGTTCAGTATTAAAGTTGGAGGTCTTTTTCTTTAACTTATTATCCCAATAAATCTATTCTAAATATTAAAAATAGTCGCTTTATGTAGCGACTATTTTTACAACTTCTTTTAGATGTTTGGGATTGATTTGTTGNTANTCATACNCNNTTTCTTTTTCNTNTNNGAATGTTGAGGTAGGGATTTTAATTAGTTCTTTAAATGATCCGTGGATCTGATTAGTTTTGGTGTAATCTATAATATACTTCGCGTTTTCATGGGTGATTCCAGCTCCAGGAAGTATCTCTATTTGATCTCCATATTTTTCTTGGAGATCTTTGATTAAATCTAGCCCATCTGTAACGTTTTCCTTTAGCCCGGAAGTTAATATTCTGTCTATGCGTAAGTCAATTAATGTTTCAATTGATGTATATGGATCTTGTGTTCGATCAAAGGCACGATGGAAAATAGCTTCTTTTTTATATTCTTTCGCTAGATCAGTAAATTTTTTTGTCATTTCTATATTAATGGAACGATCTTCATTTAAAAAACCATATACAATTCCATCTGCGCCATTTTCTAGCATTAATTTAGCGTCTAAGTACATTGTGTCATACTCTGTGTCAGAATATGTAAATCCTCCCATACGGCACCGTATCATGGGGAGTACGGGGATGTTGGTTTGAGTTTTTGCTTGAATGAGTAATCCTAGTGATGGAGTTAATCCTCCTAGGTGTGATCCTGAATTTAATTCAATGCGATCAGCTCCATATTTCTCGCTTACGATACAATCTCTAAGTGAATCGCACATCGTCTCAACTTTTATTTTCATAGTTCCTCCTCTATACTATGTATATTGTAGCATATGGAGGAAATTATGAAATTTAGTAATGAACGGTTTGAAATTATTGTAAGTGAATNTGGAGCTGAGCTTTTAAGTTTAAGGGACATTAAACGTAACATTGAGTACTTGTGGCAAAGAGATTCTGAGTGGTGGGGAAAGACATCTCCTATTTTATTTCCGTATATTGGTTTTAATTATAATTCTGAAGTAAAAATTGATGGCATTGTTTATAGTACCAGCAAACATGGTTTTGCACGAGAACGTGATTTTCTTTGTGAGGTAGTAAATAATAAGTTAATTTGCGTATATGAAAGTGTGGATAGGGATTTAGAAACCTTTCCGTATCCATTTAAACTAAAGGTGATTTATGAATTGGTTGATAATAAACTAATCGTAAGTTATGAAGTTTTCAACTTATCTGATGAAGCCATGTTTTTTGAATTAGGGGGGTCACCCAGCATTTAATTTTAAAAATGGTGACAAAGTAACTTTAGTGGGTGATGACAATAAGCGGAGATATGTTTTGGATGGAACGTATGTTGGTGAAATTTATGAAGATTCTGTTGAAAGCTTTTTATTGAAGGATGAGCTGTTTGAAAATGATGCCTTGATATATGATGGGGTGAAGCATGTTATAATAGAATCAGACAAGCGACGGATTAGGGTTGTCTTGGAAGATTTTGAATTTGTTGGTATCTGGTCTATGTATAAGGATGGCAAAATGGCACCTTTTGTTTGTGTGGAACCATGGGCTGGTTTACCTGATAAAATTGGTTATGATGGTGAGATTAAGGATAAATTGGGGATCCAAAGTATAGATCGAAATAAAAGTAGGGTGTATCGATTTGAGGTGATATTGGGATAGTTTACCCAATTTATTATTTTTTTCACAAGCAAAGCGTTTACATTTTTGGTTGTTTGTCACTTAGTGAATTTTTTATCAATTCGTTATTGATTTCGATTACATTCTATGAGATTGGTTGTTATTATATATATGTGAAATAAATAACGAGGAGGAGCTTATGACAGCGAAAAAGGATATTATTGATAATGAGGTAAATGAGTTAGTTGAAAAGGCTCATAAAGCATTAGAAGGTTTTATGGATCTTAATCAAGAACAAATTGACTATATTGTAGCTAAGGCTAGTGTTGCTGCTTTAGATCAGCATGGTAAACTGGCTCAGATTGCGATTGAAGAGACTGGTCGTGGAGTGTTTGAGGATAAAGCAACAAAAAATTTATTTGCTTGTGAACACGTGATTAATCATATGCGACATTTAAAGACCGTTGGTGTTGTTGAAGAAGATGAGGTTTTAGGGATTACTAAGATTGCAGATCCAGTGGGTGTTATATGTGGTATTACACCTGTAACTAACCCAACATCAACAGCAATCTTTAAATCATTAATTAGTTTAAAGACAAGAAACCCAATTATTTTTTCTTTCCACCCATCTGCACAAAAATGCTCAATTGCAGCAGCGAAGGTTGTTTATGATGCTGCCGTTAAAGCGGGAGCTCCAAAACATTGTGTCCAGTGGATTGAACGTGGTTCTAAAGAAAAAACTGATCAATTAATGAATCACGAAGGTGTTGCTACTATTTTGGCTACAGGTGGTAATGCGATGGTTAAAGCTGCATATTCATGTGGTAAACCGGCTTTAGGAGTTGGTGCTGGTAATGTTCCGGCTTATATTGAAAAGACTGCAGATATAGATCAAGCTGTAAATGATATTGCAATGAGTAAAGCATTTGATAATGGAATGATTTGTGCATGTGAGTCTATGGCGATTATTGATGCAGAAATTTATGATGAAGTGGTAGCTAAATTTAAGGAATATCATGTAGTATTCTTAAATAACCAAGATAAATTGAAGCTTGAAAAATATATGTTCCCAAATGGAGTATTAAATCCTTTAGTTGTTGGTAAAGATGCAGAATTTATTGCAAAAGAAGCTGGTATTAAAGTTCCTGAAGGTACTAAGGTTTTAGCAGTTGACTGTAAAACAATTGGTGAAAAAGAATTAATGAGTAAAGAAAAATTAGCACCAGTGATTGGAATGCTAAAAGTTAAAGATAGTAAAGAAGGGCTTGAAATGGCTAAGCGCTTGGTTGAGTTTGATGGACTTGGTCACTCAGCTGCGATCCATACGCGTAATGAGGAGTTGGCTGTTGAGTTTGGTAAGGTTGTTCCTGTTATCCGTGTAATATGGAATTCACCTTCAACTTTTGGTGGAATTGGTAACGTATATAATGAGTTTATTCCATCCTTAACATTAGGTTGTGGATCATATGGACATAACTCAGTGGGCGATAACGTAAGTGCCGTTCACTTACTTAATATTAAGAAAGTGGGAAGAAGAAACAACAATATGCAGTGGTTTAAAGTACCTCCAAAAATTTATTTTGAGAGAAACGCTATTCGTTACTTAAAGAGTATGCGTGATGTAGAGCGTGTGTTTGTGGTAACAGATAGAGCAATGGTTGATTTAGGTTACTATAATAAGATTGTNGAGCAGTTGAATGCACGTAGAAATAAAGTNCAAATTCANTTATTCTGTGATGTTGAACCNGATCCATCCTTGGATACAGTTAAAAAAGGGTTCGAGTTAATGCAATCGTTTAAACCTGATACAATTATTGCGCTTGGTGGTGGATCTCCAATGGATGCTGCTAAGGGTATGTGGATTTTCTATGAACACCCTGATATAGACTTTAATGACTTAAAGCAAAAATTTATCGATATTCGTAAGCGTGCATTCAGATATCCTGACTTGGGTCAAAAATCTCAATTGGTATGTATTCCAACCACTTCTGGTACGGGAGCTGAAGTAACACCATTTGCGGTTATTACAGATACAAAAGAAAATAAAAAATATCCATTAGCGGACTATTCCTTAGTACCTACAATTGCAATTGTAGACCCGATTTTTGTAGACAATTTACCTGCNGTGGTTGCGGCTGATACGGGAATGGACGTGTTGACTCATGCGACNGAAGCTTATGTTTCAACACTAGCCAATGANTATACNGATGGGTTATGCTTACAGGCTATTAAGATGGTCTTTGAATATTTGGAGAGAAGCGTGAAATATGGGGCNGATGATTTAGAGGCCCGTGAGAAAATGCATAATGCATCTACTTTAGCAGGTATGGCATTTGGAAATGCATTCCTAGGGATGAATCACTCACTTGCACATAAGATCGGTGGTAGATTTAATGTGCCTCATGGTCGAATTAATGCGATTTTAATGCCACATGTAATTCGTTATAACGGACAGGTTCCGCCAAAACCAAGCTTGTGGCCTAAATATAATACATATGTAGCACATAAACGTTATGCAGAATTGGCAAGAATGTTAGGGTTACCTGCCAATACGATTGAAGAAGGTGTAGAAAGTTATGCACAGGCATGCCATGATTTAGCTGAGGCATGTGGAATTGAAATGAACTTGAAAGCTCAAGGAGTTAATGAGAAAGAGTTCTTAAAATATCATGAGGAATTAGCTTATCTAGCATATGAGGATCAGTGCTCTCCATGTAACCCAAGAGTTCCTATGGTAAAAGATATGAAAGAAATTTTACTAGATGCTTATTATCCTCAAGGAAAAAGACCGTAAACCTTTAAAAATTTTAAACTCCTCTGAAGGATACGGATAAAAGTCGACTTAATGTCGACTTTTTATTATGTTATAATAAATATATACAAAAGGAGGAAATTATGGCTACACCACATATTAATGCTAAAAAAGGCGATATAGCAAAAGTTGTATTGATGCCTGGTGATCCATTACGTGCTAAATTTATTGCGGACACTTTCTTAGAAGATGTAGTGCAATTTAATGATGTACGTAATATGTTTGGTTATACTGGAACCTATAAAGGCAAGAAAATCAGTGTTATGGGGTCAGGAATGGGGATGCCTAGTATTGGCATCTATTCTTATGAACTATATACAGAATATGACGTAGAGGCCATTATAAGAATTGGCTCTGCCGGTTCTTATAGTGAAAAAGCAAACGTATATGATGTTGTCTTGGCGGATAGCGTCTATAGTGAATCATCATTTGCGCAAGTGGCTTTCAATTATGATGAAGATGTATTGAAGCCATCTTTAGAATTAAATAATTTATTAAAAGAAAAAGCTAGTGCCTTAGGTTATCCAGTGATTGAAGGAAGAATCCACAGTAGTGATGTGTTCTATCGTGATTCAGGTAAGACTTGGGAGAACATACGTGATGAGCATGATGTGCTTTGCGTAGAGATGGAATCTTTTGCATTATTTGCTAATGCGAATAAATTGGATAAAAAAGCTGCTTGTATTTTGACAATATCGGATTCATTTGTAACTCAAGAGGTAACAAGTGCAGAAGAAAGACAAGTATCATTTACGAAAATGATGGAAATTGCACTTGATGCAGCTATTGAAGTTTAAGTGGCTGTAACGAAACAGAGACTATAATCTAGTTTCTAGGAGCGAAAGCTCCTTTTTTT
>JGI24707J26582_10000361_pt1 | contig 34879 bp, 30 predicted proteins | sample BioPla1DNA1_FD_26582 | JGI IMG/M metagenome (IMG submission 26582)
GGCTGGAAGATATTTACGATATATTAAAGGAAAACGTTACCCACTCCCAAGAACTTCTATATGCTGGAAGCTGGACCTATGATATTGGAAGCCAAGATATCTTTCTTACAGATGAAATCTACAAGATATTTGAATCCAGTCCAGAAGATTTTGGTAANAAATTGGATAATTTCTTAGATTTTATTCATCCTGATGATAAGGAGAGAATCCGAATAGTAACTGAGGAAATTAAGGATGGTAGGAGGCAGCATAATCTGGAGTATAGAATAATTACTCGGTCTGGCAATGAAAAATACCTTCAAGAAAAGACCAAGGTTCTGTGTGACGATGAGAAAAACCCCTTAAAAATAGTTGGAGTTATTCAAGATATCACTAGGCTAAAAATAATGGAAAACAATTTAAAGAGCATTGGAGAGGACTTAGACCAACTCCAGGAAGTTGCAGGAGTTGGGACCTGTAAGTACGATGCCAGAAATGATGAGNTATATTTATCAAAAGAAGCCTTAAAGATCTTTGGGATAGATTCCATACAATCAAAGAGGGGGGCTGANAGTCTGATCAAGCTGGTTGATCCAAAAGACCAGGCCAAGGCAAGAAGAGCCTTGGAGAACTGCCTAAAAGGGAAATCCTACAGTATAAAACTTCGTATTCCTCAGGATGATGGGACCAGTAAATACCTTGTTGCCAAAGGTAATCCCCTATATAACGGTGGAGATAATATCATAGGGTTGATGGGGACAGTACAGGATATCACCAAGCATGAGCTGTTACAGCTTAAATTAGAGTATGAGTATAGAAGATTTTCTTATGCAGAGTCCATGATAAAAATGGGTAGCTGGGAGTTTAACTTAGGTGATGGTAGATTCAGTTTATCTAAAGAAGGCTATAGAATATTTGGACTAGATAATGAAAATGTTGTGAAATCCTATGAAGATTTCCTAGCTAAAATCCATTTTGAGGATAGAAAGCTTTTGGATGACATAATTAAGAACCGGGAAGAAGGGCCAGCCGAATTAGAGTTAAGATATTATAGGAATGACGGGAGCCAGGGTATCATTTACCTGCTTACTGAAATGATTACAATGGATGGGGAGCCCTTGAGCTATTATGGGATTATTCAAGATATCTCTAAAGAAAAGGAAATGGAGAAGGCCCTGGAGCTTAAGAATGAAGAAATACGGAAGATACAAAAAAGATATGAGGTACTAGTCAGTGAGTCCAAGGACGTGNTTCAAATTATTGAAAGAGATGGAAAAATTAAATACATGAGTAGATCAGTGGAGCATATNTTGGGCTACAAAACAGAAGAGTTAATTGGAAAAAAACATGCAGGATTTCTTTGAGAAAGTAGAGGCAGAAAAACTCTCTAGCCTAATAGATTTTGTCTTAGAAAATCCAGGGCAGCATGCCAGTGAGGTAGTTATTCTAAATAATGACAGGGTCAATAACATGTGTTTAGAGGTTTATATGCATAACCTTTTAGATGATCCAGCGATAGAGGGTATTGCGATAAATTTTAGAAACATTACTGAAAGGGTTAGAGTGAATAAAAAACTAGAGTATNTTGCCTTCCATGATGAATTAACTGGCCTGCCCAATAGTTGCTATTTTAAAAAGGAACTTGAAAGACAGTGGGAGCATGCTAGTAAAACCAAGGCTAGGTTTGGCCTTATGATGTTAGAAACAGAATGCATAAAATATTATAATTATGCCCTTGGTTATGATATAGGTGAAAAGCTAGTAATAGAATTGGTGGAAAGATTAAAACCTCTCTTAGGTAAAGGTGTTTTTCTAAGCAGGTATTCGGATGACCATTTTGCTATATTATTAAGAGAAGAAATGACCATCAAGGAGTACAATACCTTGGCTGAGGGCATACTTGGTTTGCTTAAGGAACCTATTAGAGTTAACGAATATGACTTGACTTTGACAGCCAACATAGGTATTAGTATCTATACAGATAAGGAGCTGAGTGTAGACTCACTTAGAAAGCATGCTAAAATTGCCTTACTGAAGGCTAAAAGGAAGGAAAAAACACTTACAGATTCCATTCACCTGATTTGGATGTCCAACATTTTAAGGAGATTTCCCTTAGAAATGGACTATATGACCTTATTGAAAAAAATCAACTTCAAGTATACTATCAGCCTATAGTTAAGGCGAAAACCAACAAAATTTTAGCAATTGAAGCCCTGGTAAGGTGGAACCACCCTGAATGGGGAATAGTCTCTCCTAGTGAATTCATTCCACTTGCAGAGGAATCGGGCTATATCATTGAAATAGGAAGGTACGTACTAAGGGAGGTATGTAGTAATTATAAGGAGTGGAAGGATAAGGGGTTCTCTGACTTTAAAGTATCCATCAACCTTTCCAGTGTTCAATTTATGGAGGGGGACTTCATATCAAATACNGAGAAGATTATAGCTGAGTATGGATTAGACCCCAGTTTCCTAATTGGTGAAATAACAGAAAGAGCATTGATGGAAAACATTGACAAGATTAAGCCTGATATAGAAAAACTAAGGTCCTTGGGTATCCAGGTTGCCCTAGATGACTTTGGGGTTTGCTACTCTTCCCTTTCCTATTTNACCAAGTTAAATTTTGACCTATTAAAAATTGATGGGTCCTTAATTAAAAATATCTATACTGACAAGACCTGTTCTGTTATTACAAAGACTATAATAGAAATGGCCAAAGAACTCAAAATCAACCTAGNGGCTGAAGGGGTGGAGGATTGGGGGCAGCTAAGTAGCCTAAAAGATTTAAACTGCTATGCAGTACAAGGCTATCTATTTAGCAAACCCATACCAGCTTTTGAAATTGAACCTCTCTTGTCAAGGGGCATTTGTAAGCCGATAAAACCAAGGGATGTAGAGGTTCCAAAAGTGGAGAGGAGAAAATTCTTTAGGGTGCCTTTTACCAAGCTCTTAGAAGGTGATATGACCATTAGGGAGATAAAGGGTAGAAAGGTAGATGTGGGAAGGACCAAGATCTTGATAAAGAATATTGGTCCAGGTGGTTTATGTTTCCTTAGCAATATAAGCCTTCCAATAGAAAGGGACCTAATATTACAGTTTACAACTGAATTGCTGGAGGAAGAGATAAAGGTATTTGGACATTTGGTTTGGACGGAAGAATATACCAATTACCATGAATATGGTGTAGAGTTTATTGTAGATGAAAATGAGAGGGCTGATCTTGTAAAGATATTGAACCAAGTACAAATTCGTATGAAGAATGATATTCTCTTTGATGAAGGAAATTTCATCACAATAGGACCTAATTCATACTTTCAGAAGTTAAGTAAGTAAGTTTTCACTAGAGTCATGGTAAACTTTGACATGGCTCTTTTTAACTTATCTTGAAGCTAGTTCAACCGNTAAAAATCCAATCATTGCATGANTTGTTACATTTTGGTATCATTATAGATGGATGGTTTTGTGTTATATACAATAATTCATCTATTGGACATAAAGGGTTGAGGAGGTGGACGGTTGAGTTCCATTTATAAAAGCTTAATGAATAAGACTCAAAACAAAAATAGTTATTCTGATACCCAAGGACGGGTAGATACTAATGATGCCCCGAAGGAAAACGTTACCCACTACCTGGAGCTCTTAGATTTCGGGAGCTGGACCTATGATATAAAAAGTAAAGATATCATACTTAGTGATGAAATCTACAAACTCTTCGAATGCAGCCCCAAGAATTTTGAAAACAAGTTGGACAGTTTCCTAAAATTCATCCATCCAGAAGACAAGGAAAGAATTTCTATTGCAAGAGAAAGTATTATGGTGGGCAAGACAGGGCCTGACCTAGTATATAAAATTATCACCAATTCTGGTAATGAAAAGTACATCTCAGAAAAGATCAAGCTTATACTTGATGATGCCAATGAACCTTGTAAACTTGTTGGAGTTATTCAGGACATCACTAAGGAAAAATTAATGGAAAAGGAATTAAATAAGCTGGAGTATCTTGCCTATCATGATGAGCTAACAGGCCTTCCCAACAGCCGATATTATAAGGAAGAACTTAAGAGGCAATGGGAGTGTGCTAGTGAAACCCAATCTAGCTTCTGTCTAATGATGATAGAAACAGGATGTATAAGGAATATAAACTATGCCCTAGGATTTGATATAGGAGATAGGCTTACCTTAGAATTAGTCCGTAGATTAAAAGCTTTTTTAGATAAAGATACATTCCTAAGTAGATATTCAGATGACCATTTTGCCATCATTATTAATGGTAAAAGGACCACTCAGGAATATAATGATCTAGCCAAGGGTTTAATCCATTTATTTAAGGAACCCATAAAAATAGATGATTTTCAACTGGATATGGTAATCAACATAGGTATAAGCATCTATACTGATAAGGATCAAAGTGTAGATTCCCTTAGAAAGCAGGCAAAAGTGGCACTTGTAAAGGCTAAAAAGGAGGGCAAGAACACTTATGATTTCTATTCGTCGGATTTGGATGTTCAACACTTTAAGGAGATTTCCCTAAGAAATGACCTACATAAGCTTACTGAGGAGAATCAGCTTCAGGTATATTACCAACCAATTGTAAATTTAAAAACAAATAAGATACTAGCTGTGGAGGCTCTGGCTAGATGGGACCATCCTGAATGGGGAATAGTATCTCCAGATGAGTTTATTCCTCTTGCTGAAGACTCAGGTCATATCATTGAAATAGGAAAAGCTGTTCTAAGGGAAGTTTGTAGCAGCTTTAAGGAATGGAATAAAAATAGAACCCCTAACCTAAAGGTATCTATAAATCTATCTAGTATTCAATTCTTTGAAAGTGATTTTGTAAAAAATATGGAGGATATTATCTATGAACATGGATTGAATCCTAGTTTCCTGATTTTTGAAATAACTGACAGGGTATTGTTAAAAAATAAAGACAAGGTAAAGGATGATATAGGAAAACTTAAATCACTTGGTATCCAGCTTGCATTAGATAACTTTGGGGTTTGTTATTCTTCCCTATCCTATTTAACCCTTATAGATTTTGACATATTAAAGATTGACTCTTCATTTATAAAAAATATATATACTAACGAGACCTGTACTGTCATTACCAAGACCATTATCGAAATGGCCAAAGAACTTAAGATTAAATTAGTGGCTAAAGGAATAAAAAACTGGGAGCAGCTTAGTAGTTTGAAGCTTTTCAATTGCTTGGCAGGGCAAGGACATCTGTATAGTAGAGCCATACCAGCTAAGAATATTAAACCCATTTTATCAAATGGCGTTTGCAAGCCGACAAAGCCAAATGATGTAGTGATTCCTAAAGTTGAAAGGCGTAAATTCTTTAGAGTACCTTTTGCCAGATTATTAGAAGCTGAAATGACAATTAGTGAGATCAAGGGTAGAAAGGTGGATGTAGGAAGGACCAAGATTCTGATAAAGAATATTGGNCCTGGAGGCCTATGCTTTCTTTCCAATATAAGCCTCCCAGTAGAACGGAATCTAATCTTACAATTTAAAACCAACCTCTTGGAAGAGGAGATCAAGGTATTGGGCCATCCGGTATGGACCAAAGATTATCCTAACTATAATGAATATGGGGTTCAGTTTATAGTAGATGAGAATGAAAGGGCAGGTCTGGTAAAGATTTTGAGTCTTGTCCAAATTAGGATGAAGCAGGATTCACTTTTTGCGGATGGAAATTTCATAACATCAAGTCCCAATGTATATTTCAAGGAATTATAATAAGAGGATGCTATCACATTATGCTTTCAAGTAATAAGATATAAATGTATCATTGTTTTATGACAGGCCTATGAAATATAAGCCTGTCTATATTCATCTAAACCTTGAATATAAATAAAATTAGGATAGAATAAGATTAGGGATATTATTATCATGCAGGGGTAATAATTTGACAAGCTTAAAGAGCATAATAGAAAGAATAGACTTGTTGAATTTTACTCATCTCTAAGGAAGAAATTGGGGGGATATTTATGAATTATATGGAAAAGTACAACCATTGGTTGGAAAGTGATTATTTTGATGAAGAAACCAAGCAGGAGCTTAGGTCTATAACAGATGAAAAGGAAATAGAGGATAGGTTTTATACGGATTTAAAGTTTGGAACCGCAGGCTTAAGGGGAAAGATAGGAGCAGGTACAAATAGGATGAATAGATATACCGTATCCCTAGCCACTCAGGGTCTAGCCCAAACCATTAAAAACAAGGGGAAGGAAGCCATGGCTAGGGGAGTTGCCATAGCATACGATGTCAGGCAGTATTCCGATGTGTTCGCAGAAATAGCTGCCAGGGTATTAGCTGCAAATGGAATCAAGTCCTACTTATTTGATGGTATAAGAACTACTCCAGTCTTATCCTATACCATTAGGCAGCTTAAAACCATTTCAGGTATAGTTGTAACAGCAAGTCACAATCCACGTGAATACAATGGATATAAAGTATATTGGGAGGAAGGCTCACAAATCTTGGATGAAATCGCTGATGAGATTCTGACTGAGATAGATAAGATTAAGGATTTTGATGAAATCAAGCTAATGGATCTTGATGAAGCAGTAGAGAAGGGTTTAATCGAATATATTGGTAGGGAGATTGACGACAAATATAACCAGGAAATTCTAAATATGGCTATCAACGAAGATATAGATAAGGACATAAAAATTGTCTACACCCCACTCAACGGAACAGGAAATAAGCCAGTTAGAAGGGTCCTGAGGGAGAGGGGCTTCACTAATATAATGGTGGTAGCAGAGCAGGAGGAACCTGATTATACTTTTAAAACAGTTGGATATCCCAATCCAGAAGATCCTAAGGCCTTTGGGTATGCTATTGAGTTAGGTAAGAAGGAAAAGGCTGACATCCTAGTTGCAACCGACCCAGACTGTGATAGGGTTGCCATGATGGTGAATGATGGCAATGACAACTTTGTTTTCCTTAATGGAAATCAAATAGGCGCCCTACTAGTTAACTATATCCTATCCCAAAGACATAAAAAAGGAACCCTGCCAGAGAAGGGTGCAATCGTAAAGAGTCTGGTAACAGGGGACCTGGGTAAGGCTATTGCAAGTAAGTATGGGGTTGAAACCTTTGATACCTTAACGGGTTTTAAGTTTATTTGTGCAAAGGCGAATGAATGGGATATAACGGGTGAATATACCTTTATATTTGGGTATGAGGAGAGCATTGGCTATACCTATGGCACACATGTAAGGGATAAGGATGCAGTGGTCAGCACCATGATGATCGCTGAAATGGCTGCCTACTACAAGAAGCTAGGTAAGAATATTTTGGAAGTCCTAGAAGATATATTCCAAGAATTTGGCTACTATAGGGAAAGACTAATCTCTATAGTTCTAGAGGGTTTAGAAGGTAGCAGAAGGATTGGACGAATGATGGAATACTTTAGGGGAAATCCCATCAAGACCATTGGAGATATGAACTTGGTGAAAACCATAGATTACCTTTATGATGAAACTGGAAATGCAAAGAGCAATGTGTTAAAGTATTATATGGATGATGGTTCATGGTATGCCATAAGACCATCAGGAACCGAACCTAAGATTAAGCTATACATCTATTCCAAGGATAAAGAAGATGAGAAAGCCAAGAGCAAGATAGAAGAAATTGAAAAAATCGTGACAGAAAAGATGTATAGTGTAGAATAGTAAAAAAGGGCAAAAGCAAATGCCCTTTTTTATTTATAGATATATGGTATAATACTTAGGGTGTCGAAATAAATTAGAATTGGGAGAGATTGATTAGATGGAAGTTTTACATAGTAAAAAGAGTATTAGGAATGAGATTTCAAAAATAGCTGGGCCTGTCTTTATAGAGTTACTTTTAGGTACTCTATTTGGCATGGTGGATATGATGATGCTAGGAAATTACGGAAGTCCTTCTATACAAGCTGCTGGTATTGCTGCTGTAGGTATTACTAACCAGCTGATGTTCATAGGTTTATCCTTGGTTCAAGCCTTGAATACTGGGGCTACCGCAATGATTGCTAGATATATAGGTTCAAACCGGACAGATAGGATTGAGTCAGTAGTTAAGCATATTATGATCTTAACCCAGGTTTTGTTGGTAGTGCCAATCATAATCCTTGGATTGGGCTTTACAATACCTGTTATGAAGTTCTTAGGGGCCCATTCTGATACCATAAGTGTAGGGAGTAATTACTTCAGGATAATAATGATGGGATTTGTTTTTCAGGCCTTAAACTTTTCAATAGTAGCATCCTTAAGAGGGGCTGGAGAAACAAAGACACCAATGAAAATCAACATAGCATCCAACCTCCTAAATGTTGGGGGTAATGCAGTATTGATTTATGGATTGTTTGGAGCTCCAGAATTAGGTGCCACAGGAGCAGCTATTTCAACAGCATGTTCCCATCTGATAGCTAGCTTTTTCTTTCTTAGTTATATTTTGAAAAAAGATAGCACTATCCACATAGATTTAAAACACAGGTTTAAATTCCACGGAGATACTATCTATAACCTGATAAAAATAGGGGTACCTGCTTCCTTGGAGCAGATAGCCATGCGTGTGGGGATATTGATTTTCACTAGATTAATTGCAAGTTTAGGTACGGTTGCCTACGCAACCCACCAGATTGCTGTAAATATACTTAGTTTATCTTTTACACCTGGACAGGCTTTTGGTATAGCGGCCTCCACCTTGTCTGGTAGAAGTCTAGGTCAGGATGACCCAGACCTGGCAGAAAAGTATGTTAAACAGTGTGCTAGAACAGGCTCCTTATTTGCTTTTATTATGGCAGGAGTGTTCTTTTTCCTTGGTGGCCAAATCGCGGGGCTCTATACCAAGAACCAGGATGTTATTAATGAAGCTGCCTCAGTACTTAGACTAATAGCCTTTATACAACCCTTCCAATCCTATCAACTAATCTTAGCAGGAGGATTAAGAGGAGCTGGAGATACCGTATGGCCTCTGATTTCTACCTTTATAGGTATACTCTTAATTAGGGTAGGATTAGCATTTTATTTTGTAAAGGGTTTAGGCATGGGTCTCTTTGGAGCNTGGTTGGCTATCTTCATAGACCAGTTCTTTAGATGGATCATGATAGGCCATAGATTCAGGACAGATAATTGGAAATATATAACCATCAGATAAAATGATATGANACCTCCACAGTAGATAGNCTCNATTACAAATGGATAATCTACCTGGAGGTGTTTTTTATGTTAAGTTTTAAATTCCTTACCCAATGGTATATAATGTATATAGATGGGATATTTTGTCGCTGTTTTCCAGTCTTATTATATGACAATGCTATTGAATATGTTTAACAATATAGGATAAAAAAGAGGTGAGGTCTGTGATCCTAACTATTTGTTTTGACCCCGTATTAGAAAAAAGCTACTATGTGGATAATTTATTTCCTGGGAAAGAAAGTATTGCAAGTAAAAAGATCTATGACATTAGAGGCAAGGGTATTATTAATGGACTTATTCTCAGGCATTTAAATGTTGATGTATTTACCACAGGATTTGTAGGAGGGCTACAGGGTCAATACATATCTAACATCCTCAAGGAAAAAAGAGTATATAATGAATTTATCCCCATCAGGGATGAAAGCAGGTCCAGGTTGCTAATTTATCAGGATGAAGAATTGTTGACTATGATAGGCGAGGAGGGACCTAGGATTACTAGGGATGAGATTGGATCATTTTATAAGTTCTATTCCACAATCCTTGATAGGTTTGATATTATCTGTGGATTAGGCAACCCCCCTACTAATGTGGGTGATGATATATATTATGATTTAATTAAGGTGACTAATAAGCATAGGAAGAAGTTTATCCTTGATGCAGAAGGGGAAGAGTTAAGGCAGGGGCTGGCGGCTAGACCCTTTATGGTTAGGCTCAATAAAAAAGACTTGGAAGAACTAAGTAACCTAGTCTTGGATTTCGAAAACGAAATTATCAAGGTAGCCCGCAGCATAGTTGAAGAAGGGGTAGAGCTTGTAGCAGTGGACCTGGGCGACCAAGGCTCCATATTTCTCACCCAGGATGGGGGATATAGGTTGGAGCTTACCAATACTTCCATACCCATGTTAGGTGAAGATCAGGGATATCTGGCGGCAGGATTTGCCTTTGGGCTTTATAAAAGCTATGACTTGGAGACAATAATGAGACTTGCCCAGGCTTTCAGAATTGCTTATGCAATGGGAAATGATTTAGAGCAAATAGAGATGAGTGATATTAAGAAGTTTATGACTAAAATAGAAATCTTTAGAATTTATTATTAGGAGGGTTTTAATGGATAGGTTTACACTTGAAAGAGAAGACACAGTTCTAATGGTTATTGATATTCAGGAAAGGCTGGTTCCAGTTATGAAGTATAAGGACCAGGTTATCAATAATACCAAGATATTGTTAAGGGCAGCAGAGGAGATGAATTTCCCTGTCTTAGTTACTGAGCAATATCCAAAGGGCTTGGGTAGGACAGTGCCTGACTTGATGGATTTAATAGATTATGAAAATATCTATGCTAAAAATAGTTTTACAGCCTATACAGATGATGTTAGAGAAGCCCTTAATGTTCTAGGCAAGAAGAAGGTCCTGATTACTGGTATGGAAACCCATGTGTGTGTATTCCAAACTGCTAGGGATTTGCTAGCAGATGGCTACCAGGTCTTTCTAGTTAAGGATGGTGTAGCATCGAGAACTAAGGAAAACTACTTAAATGGCCTAGATTTAATTAAGGATCTTGGAGGAGTTATTACTAATACTGAGACTGCAGTTTTTGACCTTTTAAAGGTATCAGGAACTCCTGAGTTTAAGGTTATGTCCAAGCTGATCAAATAAAAAAATATGTTATCATATAATTATGTCTAGATTTAAAGTGAGAACGATTATGAAAGTTACCATCATAGTCGTTCTTTTGATTTATGAAAACTGGGCTTCTTATGATATAATCTGAAGAATAAGGGGTGAGTAGGATGATTAAGTTTGTACATACAGGGGATATACATCTAGGATTACAGTTTAACAGTGTTTCTTTTAATAGGGATACTGCCCACTATAGAAGAGCTGAGCTATGGTCTACCTTTAAAAGGATAGTGGATTACAGCCAGGATGAGGACATGGACTTTCTCCTAATTGCAGGAGATTTGTTTGAATCAAAATATTTTACCCTTGGAGACATGATGAGGCTTAGGGATATCTTTAAAGCTGCGGAGGATGTAAATATAGTCATAGCAGCTGGTAACCATGATTATCTTGGAGGAAATTCCCTATATAAAAAGGTGGAATGGAGTGACAATGTACATATATTTCAAGCCGGAGGCATAAGCAAGATAGATTTCCCTGAATTGGATACTGTCATCTTTGGTTATAGTTGGGATAGGGTCGAGATTAGGAACCACCAATTATTTGATGACTATGATTTTGATGATGGGATGAAGAATAGAATTCTCTTAATTCATGGAGACATAGGAAGTAATTCTAATTACCTTCCTCTTAACCTGGATAGGTTAAAGCAATTGGATCTGGACTATATAGGACTGGGCCATATACATAAGCCAGAAATCTTCACAAATAAGATTGCCTATTGTGGCAGCCCTGAGCCCTTAGATTTTGGAGAACTCGGGGAGAGGGGATTTATCCAGGGGCATATTGAGGATGGTGAGACGGTAGTTGAATTTATACCCTTCAGCAAAAGAGAATTCCTTCATAAAACCATTCAAATTAATGAAAACATGAGTTTTCAAGACATCTATGAATTAATTAGGAATGTAGATGGGAACAAGGCCCTTGATTACTATAGAATAGAACTGAATGGCTATAGACAGGACGATATCAAGATTGGTGATTTGCAACTACTTGTAAAGGATGATTTCCACTATATAGAAATCATCGATAATACTAGTCCTGACTATGATTTGGTAGCCTTGGAGAGAGACTATAGGGATAGTGTAATAGGGGAGTTTATAAAGGAAATGAAGGACAAGGGCTTAGATGATCCCTTAGTCAAGAAGGCCCTATACTATGGACTGGATGCCTTGTTGAAAGGAAGGGTCGACATATGATAATAAAGGAATTAAACCTGATAGGTTTTGGTAAGTTCAATAATAGGATTATAAAATTANAAGATGGATTGAATATAGTATATGGTGAGAATGAAGCGGGCAAGACCACTATCCATAACTTTATTCATGGGATGTTTTATGGATTTTTAAAACCCTATGTCACCAGGACCATATACCTAGAAGAGCATGCCAAATATGCCCCATGGAACCAAGTCCAATATAGTGGGATAATCAGATTTAACCATGATAATCGAGACTATAGGATAGAGAGGGAGTTTACCAAGGGCCAGGAGAAGACTAGTGTCTTTTTAGACAGTACTGGCGAAGACATCACACAAGATATAGATACAGGGTCTGTCGGTAAGGTGCTTCAACCAGGGAACCATTTTTTTGGTTTCAACAATGCAGTTTTCACTAATACTATCTCCATCGGGCAGTTGGGGAATAGGACAGATGAAGTCCTAGCTAATGAGGTTAGGGAAAGGCTGGCTAATGCCTCAGAAACCCTGGATGAAAACTTGGATCTTGACAAGGGCTTAGGGGCTCTGGAAGGTTCAATCAAGGACATTGGCACCATCAGGGCCAGTATCAGTCCATATGGTAAAAGCTACGCTAAGTTGAATAAGCTCAAGGAGGGAAAGAAGTCAATTCTGGAACTCAAGGATGAATATGATTTCTTACTGGAAAATAAGGAGGTTTGTGATAGGGATTTAGAAATCATGCTTGAGGAGCTCAAGGAGCTAGAGGTAAGGTTATCTAAGGCGGATATACTTAGTAAGCAGAAACTCCTATCAGAGATTAAGAATTTGCAGGGGAGAATTGATTGTCTTAAGGAAGAATCTAAGACCTATGAAGAATATAAAAACCTATCTATGGAAGATTATTCAGACTGCATGGAATTAAATAGCGATATTAGAGCTCTTAACGAAAAAATCCAGGACTACAAGGATGCACTTTTATATACAGAAAAGAAGATTAAGGAGTTAAAGAATAGGGATTCCCAGGTGGACAAATGCCTATTAGATTTAGAAAAGGACTATATTCAATATGAAGAATTAGAGGAAAAACTGGATGACTTAAAATTCAATGACTACAATAACAGACTACAATTCTTAGAGAGGGATTTAAGCAATAACAAGCAGGCAAAAAAGACCTTGAACTTTGGCCTGATAATGTCAGTCCTCGCTAGTATTGTTTCAATGGTATTAGGATTATTCCTATCCAGATTTGTAATCCTAATGGCTAATATCCTAACCATTCCCTTGAGTATATTTTTCCTTGGCAGGCTTAGACGGACTCAGAATCTTTTAGATAGAATTGACAATCAATTTAAGGAGACAGTGAGTGAGGAGAAGAGAAGAAAGGAAGAAGTGGCTGCCATAGACAGGCAATTAAAGGAAATACTAGAAAAATATGGCCTTAAATCAAAGCCAGAGCTTAGGCGTTTAATGGAAAAAACCAGCCTGGAAAGACATAATAAGGAGCAAGATGAAAAAAGCTTAAAGGAAGCCTTGCTAAAGAAAGAGGAGTTAGTTCAAGGGATAGATAGACTAACAAAGGAAGGGCAAGAGAAGTCGACAAAACTAGATATTCTTCTGAGTAAGAATGCATCTAGCAATCTTGAGGACTTTAAAATGGGTTTAGAAAAGAAGGCCACTTATGATGAGATTAGGGCAGAAATAAGGTCTAAGGAGGACCTCTTAGCCATNNANACATTAGATCTTGACATAANAGCCTTNGAAGCTGAAATAGTTAACTATCAAGGGGATATATCCATCATAGAAGAGTCATTGACGGTTGATGAACTAAAGGAGAGAATCAGCAAGCAAAAGGATGAAATAAGTCAACTTAAGATAGACAAGGGCATACTCGATGAGAAGATTAATAATTTAAATAGTTCTATATCAAGGCTGGTAGAGATAGATGAGGAGATCCAGAGACAGGAAAAATTTCTACAAGAAGCTGATGAAAAGAGNAAGGCCTTGGAACTGGCTAAATCCNCCATAGAGGGNATNTCAAAGGATATTCACCGCCAATTTGCCCCAATNATCAATAGAAAGGTAGGCAAGATTATCCAGGAGATTACTGGTGGAAGATATGAGAGTGTTAGGATAGCTGACAGCTTGGCCATAGGAGTTATCAGTCCAGAAACCCAGTCAATCCTAGACATCAATAGCCTAAGCGGCGGTACCATAGATCAATTATACTTTGCCCTAAGATTTGGTATAATTGATTCTATAAGGGGAGAGGGCTTACCCTTAATATTAGACGATTGCTTCATACAATATGATGACTATAGACTCAGAAATATACTGGACTTTCTGTATGAAAAAAGTAAGGAGAGGCAAATAATTTTATTTACATGTCAGAGAAGAGAGAGTAGAATATTAGATGAGATGGAAGCTGACTATAATCTCATTCACTTGGAGGACAAGATTTAATTTCTCATGAACCCAAGGACATAGTTAAAGTTAAAGTTTAATTTTATATCAAAAATAGCAAAAAATACAGTTTAGAAGATTTAAAGTTAAGGATTAAGTTTAATCGGGGTGGGTAGATGATTTATGGAATTGGGGATTTGCATTTTGACTATTCAAAAGAAAAACCCATGGATATTTTTGGACAAAGCTGGATAGACCATGAAGATAAAATAATTGATAATTGGAAGAAACACGTTAAGGAAGAAGACCTGGTCTTAGTACCAGGGGATATATCTTGGGCAATGAGACTAGATGAGGCCTACCATGATTTAATTAGGATTCATGAATTGCCAGGGAAGAAGGCCTTTATTAAAGGCAACCACGACTATTGGTGGCAGAGCTTGAATAAGCTGAATTCTTTGGGGCTGGATTCCATTGTATTTATTCAAAATACCTCCCTATCCTTTGATAATTACATCATATCTGGGACCAGGGGTTGGTATTCTAGGGATAGTGACAATTTCACCCAGGATGATGAAAGAATCTTTAAAAGGGAGCTTTTGAGATTGGAGATGTCCTTGTCCCATATTAAGGATACGGATAAGACTAGGATTGTTATGCTCCACTATCCTCCCTTTAATGTGGATTTAAGTCCTAATGAGTTTGTAGCTGTAATGAAAGATTTCCATGTAGATATCTGTCTTTATGGACATCTACATTCAGAAGGCCATAGCCAAATTGTGGAGGGCAGGATAGAGGGTATAGATTTTTATTGTGTTTCCAGTGATTATATCAACTTCTATCCCAAATTAATTATTGGAGGGTAAGAAATGAGAGTATTCGTAGAAAAAGATTATGATGCCTTAAGTGATAGGGCTAGTAGGATTCTAATTGAGGAAATCAAAAGCAAAAAAGATTTAGTACTAGGCCTAGCTACCGGTAGTACCCCCATAGGAACCTATGAAAGACTGATTAAGGCCCATCGTGAGGAAGGTCTGGACTTTTCTCAAGTTAAGAGCATTAACCTTGATGAATATGTGGGTTTGGATGGCAACCATCCAGGTAGCTACAGATATTTTATGGACAATGTACTTTTTAACCATATCAATATATGTAAATCCAATACACACGTACCAGATGGTACAGCTGAAAATCTAGAGGAATACTGTAAGGCATATGATAGCCTAATAGACAAGTATGGTATAGATATTCAAATACTGGGTATTGGATCAAACGGCCATATAGCATTTATTGAGCCTGGAGAGGAGCTATCCCTCCATACTAGTATTGCCAGACTTAAGGAGTCTACCATAAACGACAATGCAAGGTTTTTCAATTCAAGGGAAGAGGTTCCTGATAAGGCCATATCCCTAGGAATCCTTAGCATTTTTAAAGCAAAAAAAATAATTCTACTTGCTAGTGGAAAGAATAAGGCTTCTGCAATAGCCAAGATACTGAATAACGATACCATAAGTACCAAGGTGCCTGCTTCTATCTTAAAATTGCATCCAGATGTCACCATAATCGTAGATGAAGAGGCCTATTCTGAGACTAAAATCTAAGGAGTAACCATGGAAAGAGAATTAGAAGTAAAAGTATTAGGGATGGACTTTGATGACCTAAAAGAAAGGGTTATATCCCTTGGTGGAATCCTTATCAGCNAGGAAGAACAAATCAATACCCTCATAGACTCTTCTGACAAACCAATCAAGACCTATCTAGATGCCTACTTAAGAATTCGGGAGACCAGGGATTTGATTANCAATAAGGAAAAAACTGTAATTACCTTAAAGAAGAGTATAGATAATCATGGGCTTAGGGATAATCTTGAGTTGACCACTGATGTAGGGGACAAGGAAACTATGTTAAGGATCCTAAAGGACCTTGGCTTCGACAAAATTCAAGTAGGTTATAANGAAAGAACCTCATATGAATTGATGGGAGCTAGGTTGGACTTTGACAAGTGGGACCCACACACTTATCCCTATCCTTACCTGGAAATTGAGGTCAAGGATTTTAAACATTTAAATGAGGTTACAAGTGCCTTAGGGATACCTCAGGAGAATATATCCACCAAGTCCATAGTTCAACTCAGAGAAGAATTAAAACTAGTGTAACACAAGACCTCCTATATGAATACTATGTAGTAATTCAATATATAGGGGGTTTTTGTATGTTCGGAAATCTTTTCGGAGGTAGAGGAGATAATGACCTTTTCCTAATCCTCATAATACTTTTCTTATTTGGAGGATTTGGCAAGGGTTTTGGATGTAGAGATAGAGATAGATGTGATGATGGAATATTTGATGGAGACAATATCATACTAATAATTCTGCTTCTTTTACTCTTAAATGATGATTGCCGTTAGGAAACACAGTGAAAACTGTGTTTTTTCTTTGGTGAAAAATTTATAATTTTCCAATTATTGACACAATTTCCCAAGTAAAGTAAACTATATATAAGGGCATATGTCAAAAATCTTTGGTCTAGAGTTACCTTTTAATGTAGAATGTTAACTTCATAAGTTAATATAAAAATATATAGGAGGTGTAATCTTGTCTAAGGAGATTAAGGTAGGATGTGGAGCACCAAAACCTACCAGCAAGGTAAAGGAAGTAATGACTAAAAAAGAACCAAACATCGAAGAAAATATAAAGGAGGATGGACAAGCTATGATCAAGGTTGGTAAGCCGGCACCATCATTTGCAGCACCAGCTTATTATGATGGTAAATTTGTTAACATTGATTTAGATGATTATAAGGGTAAATGGGTGTTATTATGTTTCTATCCAGGAGATTTCACTTTTGTCTGAGCTACTGAAGTCTCAGCAGTTGCTGAAAAATACCCTGTATTACAAGAGTTAGGCGTAGAAGTCTTATCTGTAAGTGTAGACTCAACCTTTGTCCATAAGATGTGGAATGACCATGAGCTATCCAAGATGATTGGCAAGGACATACCATTCCCAATGTGTTCAGACCAGGATGGTAGTATAGGAAAGGCCTATGGTATCTATGATGAGGAAAGTGGAACTGAGACAAGGGGTAGGTTTATAATAGACCCAGATGGGATAATTCAAGGTTTTGAGGTACTGACTCCACCAGTAGGTAGAAATGTCTCCGAAACCGTGAGACAAATCAAGGCCTTCCAACTTGTTAGACAAACTGAGGGGGCTGAAGTTACACCTTCAGGATGGCAACCAGGTAAGAAGACCCTTAAACCAGGTCCAGACCTAGTAGGAAATGTCTGGAAGGAATGGAAGGTTAGCGATGCTTTTGATGAGTAATTTGGATTAATTTGTCTAGACTAGGGATGAGAGGCCTCCCTTAAGAATATTATCTTAGGGGAGGCTTTCTTATAAATCATAAATATGCGGATAGTTATATAAATGATACAATCTATCAGATCTATTAGGCCAGGGGGAATATTATGACTAGGATTAATAAAACTGATTATTTTATGGGGGCATTTTTGAATACCATAGTAAAATACTCTAAGGAAAGGGCTATAAATTTTAAGACCAGCGAAAACACTAAGATAGTGGAATTTACAACCCAGGCTGGAGACTTCAAAATCTACATTAAGTATTCAACTTCCCTTGAGGAAGTAGAGATGAAGATTGGCTATGAGGCTAGACTCAAAACATCCTGTAAATTCCTATTCTTTGATAGTGAATATAACTACCTTAAAGATAGCTTCTATTCAAGTGAAAAAATAAATCTCCTAGGCCTGGTCTTTACAAATGATAGATTAACCAAAACCCACATTGCCTTGATAAGCCTTGAGGATGCCATGGACTGCCTAAGAGAGAAGACTAGGAGTGGGTTAAGAAGGATATCCATCTATAGGCTAAGTGGTGAACCTTATTTTTACTGCTATGGTGTAGGTTTTAAGGATTATGAGCATATAAGAAGCCCTGTTGACTTTACTAACCTTCTAGGCCTAGACTTTTATGATAGGCCCTATGAGCAGCTAAGATTACTCTAGGTTGAAAGACATGGTAGGCTTTTATGTTTTTTACTTATCTGGTTTGGAAATCTTAATGTATATATGTTATCTCTCCAGTTAATCAGGCCCTATAATGGGTAATATATAAATAGTTGTTAACATTGTATCAAAATCTAGGTATTGATTAAGGAGGGTAATATGAGAGATAGTGGAAATGATTTGAAGCTTATTAAGCTCAGAAGTGTAAAGAATGAAATGGAGTTAAACTTAATCAAAGAAATCCTAAATGATAACAATATTCCCTATATGGTGGAAGACCATGGACCTGGAGGACATATGAGGATAATAGGTGGAAGCTCCTCCCTTTTTGGGAGTGATATAATGGTCTTGGAAGATGACTATGATGATGCAGTTGAACTCTTGGAATCCATAGGGATAGAATAGAAGGGATAGATAAATCTATCTTTTCTTTTTTTGTGTGATATTACCTAAATATGCTATATAATATAGATATGACTTGAATGGAGGGGATAAATTTGTTAGACAAAGATGTCATTGAGGACGTTTTGTACGCAGCCTTGTCAAGGGGAGGAGATTTTGCAGAAATCTTCCTAGAAGACAAGTATAATGCTAACATGAAGATGGTCGGAGGAATTTTAGAAAACAATATCTCAGGTAGGGATTATGGTGTTGGCATCAGAATCTTGGACAAGTATAATAGCATTTACGCCTATACCAATGATTCCAGTAGGGAGAACCTGATAAAGGTTGCCAAGGAGGCAGCCCAGGCCTTGAGCCAGGGGCAGGTAGATGTTAGGTTAAACTTGATGAAGGAGCAGCCTAGTAACTACAACCCCATCAGCTTATTACCTAGCAGGGTCCNTAAAAGCGAAAAGGTAGACCTAATTAGAATGGGCTATGAGGAAGCAAAGAACTATGATGAATCAATTTCTCAGGTAACTGTAACCTATATGGAAGAGGAGCAAAATGTTTTAATAGCAAATACAGAAGGCACCCTGGTCAATGATAGCAGGGTGAGGACTAGATACTCTGTCCAATCAGTGGCTACCAAAGGGAATGAGATGCAGGTGGGTTCCTATTCACCAGGGGCATCCATGGGCTTTGAATTCTATGATACTATAGATGTTAAGGAAGTAGCCAGGGAGGCCTCAAGGATAGCCAAGGTTGCAATAAATGCAGACTATTGTCCCAGTGGGAATATGCCAGTAATTATAGACAATGAATTTGGAGGGGTCCTCTTCCATGAGGCGTGTGGGCATGCCCTGGAGGCTGAATTTGTATCCAAGGGAACATCTGCCTTTGCCAACAAGGAGGGCCAATTGGTAGCATCACCCATGGTTACAGCAATTGATGATGGAACCATTCCAAATGGTTGGGGGACTACCAATGTGGATGATGAGGGGACCCCTACTCAGAGAAATGTTTTAATAGAAAATGGTATCTTAAAGAGTTATTTGATAGATAAACTAAATGGTAGAAGGATGAACAAGCCATCAACTGGATCAGGCCGTAGGCAATCCTATAAGTTCGCACCTACCTCAAGAATGAATAACACCTTCATAGATGCTGGTGACTCCAGCCTAGATGATATGATTAGAGCAACAGACTATGGTCTTTATGCTAAAAAGTTAGGTGGTGGTAGTGTTAATCCAGCTACAGGAGATTTCAACTTTGCTGTTATGGAGGGCTATATAGTTAAGGGTGGTAAGATCCTTAAACCTGTGAGAGGAGCGACTCTGATAGGTAACGGAGTCAAGGTCCTAGAACTTATAGACATGGTGGGAGACAACTTGGAACTAGGGCAAGGTATGTGTGGGGCAGGTAGTGGATTAATCCCTGCCAACGTAGGCCAGCCAAGTATAAGGGTCAAATCATTAACCGTAGGCGGAAGAAAGGGGGACGAATAAGATGGACTACAAGGACCTTCTAAATAAATTAATTGAAAAGGGCCAGGAAAAGATGGATGAAGTAGAGGCTTTCCTGGTTAAAAACAAGCAATTGGATATTGAAATCTATAAGGGTGAAATTGACAAGTACAGCCTTGCAGAAAGTGGAGGCTTATCCTTTAGGGGCAGCTCCCAGGGGAAGATGGGATATTCCTACACTGAAAGGTTGGAAGAATCTGCTCTGGATAGTTTAGTTTACGAGGCCCTAGAGAATAGTAAATATATTGAGGGGTCTGATGATGAGATTATCTTTTCAGGTTCTGAAAGTTATGAGGAAATAAACCATTATGATGATTCTTTAAACCAAGTCCCCACTCAGGATAAGATAAACTTTCTAATAAACTTGGAAAAGGAGGCCTACTCCCTAGATGAGAGGGTGTTTGCCGTAAATGCCTGTGCCTATCAAGAGTTTGAGGGTGAGAGATACCTGGTAAACTCTAAAGGATTAGATCTACATGATAAATCCAATGGAGGGGCAGCCTATATTTTCGTAGTAGTAAAGGATGATGAGGACACCAAGACAGGCATTTCATACAGGATCTTTTATGATTTTTCAAGCCTAGACTTCAAGGAAATAGCCAAGGAGGCAGTGGATAGGGCGATATCCATGTTGGGTGCAAGTAACATAAAATCAGGAAACTACCCAATAATAATCGAAAATACCACCTTTGCAAACCTATTATCAGCCTTTACCCCTATTTTCTCTTCAGATAATGTCCAGAAGGGCCTGTCCCTTCTAAAGGGGAAATTAGGTGAGGAAATAGCCAGTCCCCTGCTTACTATAGTTGATGACCCATTCTTAAAGGGAGGATTTGCCTCCAGGAACTTCGATGATGAAGGCACTGCATCCACCTTCAAGACTATAGTAGATAATGGAAAACTCGTAAGCTTTGCCTACAATTGGAAGACAGCTAACAGGGAAGGGGTAGCATCTACAGGCCATGCCAGCAGAAGCTACAAGGGGCCAATTAGCATAGCACCTACCAATCTCTATGTTGTCAATGGGGACCTGGATCTGGATGAGATGATGGCCCTTGCTGACAAGGGCTTGTTGATAAATAATTTAGAGGGGCTTCATTCCGGTTTAAATCCGGTATCTGGTGATTTCTCCTTATCAGCATCAGGATATGAGATCAAGGATGGTAAAAAGGCAAGACCCGTTAATCAAATCACCATTGCTGGCAATCTATATGAAGTTTTTAAGAATATAGTAGCTGTTGGTAATGACCTAAAATTTGGCCTGCCTTCAAATGGCTATATTGGCTCACCTAGTATTCTGGTCAAATCCTTAGCAGTTTCAGGAGAATAGCTAATTATAAAAATCTCGTAACCACGAGATTTTTATTTTTGAAAAAATATTAATAAACACAATAAATAGTGTGGCACANATAAAATNATATGCTATAATATATAAGTGAAATCATCAATAAGAGTGACANATATAAGAAGATATATAAATAGGAGGTTCAAAATGACTTACAGGTACATTAAATGGTTTGATGAAATTGACAAGCATGATATTCCCATAGTGGGGGGGAAGGGGGCTAATCTAGGAGAGTTAACTCAAAAAGGGCTAAATGTTCCGCCTGGATTTTGTGTGACTGCAAATGCTTATATGGACTTTATTAGTTATGCAGGGCTTGATGAGGTTATCAGGGCCCTAATGTATGGTTTGGACGAGGAGGATTCCAANGCCTTAACCTATGCCAGTGAGGAGATACAAAAGAGAATAGTTGATGGCAGTATTCTCCCTGAATTGGAAGAGGAGATCAAGAGGGCATATAGGGAATTTTCTAGTAATATTAAACTAGAAAATCCAGAAGTTGCAGTTAGAAGCTCGGCAACAGCTGAGGACCTTCCAGAAGCTTCCTTTGCAGGCCAACAGGATACCTACCTTCACATTAGTGGAGAAGAAGAACTAATTAAGCATGTTAAAAAGTGTTGGGCATCCCTTTGGACAGCTAGGGCAATCTATTATAGGGTGAAACAGGATTTTAATCATTTCCAAGTCTCCCTGGCTGCTGTAGTTCAAAAGATGGTAAATAGCGAGAAGTCAGGTGTTATGTTTACTGCNAACCCAATCAATAATAAGGCAGATGAAATGATGATAAACGCATCGTGGGGCCTAGGGGAGGCTGTTGTATCTGGGATAGTGACTCCAGATGAATATGTGGTGGATAAGAAAACCAAGAATGTTATAGATAGGTTTATATCTGAGAAGAATACCATGGTTGTCAAGGCGGAAGATGGAATTGGAACAGTTGAGGTCAAGGTTGAAGACGAACTAGGCAAGAACTTTATAAGCAAGGAATGCCTAGACAAGACAGAATTATTTACCCTGATTGATTATGGTCTAANGATTGAAGAGATGTATGGGGCATACCAGGATATAGAATGGGGATTTGATAGGGATACCAAGGAGCTCTATATCTTACAATCTAGACCGATTACCACCCTGGAGGGTGTAGAAAAGATAGAGAACAAGGTGGTGGAAGAGTTGAAGGTATTGGCAAAGGGCCTACCAGCTTCACCTGGCTTAGGTTATGGTAAGGTAAGAAATATTAAAGATATTACAGAAATAGATTTGGTTCAAGATGGGGATATCCTTGTGACAGTCATGACCAACCCAGACATGGTTCCAGCCATGAGAAAGGCTGCTGCTGTGGTTACAGAAGAAGGGGGCAGGACCTGCCATGCTGCTATAGTATCCAGGGAGCTTCAAATCCCCTGTATAGTAGGGGCCAAGTCAGCAGCCTCTGTATTGAAAGAAGGTATGGAGGTAACGGTAGATGCCACTAGGGGCGTGGTATACGAAGGCAAGGTTATGGAGGATGAAGCTTCTGATAATACAAAGGATGAAAAGACAGAACCAAGAACTAATCTTGGCCTATCGGAGGAGATCTTAGCCCAGCTTGCCCCAGTTACTGGAACCAAGATATATATGAACCTAGGTGAACCAAGTTTGATCGGTAAATATAAGAATCTTCCCATTGATGGAATTGGGCTTATGAGGACTGAACTTGTATTTACAAATATGGTGGGGATCCATCCTATGTACCTGGTTAAGACTGGTCAAGGACAATTATTGATAGATAAACTAAGTGAAGCAGTGATGACAGTAGCTAGGGAGCTCTTTCCTAAACCCTTGGTAGTAAGATTGTCTGACTTTAGGACCAATGAATTCAGAGGTCTACAGGGTGGTGAAGAGGTGGAACCAATCGAGGCCAATCCTATGATAGGTTGGAGAGGGGTATCTAGATATATCTCACCAGAATATGAGGAAGGATTTAGGCTGGAGTGTAAGGCTATCCTTAAGGTCCGTGAAGATTATGGTTTGACCAATGTTATAGTCATGCTACCCTTTGTTAGAACCACAGAAGAGTTGATTAGGGCCAAGGAAATCATGGCTGAAGAAGGTCTGGTCCAAAGCAAGAACTTCAAGATTTGGATTATGGCAGAAGTACCGGCTGTAGTCTTCCAAGCTGAGGAGTTTGCACAACTGGTGGATGGCTTCAGTATAGGAAGTAATGACCTAACCCAATTGGTCATGGGAGCAGATAGGGATTCAGGAATCTTAAACAACATGGGTTATTTCGATGAAAGAAATGAAGCTGTTAAAAAGGCTATAACCATTTTGATAAAGGCTGCCCATAAGTATGGAAAGACCATATCAATTTGCGGTCAAGGACCATCCCAATATCCAGAGTTTGCTGAATTTCTAGTCCAGCAAGGGGTTGATAGTATCAGTGTTAACCCAGATACTGTAGCCTATACCAGGAGATTGGTTGCCTCTGTGGAACAAAAGATTATCTTAAGTAAGTTAAGGAATATGTAAGATAGTAAAACTGCTAGTTATCTAGCAGTTTTTCCTTGNGGATTTGTTCAGGCATAATAACCTACCATCCATCATTAGCAGAACTAAGGCTAATTTAGAGTTTTTCAATGACAAGTGTTTACTGGCTTGATATAATTGGATATATAATAGTATATCGAAGAAAAGGAGCTGATTAGATGAATATTCTAATTAAGAACGTTGACATACTACCGGTTGATGGAAAACATGACCAAGTTTTCAATTCCAATATCTATATAGTGGATGATAAAATTGACTATATTGGTGATAATATTGAAGGCAAGGAAGTTCACAGGGTAATAGATGGGAAGAACAAGCTGGCTCTTCCAGGTCTAGTTAATGCTCATACCCATCTAGGCATGTCCTTGCTTAGAAATTATACCGATGATGTNCCGTTGCNAACCTGGCTGGAAGAGAAGATCTGGCCCATAGAGGCTAAGATGACTGCNGAAGATATTTATTGGGGTTCCCTGTTAAGTATGGTGGAAATGATTAAATCAGGTACCACTGCCTTCTGCGATATGTACGATTTTATGGGTGAAGTAGGAAGGGGAGTTGAGGAAGCGGGTATTAGGGGAGTCCTGACCAGGGGTATGGTAGAAGACCCTAATAATCCAGACAAAAAGCTCAATGAGGCCAGGAACTTATATAAGAATTGGCATGGTAAGGCAGATGGAAGAATAAAGGTGATGATAGCACCCCACGCTATTTATACTACTAGTTCTGAATTTCTCCTAAAGACCATGGATATGGCAAGGGAATTTGATACAGGCCTGCATATCCATCTTTCAGAAACCAAGATAGAGGTGGAGGATAGTTATAAGGCCCACGGAAAGTCACCGGTCAAGTATCTTGAGGATTTAGGTTTTTTTGATATTCATACTATTGCAGCCCACTGTGTTCATCTAGATGATGAGGACATAAATATACTTTATAGACATGGGGTCTATCCGGTCAATAATCCTACCAGTAATCTAAAGCTGGCTTCTGGTTTTGCCCCTATAGATAAGATGTTGAAGAAGGGAATACCAGTAGCCCTAGGAACTGACGGGCCATCCAGTAATAATAACCTAGATATGTTTGAAGAGATCAATCTAGCTTCTATCTTAAACAAGGGGGTAAACCTAGATGCAGTTTCTGTTTCCGCCCTTGAAGCAATTGAAATGGCAACCATCAATGGTGCCAAGGCCTTGGGATGGGACAAGGAGATAGGATCCATTGAGGTTGGTAAAAAGGCAGACATAATCCTACTAGATTTAGATAAACCCCACTTCTATCCAAGGCATAATCTGGTTTCTGCTATCAGTTACTCTGCTCATGGATCTGATGTGGATACGGTTATGGTGGATGGGAAGATTATTATGGAGAATAGGGAAATCAAGACTTTGGATGTTGAGTTGATAAAATATATGACCGAGAAGCTTGCCAAGGATTTGATTAGGAGGTAGGATGCCTCCTTGTCTTAAGGCAGGAAATGGGTTATAGTATATAGGGAAAATTTTTAAGGCAAAGGAGACTAAAAATGAATATAGAGCAAAAAACAATCAATACCATGAGGGTTTTATCTGCTGATATGGTAGAGAAGGCAAAATCGGGACATCCTGGCCTACCTTTAGGGGTTGCTCCCATGGCCTATACTCTCTGGGCCAAGGTTATGAATCATAACCCTAAAAATCCTAGGTGGATTAATAGGGACAGGTTTATCTTATCTGCAGGCCATGGTTCTGCCCTGATCTATTCACTATTACACCTATTCGAATATGGACTGACAAGTGAAGATTTAAAGAACTTTAGACAGCTAGATAGTAAGACACCAGGGCATCCTGAGTACGGGGAGACTGTAGGGGTTGAGGTGACAACAGGACCTCTAGGCCAAGGGATGGCAAATGCTGTAGGTATGGCCATGGCCGAGGCCCATATGGCTGCTCATTTCAATCGTGGGGACCACAATATAGTTGACCACTACACCTATGTCATTGCAGGAGATGGCGACATGATGGAGGGTATATCTTATGAGGCTTGTTCCTTGGCTGGTTCCTTAGGGTTGGGTAAATTGATAGTCCTGTATGACTCAAACTCAATCACCATAGAGGGTAGTACGGATCTGGCCTTTACAGAGAATGTCAGTAAAAGATTTGAAGCCATGGGATGGGAGACCCTTGAGGTTGATGACGGCAATGATATTGTGGATATTTTTAACAAGATAGAAATGGCAAAGAAAAACCTTGCCCAGCCCAGCTTGATTAAGATTACAACTGAAATAGGCTATGGTAGTCCTGGAAAACAAGGAAAAAGTTCTGCCCATGGAGAACCCCTAGGTGCTGAAGAGTTAAAGGGTATGAAGGAATTCTTCAAGTGGACAGAAGAACCCTTTGTTGTTCCAGAAGATGTCAGGGAGCATACGGCTAAGTTGGTGGCCAAGGGTATTCAGGCCAATGAAGATTGGGACAGGAAATTTAAGGCATACAGGGAGGAATATCCTGATTTGGCCAAGGAATTTGAGACCTGGCTCAACTTAGATTTACCTATGGACTATTTAGAATCAGGAGACTTTTGGGACTTTGACAAGGGCCTTTCAACTAGGGAGGCATCAGGAGTCCTTATAAATAAGCTGGCTGCTAAGTTGCCCAACCTAATCGGTGGTTCTGCTGACCTAGGACCTTCAAATAAAACCTATATGAAGGAAAGGGATGATTTTTCTAAGGCCAATTATAAGGGATCCAACATTAGGTTTGGTGTTAGGGAGCATGCCATGGGTGGCATCCTAAATGGACTCTACTTACATGGGGGGCTGAGACCATATGGAGGTACCTTCTTCATATTTAGTGACTATATGAAACCATCTATGCGTCTGGCTGCCCTGATGAAGTTGCCAATTATCTATGTTTTGACCCATGATAGTATAGGTGTGGGTGAAGATGGTCCTACCCATCAACCTATTGAACAGTTGGCTATGTTTAGGTCGACCCCAAACTTCCTAGTATTTAGGCCAGCTGACGCTAGAGAGACTGCTGCAGCCTGGTATACTGCCCTTAATAGGATGGAAGGACCTACTGGATTGGTACTGACTAGGCAAGGTCTACCCCTGATTGATGGTACCGGTAAGGGAGCCCTAAAGGGGGCTTACATCCTTAAGAAGGAAATGAATAATTTGGATATAATCCTACTAGCTAGTGGCTCAGAGGTTCAATTAACCCTTAAGGCTGCCAAGGTCTTGGAAGAAAAGGGTCTTGGAGTAAGGGTTGTAAGTATGCCTTCTTGGGAGCTATTTGAGGAACAGTCTCAGGATTACAAGGAGGAGGTTCTACCTAGCCATGCTATCAAGAGGCTGGCTGTAGAGGCGGGCAGTTCCTTAGGATGGCATAAGTATGTAGGCCTTGAGGGCAATATAATAGCCATGGAGACCTTTGGTGCTTCAGGTCCTGGAGGCCAATTATTCGAGAAGTTTGGTTTTACAGTTGAGAACATAGTAGCGAAGGCCATGGAATTAGTATAGAAAAAAGGGAAATTTCTCAGAAGAGAAATTTCCCTTAATTTTTCTTTTTATTTTGCTCCTTCAATAGTTTTTCAGGGGTTACATCATTGCCCATGACATCTACAACCTTAACATTCATAAGGGTATCTTTGAAGTTTTCCCGAAATCTATTTAGATATTCCTGTCTCAAAGCATTTTGTTCAATCTTTTCTTCTTCATTAAGACCAAGGGTTTTAGATTTTTTGGCCAATTCGTTTATACGTTTTATCAAATCCTTCAAGCTATCACCTCGAAAATATTATAGCACACTTCATAGACATATTAGAAACAAAAAGGACCTTGTAGATTTAATTAATTGGTGTACAATAAAGAGTATAGGAAATTAGGGGGTCTTCTTATGAAATATTATTATGTTTACGATACTGAAATAGGTCCCATCTCCTTGGTAGAAGGAGACAAGCATATAACCAACTTAACCTTTGGTGGTGAGGCTGTAGAAGGTCTAGAACTTAAGGAAACAACCTTGATCAAGGAGGCTAAGAGGCAGCTAGATGAATATTTTGGTGGCAGGAGGATGATATTTGATCTCCCTATCAAGCTCGAGGGGACTGAATTCCAAAAAAAAGTATGGCAGGCCCTAGAGGAAATCCCCTACGGTATGACCTATTCATATGGCCAAATAGCTGAAAAAATTGGAAATCCCAGGGCTGCTAGGGCGGTGGGTTTGGCAAATAATAAAAACCCTGTATCCATAATTATCCCTTGCCATAGGGTAATCGGCAAGGATGGAAGCCTGGTNGGCTATGGAGGAGGTCTTAAGATTAAGGAATTTTTATTGGATTTGGAAAAAAGACATTCATGATATTTTAAATTAAATCATCATATTTTCACATTCTTACCATAAATCCTTGTTATAATGGTAAGGATTATAGATATGAATATTCTCTTAAATATGTTATAGTATTAAGAGTAACTACATAAGGAAGGAGCTTAGAAATGTCAAAGATTTTGGATAAGAAGATAGTAGGACTATTAATGTTAGTTTTAGTCATGGTTATAGCTGTAACAGGTTGTTCTAATTCATCAGAAGAAGAAGTAATAGCAAGGGTAGGAGAGGTCACAATAACAAAGGGTGAGTTTTATGACGAGTTGGTTAAATATAGTGGTTCTCAAGTATTAGATGCCCTAGTAGCTGATAAGATAATGGAGTTAGAGGCTGAAAAATTAAATGTATCCGTCTCTGAAGAGAAAATTGAAGAAGGTATAGAAGAGATGAGGGATTATTATGGTTCAGAAGAAGCCTTGAACAATGAGCTTGATAGTCGTGGTTTAACCCTGGATGATATCAGAAACAATTTAAGGAGTAATTATTTAATTGAAGCCTTATTGGAACCTTACCTAAACATAACTGAAGATGATATGAAGGAATATTTCGAGAAGAATAAGAAATCCTTTGACCAAGAGGAACAGGTTAAGGCTAGCCATATTCTAGTAGAAACTGAGGAAGAAGCCTTGGATATTAAGAAAAAACTAGATGAGGGTGAAGACTTTGCTGAGTTGGCCAAGGAATACTCAACAGATAAAAGCTCTGGTGCGCTTGGAGGAAGTTTGGGTACCTTTAATAGGGAAAGGATGGTTAAGGAATTCTCAGATGCAGCATTCTCCCTTCCTGTAGGTGAAATAAGTGACCCTGTTAAGTCTGAGTATGGCTACCATATCATCCTAGTTGAGGAAAAGATAGAAGCCAAGGAAGCAACCTATGAAGAATTTAAAGATAATGTAAATGATAGGCTAAAACAAGAGAGGTTCTATGATGCATATGCTGAATGGTACCAAGAAAAGATTGAAGAATACGATATAATCTCCTATCTTAAATAATCAATCCCCTATATCCATCCTGGATATAGGGTTTTTTTAAATATATTATTATGGATATTGACTGCCAAAAATGGACATGATATAGTTAAGTGTAGTTGCGAATCAATTGCATTTAACATATTGACTTGGAGGTTTATATGAAGAGAAAAAGAATTGTCCTTCTTTTATTTATATTGGCAAGTGTAATATTAGGCTTGATAGGATGCTCACAAGAGCCAGATGATGATGTTGGCTTGAAGGTGTATACCAGCTTTTACACCATGTATGATTTTACATCCAAACTGGCTGGGGATAAGGTATCTGTCCACAACATGGTACCTGCAGGTGTAGATGTTCATGATTGGGAGCCAGCTGCCTCTGATATTGTCGATCTAGAAAGGGCAGACATGTTTGTCTACAATGGAGCTGGTATGGAGCATTGGGTAGAAGATGTTTTAAAGACTTTAGAAAACAAAGATTTGGTTATAGTTCAAGCTTCTATGGGTATTGATTTACTAGAAAATGGAGAGGATTACCACGAAGCCCATGACCATGAACAAGACCATGATCATGGGGACTTTGATCCTCATGTTTGGTTGGATCCTCAAAATGCTAAAATCCAGATGGAGAATATCGCAGCTGGTCTTATTGAAGTAGACCCAGGCAATAAAGACTATTATGAAGCAAATCTTGAAAAATATATTAAAGAGTTAGAGAAATTGGATGATGAATTTTCCACAACTATTTCTGCTTTGAGTCGCAAGGATTTGGTTGTGTCCCATCAGGCCTTTAGCTACCTATGTAAAGCCTATGGTTTGAACCAGCTTGCTGTGGACGGTATTTCTCCAGAGTCTGAGCCCAATCCAGCCCGGATGGCTGAAATTATAGATTTTGTACAGGCAAATGATGTTAAGGTTATCTTCTTTGAGGAGCTAGCCAGTCCTAAGTTAGCTAAGACAATCAGTGATGCCACAGGGGCTGAGGTTGATGTTCTCAATCCCCTGGAAGGCTTGAGTGAAGATGAGATTACATCTAAGGAAGACTATTTCTCTGTCATGAGGAAGAATTTGGCTGCAATAAAAAGGGCCTTACAATAANTCATTAAATTAGAAGGTGGATTATGGAAAAGATTATTGAAGTTAAAGATGTAGACTTTGCCTACAATGATAACCTGATTTTTAAAGGGATTAACTTTACNATAAANTCTGGCGATTTCGTTGCCCTTATAGGCTCCAATGGGGCTGGTAAAAGTACCCTGATTAAGCTTTTGCTTGGGGAACTGACAGCTAAGAGGGGGAGCATAGAGATATTTGGCAAAAATCCTAAGGACTACGATAGGTGGCATAGGGTAGGATATGTTCCCCAACATGGAATCCAGACTATTAATAATTTCCCCGCATCAGCCGAGGAGATCGTTCAAGCTAATCTTTTTAATAAAATTGGTCTCTTGAGATTTCCTAAAAAGGTGCATAGGCAGAAAACCCAGGAGACCCTTGACTTGGTCGGGATGGGAGGACATTCAAAAGACCTGATAGGGAACCTGTCCGGTGGTCAACAGCAGCGGGTTTTGCTGGCCAGAGCCCTGGTAAATGACCCTGAAGTTCTAATCCTTGACGAACCCACTGTAGGTGTAGATGATGCCACTGTAAAATCATTTTATAGGTTAATCAAGGACTTAAATAATAGTTTGGGTATCACTATCCTTATTGTAACCCATGATATTGCCAGAGCCCATGAACATATTACCAGAGCCTTCTGCCTAGAAAAAGGCACCCTGGTTGAGTTGACCAAGGAGGAGGTCAAGATGGAGTTAAAACATAAGCACCACCATCCTACTATTGAAACGAAGGGGGATGACAGATAGTGGATATATTTCAATATGCCTTCATGCAAAGGGCCTTTGCTGTTGGTATCATGTTGGCAGTAATCATCCCTTGTATAGGGGTTGTAGTGGTACTGAAACGCTTATCCATGATAGGTGACGCCCTTTCCCACACATCCTTGGCAGGTGTAGCTGCAGGACTGGTCTTTGGTATTAACCCAATTTTAGGTGCTATCGTCATATCTATAATTGCTGCCCTGGGGATAGAATTTATACGTAAAAGAATCCCAAAGTTCTCCGAAATGTCCATAGCCATAATCATGTCGGCAGGAATTGGGCTTGCAGGGGTACTTTCAGGCTTTGTAAAGAATGCAGCAAATTTTAATAGTTTCCTATTTGGTAGTATAGTAGCCATAAGTGATTTTGAAATGTACTTGGTTGCTGTTATTAGTTTCTTTGTGCTCTTGGCCTTTATTCTCCTATATAAGGAGCTCTTCTATGTATCTATAGATGAAAGGGCTGCCAGGCTAGCTGGGATTCCTGTGATAAGTATTAACTTTATCTTTACAATCCTGACAGCCATAACCGTATCCATAGCAGCCAGGACTGTAGGTGCCCTTATAGTTTCATCTATGATGGTGGTGCCGGTTGCCTGTGGGATGCAGTTTGGGAAGAGTTATAAACAAACGGTAATATATTCAATCATATCGGCAGTCTTATTTACCACAGTGGGCTTATTTGTATCCTATTATGCTGAGCTAAAGCCAGGAGGCACTATAGTTTTAGTAGGGGTTGTCTGCTTAGTAACTACTATTATAATAAAAAAACTAATGGGAAAATCTATTAGTTGATCTGCTTAAAGAGGTGTAGAAATGAAGGATGCTTCAAAGTTTAAATGGCCTAAGGGGTTAAAGAGGACCAAGACCAGGGAAAGTGTACTCTCAGTTTTGGAGGTTTCTAAATCCCCCTTGAGTGCCAGGGAAATCTATTCAGAGATTGAAAGGATGGGGGAGAGTATTTGGTTGTCTACTGTTTATCGGGCATTGGATGCCTTCGTTGAGGCGGGTCTAGTGACCAAGACTTCGGTTCTAGATAATGAAATAACCTTATATGACTTGAAACAGTCAGGTCATAAACATTATGCAGTATGTGTAGGATGTCATAAGATTATCCCCATGCTTAATTGTCCTATGGATGATTTTAAACCCAAGCTACTGAAGGAAGAATTTCAAATCACAGGTCATAAGGTTGAAGTCTATGGATATTGTACGGAATGCAAGGAATTGTAAAGGTTTTGTAGTGGTAAATTGCTGGTAGCTTGTGGTATTATAGATGAAGAATGACCCTTGGATCTTTCTTGGATTAATATATTTGACAAAGGGTATAATCAAAATTATATGAATTTCAAAGAATAGATAAACATAGGAGGTGGCATATCTTGGCTAAAAATCAAGGTATTTACGGATTCATAAAGCCCGCCCTGGATGCCCATACCATGGGGGTAAATACAGCAGCAGAATTACTAAGGGAATGTGGTTTTGAGGTATTAATAGCTGACGAACGCATTTCCATGGCTATTGGTGAATATAGACACGAGGCCAGCAGGAGGAAGGTTCTTGACTGGATCTTGGCCAACAATATAAGCCATCTAGGTATTAGCTATAGGCTTGACAAGGATGATGCCGTTAGGATGGTAGGATATCTTCTAGAAGAACTGAAATCATCAAACTTGCTATCTTATCAAGATGGACCAATTAAACACATATATTTTGCAGGTCTTCCAGTTTCCTGTGAAGCTATAGAAAAGGAATTTGGTGGACTGGTTAAAACCTATATGGGAGGTGAATCTGCCCAAGAAACCCTTGTAAAACTTGGGGTACCTGAAGACAATATTCCTTCAGACATTGTTCAAGGCAGTAAGTATGATGAGTCGCTCCTACAGTTTGGTAAGGAGATTATCGATTCCCAAGAGTACTCTAAACTGACACCTATAGATAGGTCTGGATATGATGATTTTGGAAGTAGAAGGGATACAGTTGTTAAAAGAATAGACGCCAATCTAAATAAAGATTTTGCCCCCCTTATGAGGGCCCATGTTGGACCTTACTCTTCCCTAGCTACAAGGGAGGAGAATGTTAGAGAGTTTATATCATGGGTTAAAACTTTGGCAAAAACAAGATTTCTAGACATCCTATCCATAGGAAGTTCACAATTAACCCAATCAAATTTTGGTGAGGATTGGGGTGATAGGCCTAATGGAGGAGGGGTGCCTGTCAATTCACCTGAGGAATATAGGGAGATTTGGGAAGTAGGGAGGCCACTATTAATCAGGACTTATGCAGGTACTAAAAATATCCCAGACTTGGCTAGGATGCATGAGGAGACCCTAAATATTTGCTGGCATGCCCTATCCTTGTGGTGGTTTAATAAACTAGATAACAGAGGACCTTATGACCTTTATACTAGCCTAGGCCAACATATTGAAACTATCAAGTATATAGCAAGCACCAACAAACCCTTCGAGGCCAATGTATCCCACCATTTTGCTTTTAGGGGTGGGGATGATGTGACTTATATAGTGTCGGCCTACTTGGCAGCCAAGCTTGCTAAAAAACTAGGTATCAAAACCTATATACTACAAAACATGTTGAACACTCCTAGATTGACATGGGGAGTGCAGGATTTGGCTAAGTCAAGAGCCTTACTTAAACTTATTGGAGAGTTAGCAGATGATAACTTCAGGGTTCTATTGCAGCCAAGGGCAGGTTTGGATTATTTCAAACCAGATTTATATGAGGCTAGAATTCAATTAGCGGCTGTAACTGCCCTTATGGACGATATAGATCCACATAACCAAATGAGTCCACCAATCATACATGTGGTAAGTTACTCAGAAGCATCACACTTGGCTACTCCTGAGATTATCAATGAAAGTATCCAAATCACCCAGCAGTCCATCAAGAAGTATAGGCAATTAAGAAGAAGTGGTAATATAGATGACATGTCCAAAAATGCTGATATAGATGAAAGGATGAATGAATTAGTTGACAGTGCTAAGGTAATCATCAAGGCTATAGAATCCAGCATCGACAATCCATATTCCCCTGAAGGATTCTATAAGATCTATGCAGCGGGCTTCTTACCAACCCCTTATCTCTGGGGAGAAGTGGATGAGTTCAGACACGCTACTGAGTTAAGGACCAAGCCGGTAAGGGGAGGACTAAAGGTTGTAGATAAGGACGGTAGGCCACTTAAGGCTGAGGAAGTGGCAAACTTTGCAATTTCAAACATCCCTGATGCAGAGTATAATTTACGTCAAAGGACCTTGAGTAATTTAAAAAGGTAATATTATGTTATTTGATGCGACAGATGGATAGCCCTTCTGTCGCATTTGATAAAGAACGTGTCTTCTTATTCATATCGTAGAAGAATTTTAGTAGAGAATAGAATTTAAATCTTTATTCACTCATGGTTTGAGTCCTAGTACTTAGCAT
>JGI24707J26582_10000365_pt1 | contig 34702 bp, 32 predicted proteins | sample BioPla1DNA1_FD_26582 | JGI IMG/M metagenome (IMG submission 26582)
CTATTTTTACTCTTATGCACTCTTTTGAGCTTAAAAATATCTACAAAAGAAGATTTAAAGAACAAATAGCGTAAAATTAGATTTTGTATAAAGATAGTAAAACAAAAAGAGGATGTGCCTTTTGACACATCCCCTCTTCTCTTATTTATATAGGTCTATATGAACTCTAGTTTTAATGTTTTATTTCTTTGCTTTCACTTTTAGAGGGTCTAAGCATATAATATAGTCCAACCAAGGCTAGTGGTATACTTAACCACTGTCCCATATTGAGAGTCATCCCCGCTTCAAAATCCACTTGATCTTCTTTGATGAATTCAATGAAAAATCTAAATACAAAAATATAAGCTAAACATAATCCAAAATAAAATCCTTTTTTCAACTTCTTATCGTAGTTCTTGTATAAGAAAATCATAACAAAAAATAGTAATAAGTAAGCTAAGGCTTCATAAAGCTGAGCTGGATGTCGTGGTATTTCATCCACCCGATGGAAAATAAAAGCCCAAGGAGCAGAAGAAGGCATACCTATTATTTCGGAATTCATTAAATTAGCTGAACGAATAAAAAAGGCAGTCAATGGAGCTGCTACTGCAACCATATCTAATACATCTATGTATTTCATCTTTGTTTTTCGACAGTAAAGCCAAAAACCAATTAACATACCAAAGATACCTCCATGACTAGATAAGCCAGCATATCCAACAAACTTCCAACCCCCACTTGGATAAAAACGGATAGGTAATATCATCTCAAGAAAGGATTGAAAACTCTTCAAATACACATCAGGTTCGTAGAACAAACAATGTCCTAAACGAGCCCCTATTAAAACACCTAAAAAACAGTAGAGAAATAAGGGATCAAAAATAACTTCTGGAATCTTCTTATCTCTGTATTGACGACGTACAATAAAATAACCTAACGCCAACCCCATAACCCATAACAAGCCATAATAACGAATGGATATACCAAAAAGATTAATTAACTCAGGATTTGGGTTCCAATTAATAACAAATAAAGTATTCATATTTTATTTACTTAAATTTCTCACTCAGTTTTTTATAGGTAGGCATCGAGACATTATATTGGTTTCCTAACGAAATCACATCAAATACTAAAGCCTTAATCTCTGACTCTTTACCACTAGCTATATCTTTTTGCATAGAGGATGTTGCCTCTTCTGCCGTATTGTGTAGAACCTGTAAGTTTGCCTCTACTAGTCTTTTTGGAAGCTTTAGGCTCATTGCTATCGCTAAAGACTCACACTCGTTAGAAAGTTTTATAAAAGCATCTCTAGAATCTCCTTCTCTTTGCAACGCACCCATCGGTTGGTTAAAATAAGCACCAACCAATGCCGTTGCTGAAATAAAAGACCACTTCATAAATGTATCTAATTCTATATCATCAGATACATTTACTTTTATTCTACTTTCTTTTAAGTCAGATTCTATCTTTTTAATTATTTCCAATGAAGGTTTTGTTCCATTATTAGGAACTCCAAACACAATTCTAAAGATTGAGTTTTGTTGGCGAACTACTCCCGGTTGAAGAAGTGTACCTAAAATATAAATACACCCTTCCAATACCACTCCTCTATGAAGTCTTTCTTGAATTGAACGTCCAATATGAAAGCCATTCAATAAGGGAATAACCAAAGTATGTTCTGACACAACACGATTAAGAAAAGGAATTGTATCTTCAATACTATACCCTTTAGTACATAAAAAGATGACATCAGGTTTCTCGTAATAATCCGTTTCGGCTAATGCTACGATATTCTGTACCCTAACCTCTCCAAATAAATCTGATTGAAGTGTTAAACCGTCTTTTTGTAATACATCTAAATTTTTACCTCGTGCTATTAATGATACGTTTTTCTTTGATAACGTAAGAAAGGCAGCCAAATTACCACCAACTCCACCCGCTCCAATTACAAGATATTTTAAAACCGTACTCATTAAGTTTGATTCTATTTAATAGTAAAACAAACTAGACATTAAAACGGAAATGCATCACATCTCCATCTTGCACTACATATTCTTTACCTTCAATTCTTAGTTTACCGGCCTCACGCACAGCTGCTTCAGAACCATACTTTACGAAGTCTTCATATTTTATAACTTCTGCACGAATAAATCCTTTCTCAAAATCGGTATGTATAACTCCAGCGCATTGAGGAGCCTTCCACCCTTTCTCATAGGTCCATGCACGAACTTCTTTCACACCAGCTGTAAAATAAGTTTCTAAATTTAACAGCTCATAAGCCGATTTAATTAATCGAGCAACGCCCGACTCCTCTAGCCCAACTTCTTCTAAGAAAAGCTTTCTATCTTCATAGGTTTCAAGTTCAGCAATATCAGCTTCTGTACGAGCAGCGACAACCAAAATCTCTGCATTTTCACCTTTCACTGCTTCCCGTACTTGTTCTACATAATCATTTCCTTTAGAAGCACTCTCCTCATCAACATTGCAAACATACATTACTGGCTTAGAAGTAAGCAAAAACAACTCCTTAGCTATTTGTTGCTTGTCCTTTGAGTCAAAAGTAACCGTACGAGCAGCTTTACCCTGATCTAACGCCTCTTTGATGGTAGCTAAAACTTCATAGGTTAGTTCAGCCTCCTTATCCCCACTTTTTGCTTGTTTCTTTACTCTATCAATACGCGACTCAACTGTATCTAAGTCTTTCAATTGAAGCTCGTAATCTATTATCTCTTTATCCCTTACTGGGTTTATTGTATCATCAACATGCGTTACATTCTCATCATCAAAACAACGTAATACATGAATGATTGCATCTGTTTCTCTAATATTCGCTAAAAACTGATTGCCTAATCCTTCGCCCTTACTTGCTCCTTTTACTAATCCAGCAATGTCAACAATCTCTACGGTTGTAGGAAATATACGCTCTGGATTCACAAACTCAGCTAATTTATTAAGTCGTTCGTCAGGAACAGTAATTACACCTACATTCGGTTCTATTGTACAGAAAGGAAAGTTTGCCGCTTGAGCTTTTGCATTCGACAAACAATTAAAAAGTGTAGATTTTCCCACATTTGGTAAACCTACTATACCACATTGTAAAGCCATTGTATCTTAATCATCAATTAAAAAGTATCAATTCAGTTACCTCATAATTAATTGAGGTCTAATCAATACCGTTATTATTAGTAACTTATATTTTTCTTTTTTGCAAGGGACAAAGATAGTTATTCCTTTGTTACTACTCAACAACTTGTGCATTAATCCACTATAGCTCTTATTATTCTCTTCTTTTTTTGTAATTTTATTTTAAATTCAAATCTTTTAATCTGATATTAAACCCTATCTATCATCCTTTATAACAAAACAAGATAGATAAATCCCTTATACATAAGTAATAGGGATTAGAGCTTTTATTTTTCTATAATCAATCGAACATTATCTGTTTCTAAACGAGCTTTTAGCCATTTATTTATATTCACTTCATCCGTTCTACTGGGTTTGTTCTTGAACTTAAATATAGCCCACGTTACAGTATCAACTTTAGACGTCTCAATGTGTCTTTCTAAGCTTTTAGCTATAGATAAAGAGAGTATCGATGGATATAAAACTTTAACTTCATCGACCAACTTCTCACTCAAACCACTATACTGTTTATAATAGTTTAACTCCCCCTCTAACTTATCAATTTCCTCTAATCGTTCTTTCAGTTGCTTCTCACTTGTTTTATAAAAGTCCTCCATAACAAGAGCTCGTATAGAAGAAATATCCAACTCTTCATTTTGCATTCCTTGTAGAATAGTAAGTTTTGTATCTTCTAAGTGATAATCCTTCAATCTATTTTTAGCTAAAGTTAAAGAAGCCTCAGGAACCTCTTTACCCATTAAAATAACCCGAATTTCTTTATTATTTTTCTGATGTATAATCTTACGATCTATGACCTGTGTGTTATCAAAATCTAACTGCTCAGCTACAAATCGAGAAGCAGCGTTATGAAAAACAGTCTCTTTAATAATATTGACCGTAAGATATATGGCGGGAATCATAGTTGCTACTACAATAACAACAATATATTTTCTAACAGAGCGTTCTCGTTTTTTATCCACAAACTCTTTACGCTGAAACTTCATCCAACGCACCCCTATAAAAGTAGCTACACTTATAAATACAGTATTTATAAAGTAAAGATAAAAAGCGCCTAAAAAATAAATCAAATTACCTGTTGCCAAACCATAACCTGCCGTACATAAGGGAGGCATTAAAGCGGTAGCAATAGCGACCCCTGGAATAACAGTTCCTTTTTCTTTTGTAGATATAGCAACAACACCCGAAAGACCACCAAAAAGAGCAATAAAAACATCAAAGATAGTTGGTGATGTGCGAGCGAGTAACTCTGATTGTGCTTCAGTAGAAGGAGTTAGTAAAAAGAATAATGTAGAAGTAGCCACACAAAAAGCGGTAGTAATTAAATAACTTTTAAACGACTTTCGCATCAGCTCAATGTCATTAATACCTACCGAGAGACCTATTCCCATAATCGGTCCCATTAAAGGAGAAATTAACATCGCTCCAATAACAACAGCGGTTGAATTTATATGAAGCCCCAATGAAGCTATAAAAATTGCAAAAATCAAAATCCACAACGTAGTTCCTTTCAATTCTATGGTTCTACGCATAGCGTTTTCTGTCTCTCTTTCGTTCTCTTTATCTTTCTTTATATCGAGATATTCACTTAGGAAAGACTTCAGTGCAAAAACATTTCTTTTATCTGTTTTCATTAGCCTAGTTTATGAAACGATTAATGATTGGTATCTTCTTTAAAGGTAAGTCTTTTTTTATAAGATATATAACAAACAGTAGCAACAATAATGTTCTAAATGCTAAACGAGGTACTAAACTCTCTATTTCTACTAGTTGAGCAGCAAGGAATAAGATAGCCGCCAAAAAAATATACTTAGCTATACCTAATAAGTCGTATTGTATGGGGTACTTCTTTTGACCTACTACATATGATAAAATGGTGACTAATAGATACCCCACAAAACCAGCCCAAGCAGAAGCCATATAGCCAAACTTAGGAACAAAGAGGATATTGAGTGATATAATGGCTATGCATCCTAAAATAGAAAAATAAGCTCCCCATTTTGTCTCATCTATTAGTTTGTACCAAAAAGATAGATTGAAATAAACACCCATTAACAACTCTGCCCCCATAACTATGGGTACAACTTTCAATCCAGGCCAATAACCTGGAGTTAAGATGTATTTCAATAAATCAAGGTAAAACATCACAATAAGAAAGGCCAACAAAGCGAAAATAATGAAAAACTTCATTGCGGAAGCATACATTTTACGACTGTCTTTCTTCTTCTGCTCACCAAAAACAAAAGGTTCATAAGCATATCTAAAAGCTTGTGTAAACATAGCCATGATCATGGCTATTTTACTTGCTGCCCCATAAATCCCCAACTGTACACTAGCCTCTTTAGCATCAGGAAAAAGAAAGGGAAAGATAATTTTATCTACAGTTTGATTTAATATTCCTGCTACCCCTAAAACTAGTATAGGAAAAGAGTAGCGAAGTATTCGTTTCATTAAAGGAGCATCAAACCCATTACGCACTTCTCTTAACTCTGGTATAAAAAAGAATAACTGAACTGAACTAGTTATTAAATTGGCTAAAAAAACATACCCTGCTTGATACAAAGGATCGTACCATGTAAATAAAGAAGGATATAAAACAGATAGTTTAGGTGTCCAGACTAAAAAGAAGAAGTTCAAAAAGATATTTAAAGCAATAATCAACAATTTGATACTAGCGAACTTAATAGGACGTTTTTTATAACGCAGATAAGCAAAAGGAATGCATTGAAAAGCATCTAACCCAACAACAATAGCCATCATAGCTATGAAACTCGGTTGATCTACGTAACCTAATGCTTTTGAAATAGGTCCTATAAAAGTTAAACACCCCAGTATGAAAAGCAAAGAGGTGGTTCCTACTGATATCAAAATAGAAGAATAGACTTTACTGTTATCTTCTTCCTTGTTCATGAATCTAAAAAAACCCGTCTCCATTCCATAAGTCAACAAAACCAACAGAAGAGCAACAAAAGCATAAATATGAGTAACTACTCCGTAACCACCTGACTCAACAGACATAACGGAGACATAGATAGGAACAAGTAGGTAGTTTAGGAATCGACCTACAATACTACTCAATCCATAGATAACTGTTTCTTTAGCTAAACTTATTAATCGTGACATTTAGTGTTATTAATCGAATAAAGAAATCTGACTTCCACTCTCTCCTCTTATTCGCCCTAAGTGACGATAAGCCAAGTCAGTTACTTGTCGACCTCTTGGAGTGCGTTTTATAAAACCTTCTTTAATCAAAAATGGCTCATACACCTCTTCGATGGTCCCTGCATCTTCTCCTAAAGCAGTTGATATCGTTGTTATTCCCACAGGTCCCCCATTAAACTTATCAATGATGGTACAAAGAATTTTATTATCGATATCATCTAAACCATATCGATCAATATTCAAAGATTCTAACGCATACTTAGCTATATCAACATCTATTGAACCGGTGCCTTTCACTTGAGCAAAGTCACGCACACGCCTTAATAAAGAGTTAGCAACTCGCGGTGTGCCCCTACTTCTTGACCCTATTTCAACAGCGGCAGTATTAGAACACGCAACATTTAATATTTTAGATGATCGTAATATAATGCCATTAAGGACCTCATCATCATAATATTCCAAATGAAGATTAATACCAAAACGAGCACGTAAAGGAGAAGTTAATAGTCCACTTCTTGTGGTAGCTCCAACTAAAGTAAAAGGACTTAAATCAATTTGGATACTACGAGCTGAAGGCCCCTTATCAATCATAATATCAATGCGATAATCTTCCATAGCAGAATAAAGGTACTCCTCTACTAAGGGTGAAAGTCTATGTATCTCATCAATAAAAAGAACATCGTTTTCATCTAAACTTGTTAAAACTCCCGCTAAATCACCCGGTTTATCCAAAACGGGGCCTGAGGTAACTTTCATTCCCACCCCTAACTCATTGGCAATAATATTAGATAGTGTTGTTTTACCTAACCCTGGAGGACCATGTAATAAAACATGATCTAAAGCCTCACCTCGCATCTTAGCTGCTTGAACAAAAACCTTTAAGTTGTCAACCACCTTATCTTGGCCCTGAAAATCCATAAAACTCAAGGGACGCAACGCGTTTTCCAATTCACGTTCTTGAGGTGTTATCTGATGCTCTCTTATATTAAATTCTTCTTCCATAAATACCTATTTATTGTATACAAAGGTATAAAGATTCTACTACTTTTATGTTGTTTTGACCTCTACTTCTCCTTATTATAAAGCTACATTTACTAAGCTACAAAAGTTATTCAATTTTATCACAAAAAAACAGCCCTTAGGCACAATAACCATATGACTAGGACAAGTCAACCTCTTGGCCTAGTCATATGGTCCACTTGGCCTAGTCATCCTAAAGGTGTTCAAAGTAAACAACAAATAACTGAATAATATGATTATTCAATACGTGTTAAATAATCAGTTCTTTCTTCTTTAGACAAATGCTCTATACTATATCGGAGCATAGTTCTAGGCATTTGAAAAGCATATTTATCTAAAAACAAAAGCAACACAGAACGATCTTTTTTCCCTATCTCCCTTAACATCCACCCTGTAGCTTTATGAATTAAATCGTGCGTATGTTCTAAATAGATCTTTGCAAGAGTTATAGTATATTTCAACAACCCTGCTCTAATAAATGTAAGAGTGGAAACAATAGCTATTCGTTGCTCCCATAAATTAGTTCCTTTAGCTAATTGCAGAAGGATAGACTTATCCTTATCTAGTAAGTAAACACCAACAATAGCTGGAGCAGACAGGTCCACTAAATCCCAATTATTTACCCACTTTATGTGACTCATATAAAACTGAAAAAGCACCCTCCTCATGGATTCTGATGCTTTATTAAATTGATCGATTAAAATGCATAAAGCACAGAAACGAGACTCATGCCATATAGAGCTTAATAGCAAAGAAATAGAGTCTAACGGAATAGATGAGTATTTCTTTGCTACTCGTCTAATTTGAGGAACACGTAATCCAAGAAAATGATCCTCTTCTGCATACTCTCCTTTTCCTGTTTTAAAAAAACGAACGACCTTTTTCTTGTATTCAACGTTTTCTAATCTATTTAAATCAGCTAAAACCCTCCTATATATCTCTTGTATATCCTCATTTTCACACATAACACTACCCTATTACTGATTACAAAAATAAAAAAAGAGAAAGAATAAAGGAAGATATTTCTAAATTTGCGTATATTTAATAATAACACTAGAAAACTTTTCTTAAACGAGAAGGGTTATATACTTAAAACGACTTCTCTAGATAGAAAATAAACAAAAACATGGAAATAACTTTTCATACACAAGATGTAGAATTACCAAACATTAATCAAGATTTGCTTAATGAATGGTTACCCAAAGTTGCCTCATTTTATAACAAAGAAATAGGTGAAATAACTTATATTTTTTGTTCTGATCCTGTTATATTAGAAATAAATCAACAGTATCTAAATCATGATTACTATACAGACATCATCTCTTTTGACTATACTGAAGGGAATGTTGTTTCTGGAGATCTATTCATAGGCTTAGAAACCATTCAAAGTAACGCCTCTAAATATCAAACCTCTTTCATAGAGGAACTCCATAGGGTCTTAATTCATGGTGTTTTACACCTATGTGGAATTGACGACCAAACACCAGAGCAAAGAGTTACTATGGAGAAAGAGGAAAACAGAGCTCTTCTACTCATAAGAGATTACTTAACTGCTTAATATCAACTTTTTAACCCACTTAATATACACTAGTTTTATTGAACTTTTTAGTATCTTTGTAAGGTTTAAAAATAAGACGGAGATCGAATAATGAATTTCAAATACGATGTAATAGTAATTGGGGCTGGGCATGCAGGGTGTGAAGCCGCTGTAGCAGCTGCTAAAATGGGTTCTAAGACCTGTTTAATTACTATGGATATGAACAAAATAGCTCAATTGAGTTGCAATCCTGCTATTGGAGGAATAGCTAAAGGTCAAATAGTACGTGAAATTGATGCGCTAGGTGGAGAGATGGGTCTAGTTACCGATGAAACCACCATTCAATTTCGTATGCTTAATCAATCTAAAGGACCTGCTATGTGGAGTCCTCGTGCTCAGTGTGACCGCAATAAATTTATTTGGGCCTGGCGAAAGCGGGTGGAAAACACAGAGAATCTACACATTTGGGAGGATACCGTTACAGCTATAAAAGTAAAAAATGGGGAAATAACAGGAGTTGAAACACTTCTACAAGCACCCTTTGAAGCTAAATGCGTAATACTAACTGCTGGCACATTCCTTAACGGATGGATGCATGTTGGAAAAGTCCAATTTCCTGGAGGAAGAATGGCGGATGCAGCATCATACCATTTAACTGAGTCTATAGCACAGCATGGAATACGTTACGATCGTATGAAAACGGGTACTCCTGCAAGAATTGATGGTAGAAGTGTTCATTATGAATATATGGAAGAACAAGCAGGTGAAGTTGACTTCCACAAATTTTCCTTTCTAGACACTAATATTCGCCATCTAAAACAATTAAATTGCTGGACGTGCTACACCAATAGTGATGTTCACAAAGTGTTAGAAAAAGGACTAGAGGAATCTCCTCTTTACAATGGTCAAATTAAAAGTTTAGGCCCAAGATATTGTCCTAGTGTAGAGACTAAGATTGTTACCTTTCCAGACAAAGAAAGACATCAGATATTCTTAGAGCCTGAAGGAGTTAACACTAACGAGTTATACATTAATGGATTTTCATCGTCACTACCTATGCATATTCAAATTGAAGGGTTAAAAAAGATGCCTGCTTTTAAAGATGTAGTTATCTATAGACCAGGATATGCTATTGAGTATGATTTTTTTGATCCTACTCAATTAACCCACACCCTAGAATCAAAGAAAATTAAAAACTTCTTCTTAGCTGGACAAGTAAATGGAACTACAGGATATGAAGAGGCTGCAGGTCAAGGATTAATGGCTGGAGTAAATGCTCACATTAATTGCCATGGAGGAAAACCTTTCACTCTAAAAAGAGATGAAGCATACATAGGAGTCTTAATTGATGACCTAGTAACAAAGGGTGTCGACGAACCCTATCGAATGTTTACATCCAGAGCAGAGTATCGTATTTTACTAAGAATGGATGATGCTGATATTAGACTTACAAGAAAAGCGGGAGAATTAGGTCTTGCAACTAAAGAAAGAATGGATTTACTCAACAAGAAAGAGAATGAGATTCATCGTATTCTTAAATTCTCAGAAGAGTACTCTATTAAGCCAGACAAAATCAATGATGGACTAGAAAAACTGGGTACAACCCCACTCCGCCAAGGTTGCAAACTCATAAACTTAATTTCTCGCCCACAAGTTACACTTAAAACAATAGCACCCTTCATTCCTGCCCTCGACAAAGAGTTAAATAAAATAGAAGGTAGAAAAGAAGAAATAATAGAAGCTGCAGAAATTTTAATCAAATATCAAGGATACATAGAAAGAGAAAAAATGATTGCTGAAAAAGCATCAAGACTTGAGGGTATTCGCATTAAAGATAAATTCAATTATGATGAGTTGGATTCTATTTCCTATGAAGGAAGACAGAAACTAAAAAAAATAAATCCAGAAACAATAGCACAAGCTAGTCGAATCCCTGGNGTCTCACCAAGTGANATAAATGTNCTANTGGTTTTAGCAAGCAAATAAAAAACATGTTCCACGTGAAACAANACAAANAAATAAAATGAATAAANAAGANTTAGTTGAACGAATAAGAACCGTAGAAGACTTTCCAAAGAAAGGGATTGTATTTTACGACATAACCACACTATTCAAAGACCCTGTAGGCTTAAAAACACTTTCCGACAACTTATATGAGCTATACAAAGACAAAGGTATAACAAAAGTTATAGGCATTGAGTCTAGGGGTTTTATTATGGGTCCTGTTTTAGCCACACGGATTGATGCAGGATTCATAACAATAAGAAAACCAGGTAAACTACCAGCAGACACCATAGAGGAAAGCTACGACAAAGAATATGGTACAGACACCATTCAAATACATAGCGACGCAATCAGCGAGGATGACGTAGTATTGATACACGACGACCTTTTAGCGACTGGAGGAACTATTGAAGCTGCTTGTAAATTGGTAAAAAGACTTAAGCCAAAGAAAATATATGCAAACTTTATAATTGAGTTGAAAGACTTAAATGGCCGTTCTGTGTTCGAGGATGACATTGAAGTTGAATCAATACTTAAACTATAAGAGTGAATAAAAAGGAGCATAAACAAAACATAGAAGCCTACTTAAAAGGGATTGTTAGCACACTCCCTGATCGCCCTGGTATCTATCAATACCTAAACGAAAAAGGCAAAGTAATCTATGTGGGAAAAGCTAAGAACCTAAAAAAAAGAGTTAGCTCCTACTTTAACAAAAAACATGAACCAGGAAAAACAAGAGTCCTGGTTCACAACATAAGAGACATCAAGTACTTTGTTGTAAACACAGAAGAAGATGCTTTATTGCTGGAAAACAACTTAATAAAAAAGTATCAACCCCGATACAACGTTTTACTTAAGGATGACAAAACCTACCCTTCTATTTGTATAAAAAACGAATACTTTCCAAGAGTATTCAGTACTCGAAAAATAGTAAGAGATGGCTCTATATACTTTGGTCCATATAGCCATTTACCCACAATGAAAGCCCTTTTGAAGCTAATAAGAAAGCTATACCCTATACGCACATGCAACCTCAATCTATCACCTGAAAACATAGCTCAAAGCAAATACAAAGTGTGCCTACAATACCATATAGAAAATTGCTTAGGACCGTGTGTTGGAAATCAAAATCACAACAACTACATTGAAAATATAGATGAAATAAAAGAAATACTCAAAGGAAATACGCGAGAAATAAGCCAACTTCTAAAAGAAAAAATGGACTCACTAGCTAGCGAGTTAAATTTTGAAGAAGCTGAGAAAATCAAACAAAAATACCTATTAATTGAGAATTTTAGAGCTAAATCGGAAGTTGTGAGTCACACATTACACAATGTAGATGTGTTTAGCATAGCAGAAAATGGAGCTAAATCAGCATTTATCAATTATTTACATGTTGTAAAAGGAGCTATCATTAGAGCTTTCACCTTTGAATACAAAAAGGGATTAGATGAAACTCCTGAGGAACTATTAAGACTTGGAATTATTGAGGTAAGAAAAAGATACGAGAGTAAAACTAAAGAAATAATTGTTCCTTTTGAAATCGATTTAGAACTTGAAGGAGTATCCTTTTTTGTACCCCAACGAGGAGACAAAAAAAAGCTATTAGACCTATCCCTTCTAAACGTACAGCAATACAAAGCTGATAGACTAAAGCAAGCTGAAAAACTCAATCCTGAACAACGATCGATTAGACAATTAAAAGAAATACAACAACAACTCCAGATGGATAAAATACCCCTACATATTGAATGTTTTGACAACTCAAATATACAGGGATCTGATCCAGTAGCTGCATGTGTTGTTTTCAAAAAGGGAAAACCATCTAAAAAAGACTACAGAAAATATCATATTAAAACCGTCGAAGGACCTGATGACTACGCCTCAATGCGCGAAGTAGTTGAAAGAAGATACTCAGCTCTCCTAGCCGATGAAAAAGAGTTACCAGACTTAATACTTACCGATGGAGGAAAAGGTCAAATGTCGGCGGTTAAAGAGGTGTTGGACAAACTGAAACTCTCAATCCCAATAGCAGGATTAGCCAAAGATGATAAGCACAGAACATCAGAAATGCTTTTTGGAAATCCACCTAAAGTTATAGGAATGAAACAAAATAGCCCCCTATTCCGTTTACTAGAAAACATACAAAATGAAGTCCATCGTTTTGCGATTCAATTTCATAGAGACTTGCGAAGTAAACGTCAAATAACATCTGAACTTGATAGCATAAAAGGTATCGGACCGATAACTAAAGATAAACTTCTTAAAAAATACAAGAGCGTAAAACGGATAAGAGAAGCTAACAAATCGGAACTAATAGAACTAATTGGAGCTGCTAAAGCAAATGCTTTAATTAATGGATTAACAAAAAGTAAAACCTCACACAAATAAGAGTATATTATTTATTTTATCATTATCTTAGTAAGTCAATAAAGAGTTATATCTATGCGAGTAGTAATACAAAGAGTTTCAGAAGCATCGGTTGCTATTGATAATAAGCAAAAAGCATCTATTGATTCTGGGTTTATGATCTTAGTTGGAATAGAAGATCAGGATGCAATTAACCCCGAAAAGGAGATGAATTGGCTAGCAAATAAAATAGTGAATCTGAGGGTATTTGATGATACTGACGGAGTAATGAATAAGTCAATCATTGACACACAAGGTGACATACTTTTAATCAGTCAATTTACACTCCACGCATCAACAAAAAAGGGAAATAGGCCCTCATATATTAAAGCAGCAAAACCTGAAATATCAGAAAAAATATACACTAAGTTCTGCTCTGTCCTCAGTGAAAAGTTAGGTAAACCGATCCATACAGGAGTCTTTGGTGCAGACATGAAAGTATCACTAACTAATGATGGCCCCGTTACAATTATAATAGATACACTAAATAAAGAGTGATGACTATAAAAGAGGCACAAACCACTGTAGATCAGTGGATTAAAGAAAATGGCGTACGCTATTTTAACGAATTAACGAATATGGCGATACTAACAGAAGAAGTAGGAGAGTTAGCTAGGGTTATATCTCGCGTATATGGGGAGCAATCCTTTAAAGAAGGTGAAGAGCCTAATCTTGCAGATGAATTAACAGATGTACTTTGGGTACTTCTTTGCATTGCAAATCAAACCGGTGTTGACCTCACAAAAGCTTTTGAAGAAAACCTAAAGAAAAAAACAATAAGAGATAATCAAAGACATATTAATAATCCTAAACTTAAAAACCATGAATAATAAAGTAGAACATACCAATGACGATAAATACTTATTGGCATTATCTAAATATAACACGGATATTAAAGATGAAGAGGTTAAAAAAGAGGTAGCCAAACTAATCAAAGAAAAGACAGCAGAAAACAACACTAAAGATGTAAAAGCTTTCCTTTTCAATTGTATAGATTTAACATCACTCACCCCTACTGATAATGATGAAAGCATTCTTAGCATGGTAGAAAAAGTAAATCAATTTAGTGACACCTATCCTGAACTGAAAAATGTTGCAGCGATGTGTGTTTATCCTAATTTTACCTCAATAGTAAAAAACTCTTTAGAAGTAGAAGATGTGAACATTGCATGTGTTTCTGCAGGTTTTCCATCATCACAGACCTTTATCGAAGTTAAAATAGCAGAAACTGCTATGGCGATAATGGAAGGTGCTGATGAAGTAGATGTTGTGATTTCGGTTGGAAAATTTCTAAACGGAGACTATGAAACCTTATGTGATGAACTTGAAGAAATAAAAGATCTAGCAGAAAATAAAGGTAGACACGTAAAAGTAATTCTAGAAACAGGTGCGTTACAAAGTGCAGAAAACATTAAAAAAGCATCAATATTAGCAATGTATTCTGGTGCTGACTTTATAAAAACTTCAACTGGTAAAGAAAAAATATCAGCTACTCCAGAAGCAGCTTATGTCATGTGTCAAGCCATAAAAGAATATTACGAAGAAACAGGAAACAAAGTAGGATTCAAACCTGCTGGTGGACTAAGTACCCCTGAAGATGCGATAATATATTATACAATAGTTAAAGAAATCTTAGGTACAGAGTGGTTAACAAATAAATTATTTAGACTTGGAACAAGTAGATTAGCTAACTTATTATTAAGCGATATAAAAGAAAAAGAAATCAATTTTTTCTAAGCTATTAAATATAAAATAAATAAAGGTGGAGTTTACTCCACCTTTATTTATTTTATAACATTTATCAATACATGACACTATATAGTGTACTACTTACAATTTTCTTTTCACTACATATTCCAAATAGCCCAATAAAGAAGTACGTATAGTACCAGTAAATAACTCATTAATTATAGTTTCTGCTTCTTCTTTGAATCGGTCAATTGTATCCATTGCATATTGAATCCCTCCTCTATCAATTGCAAACTGAATTAATTCTTCTATATCATCTATAGAAGCAGTCCCCTTCTTTACAGAAATGGCTTTATTTTTAAATTTCTCATCAGCAACTTTATTCAAAGCATAAAGAATAGGAAGTGTCAACTTACCCTCTTCCATATCAATTCCGGTGGGTTTTCCTACATCAGAATTTATATAGTAATCAAAGATATCATCCTTAATTTGAAAGCAAAGCCCAATTAAATTACCTAACTTTTTTACCTTTCTAGTCCAATTATCCGAAGCATGAACAGAAAGAGCAGCAATTTCGGCACAAGCCTCAAAAAGGGCTGCTGTTTTTTTACTTATTACCTCAAAATATGACTCTTCAGTAAGATCTAATTTATCAGTGTTCTCTAACTGTAATAGCTCACCTTCAGAAAGTTTTCTTCCTAAATTGGCTACTAAATCTATTATTTTATGATTCCGTGTTTTCCCAACCTCCATTAAGCAAGTTGCCAAAAAAAAATCTCCAGCTAAAACAGATACTTTATTATCATAAATAGCATTAGTTGAAGGTTGCCCTCTGCGTAAAGCACTTTCATCCACAACATCATCGTGAATTAAACTTGCAGTATGCAATAACTCTAACGCAACAGCAGAATAAATAGACTCATCTTCAACTTTACCAAAAGATTTTGCTATTAACAAAACCAAAATTGGACGCATCATTTTGCCATTTTTCTGCTTAATATGTTCTATGACACCTTGCATTAAATGATTAGAACTATCCAGTGAACGATCGAAAAACACTTTAAATTCTTCTAATTCATCTAGTATAGGCTCCTTTATTTGGAGTAGTGTATTCATACCTAGCCTTATAATTGAAATACAAAAATAATATATAAAAGAATCATTCCAGCATTTTTTTGTATTTTTACCTTAAATACATATATAATTATGAATAAGAAGAAACTTTTTTTCCTAGATGCCTATGCTCTTATATATAGGGCCTATTATGCATTTATACGAAACCCTAGAATAAACAGTAAAGGACTAAACACATCAGCTATATTCGGATTTGTTAATACATTGGAAGATATATTATCTACAGAAAATCCAACTCATATAGGAATAGCCTTCGATCCTCCTGGCCCCACTTTCCGGCACAAAGCCTATGAAGAATATAAGGCTCAAAGGGAAGAAACTCCAGAAGATATAAGAAAAGCTGTACCAATTATTAAGGAAATTATCAAAGCTTACAAAATACCTATACTAGAAGTAGAGGGCTATGAAGCTGATGATGTAATTGGAACGTTAGCTACAAAAGCAGGCAAAAAAGATATAGTTACCTATATGCTAACACCAGACAAAGATTATGGTCAGTTGATAACCGAAAATGTCTTTATGTATAGGCCTAAGCACAGAGGAGGATATGAAATATTAGGAGTAGAAGAAATAAAAAAGAAATACAAAATCAACACTCCATCCCAAGTTATCGATTTACTTGCACTGATGGGAGATGCATCAGACAATATTCCAGGCTGTCCTGGTATTGGTGAAGTTAGAGCACAAAGATTAATTAACGAGTTTAATTCTGTTGAAGAAATTATTTCTAACATAGATAAACTTAAAGGAGCTATTAAAAAAAATGTGGAGGAAAATATTGAAGCCATTAAATTCTCGAAGTTTTTAGCTACAATTAAAATAGATGTACCGATAGAATTAGAATTAGATAAATTAGTAAGAGAGAAAGAGAACAAAGAAAAAATATTAGATCTATTTGAAGATTTAGAGTTTAGAAATATAATCAATAGAAAATATCCAGAACAAGAAAACCAAACACCGACTCTATTTGATAATATGAATCAAAAAGAGGCTACACAAGGCAATTTGTTTGCGAATTTTGAAGNCAATAACACAGGTGATTCTAAAATTCGCAAGGATTCTGCATTAGAAAANAGCAAGGTTAGATATCAACTAATTGATAATAAGGAAGATATAGAGATATTAATAGAGAAATTAGATAAACAAAAAGAACTCGCTATAGATACCGAAACAACAAGTGTTGAGCCAATGGAGGCAGAATTAGTTGGATTTAGTTTTTCTTTTCAAACGAATGAAGCTTTTTATATCCCAGTGCCACCNATTAAAGAAGAAGCCGAAAAAATTGTTCAAAAGTTTAAACCTATCTTAGAAAACGAAAATATAATTAAAATTGGACAAAATATAAAATACGACATGATCGTTCTTCACAATTATGGTGTAGACATAAAAGGTGAGCTTTTTGATACAATGATTGCTCATTATGTAATTCAACCAGAACTAAGACATGGTATGGATTATTTAGCTTCAATTTATTTAGATCATCAAACAATTCCAATAGAACATTTAATAGGACCTAAAGGAAAAAATCAAAAAAGCATGAGAGATTTAACCCCTGAGCAGGTCTATCCCTATGCATGTGAAGATGCAGATATTACTTTGAGGTTAAAAAAGAAAATTGAAAAAGAATTAAAAGATGCTAAGTCGGAAGAATTATTCTATACCATTGAGATGCCACTTGTCCCTGTATTAGCTCAATTAGAAATTAACGGTGTATTATTAGATACTGATGCATTAAAAAAAACCTCAGAAGACTTAACCCAAAGACTAATCACTTTAGAAGAAAGTATTCATAAAATTGCAGGCATAGATTTTAATGTATCTTCTCCCAAACAAGTAGGGGAAACTTTGTTTGATCACTTAAAGCTAGATGAAAAAGCAAAGAAGACTAAAACAGGACAATATGTAACATCGGAGGAAGTGCTATTAAAGTATAAAAATAAACATGAGATCATTGGAAAAATTTTAGATTTTAGAAGTTTAAGAAAGCTACTAAATACTTATGTTGATGCCCTTCCTAAGTTAATTAATCCAACAACCAATAGAATACATACTTCTTTTAATCAAACAGTAACGGCTACTGGCCGATTAAGTTCAAGCAATCCAAATTTACAAAACATCCCAATACGTGATGATGATGGTAGAGAAATAAGAAAAGCTTTTATTCCAGATAAAGATTCTGAATTTTTCTCAGCAGACTATTCACAAATCGAGTTAAGAATTATAGCTCATCTAAGTAATGATGAACATATGATCGACGCCTTTGTGAAAGGCTATGATATACATGCTGCAACAGCTGCAAAAATATATAAAACTGAGGTAGATCAAGTCACTTCAAATATGAGAAATAAAGCTAAAACGGCTAATTTCGGTATTATATATGGTATATCAGTATTTGGATTATCAGAGCGATTAAACATTGAAAGATCTGAAGCTAAACAATTAATTGATGGCTATTTTAGTAGTTATCCTGAGGTTTCAAAGTACATGGAAGAAAGCAAAAAAAAGGCTAGAGAGTTAGGGTATGTTGAAACCTTATTTAAAAGAAAAAGATACCTTCCAGATATAAACTCAAGAAATGCAATTGTAAGAGGCTATGCAGAAAGGAATGCCATCAATGCACCTATACAGGGAAGTGCTGCTGACATTATTAAAGTAGCTATGATAAACATTCAAAAAAGATTTAAAGAGGAAAATCTACAATCTAAAATGTTACTTCAAGTACATGACGAACTTAACTTTAGTGTACCCACAAATGAAAAAAACATCGTGGAGAAGATAGTTATTACAGAGATGGAAAACGCATGTAAACTGAAAGTTCCTCTAAAAGTAGATTGCGGTTGGGGTAAAAATTGGCTTGAAGCACATTAAAAACTTTATTTAACATTTATGAATATAGATACATTAAATATGCATCTACAATCATTATGTAAATAATAGAAGGAAAAAGAATATTTTAGCTCATAAAACACGAAATATCATCACATTGTGATAAAGTTAATATTTGCATAAACACTTACATATTGATATTTTACAGTATAAAAAATTTGCTTATAAGAGAATTAATCTTATTTTTGTAGTAGAAACAATGACTTATTTGACATTTTGTCAATTAACACTTATAATAAAGGAAGCTACTATGAAAACAAATCAATTTATTAGAACAACGCTTTTTTTCATATTATTTGGTTTATTTGGAACCTTTAGTTTTGCTAAAACACACAATAACTTAATTTATGATACCGAAGAGGTTAATGGAGTAATGATCTCTCAAACGGTATATAAACAAGATGATGGTATTTTAGCTAAATATCAAAAATACACTTACGAATACGATGACAATCATAGGATAACTCGAAACACATCATATAAGTGGAGTAACGGCACCTGGACTAAGGATATGTGTATTAGACATGAATACATTGATAATAGCATAAAAACAACCTATTATAAGTGGGATAACGATAAAAAGGAATACATTTTACAACCTAATATGACATTAATTACCGAGAATAATTAAAAAGTAATAGAATAGAAAACAATAAAGGGGGCTTTCGCCCCCTTTATTGTTTTCTATTAATAAGCTAAATATTAATAGTTTTCTTTTTTAATTTCAAAGTGTGCTTGAGCATGTAAACAAGCTGGACAAAGTTTTGGAGCATCTTTTCCAACATGAATATAACCACAGTTACGACATTGCCAAACTACTTCATCAGGTCTAGCAAAAACTTTAGCATCTTCTATATTACTAACAAAAGCACGATATCTTTCTTCGTGACCTTTCTCTGCATTTGCAATATTACGATACATAGCTGCTATATCCTTAAATCCTTCTTCTTCTGCAACATCAGCAAAATGAGGATAATCAACAGCCCACTCTTGATGCTCACCTTGTGCAGCTGCTAATAGGTTTTCTAAAGTAGAACCGATTACACCAGCAGGAAATGATGCTGTAAATTCAACCATACCTCCTTCAAGATAACTAAACATTCTTTTTGCATGCTCTTTTTCTTGATCTGCTGTTTCTAAAAAGATAGCTGCCATTTGTTCAAAACCATCTTTTTTTGCTTGTTTTGCGAAGTAAGTATAACGCATTCTTGCCTGAGACTCTCCAGCAAATGATGTTAATAAATTCTTCTCGGTTTGAGTACCTTTAACTGATTTTTTAGCCATAATTTATTAGTTTAAATATTTATATTATAAATAACGTATTCATTCAATTACAATTATACTATAGCAAATATAAAAAATAGCAATAAGAAAAACGAACTGAACCTCAATTAAAATAACGCCTCTAAACGGAATCTCAATCTTTTATAAGATTAAACCAAATCTTATATTTTTTTTGATTATTTTTGCATTCCCTTAGATTTATACTTATGTTATTCTGTTAATATTCACTCTATAAATTCAATACAAGTATATGATAGATTTTAAGCCTAAAATTATTTCTGCCCTCAAAAATTACGACAAAAAAACATTTTCTGCAGATTTAATGGCAGGTATTATTGTAGGTATTGTAGCATTACCTCTTGCCATTGCTTTTGGAATAGCCTCAGGGGTTACTCCAGAAAAAGGAATAATTACTGCTATTATAGGAGGATTCATAATATCACTACTAGGAGGGAGCAGTGTACAAATTGGTGGTCCTACTGGAGCCTTTATCATTATAATTTATGGTATAATACAACAGTATGGCGAAAAAGGCTTACTTTTAGCTACACTCTTAGCGGGAGTTATTTTGCTTGTTATGGGCATATTTAAGCTAGGAACCATTATTAAATTCATCCCCTATCCTATTATTATTGGATTCACAAGTGGTATTGCCGTCACTATTTTCACTACACAAATAGCTGATGTCTTTGGTTTATCATTTGGTGATGATAAAGTACCTGGTGACTTTATTGGNAAATGGATAATGTATTTTAAGCATTTCACCAGTATTAATTGGTGGGAAACATTAATCAGTTTCCTTAGTATTGGTCTTATANTAATTACTCCACGTTTTTCTAAAAAAATTCCTGGATCATTAGTCGCTATAGTTTTGNTTACAATATTAGTATATATTTTNAAAACTTGGCTNGGTATTACAGGGATAGACACNATTGGTGATCGCTTTACAATAAGCGCAACTCTACCTGATGCTGAAATTCCCAAACTAGACTATGAAAGCGTGAAAAGCTTGATACCTGTATCTATAACAATAGCTGTTCTAGGAGCTGTAGAATCACTCTTNTCTGCAACTGTAGCTGATGGAGTGATAGGACAAAAACACAACTCAAACACAGAGTTAATAGCTCAAGGTGCAGCAAATATTGTAGTTCCTCTTTTTGGAGGAATTCCAGCAACAGGAGCAATCGCTCGTACAATGACTAACATTAATAATGGTGGAAAAACACCTATTGCAGGTATCATACACGCTATTATTCTACTTTTCATTATGCTTTTCTTAATGCCTTTGGCAAAATATATTCCTATGGCTTGTTTGGCAGGAGTTCTTGTTATTGTTGCCTACAACATGAGCGAATGGAGAACATTTAAAGCATTTATGAACAATCCTAAATCGGATGTAGCTGTTCTTTTAGTTACTTTCTTTTTAACTGTTATATTTGATTTAGTTATTGCTATACAAGTGGGTCTAGTTCTAGCCTTCTTATTATTTATGAAGCGAGTAACTGAAACATCCGAAGTATCTGTTATTAGAGACCAATTAAATATATTTGGTGGAACAGATATAAAAGATGATGAAAACCTTGAAATACCAAAAGGTGTAGAGGTCTATGAAATTGAAGGTCCCTATTTCTTTGGTGTAGCTAACAAGTTTGAAGAACAAACTATAATAATGGGTGAACCCCCTAAAGTTAGAATTATAAGAATGAGGAAAGTACCTTTTATTGACTCTACAGGTATTCATAACTTAACTAACTTCTGTAAAAACTCACAAAGAGATAAAATAACGATCATTCTGTCTGGTGTAAATAAAGATGTGCATGAAACATTAGAAAAAGCTGGATTTTATGATGTTGTTGGCAGAGAAAATATATGCTCACACATTGTTGAAGCATTGAATCGATCTAAAGAAGCTCTATCTACACTTGAAGAAAAAAAACTATAAAGAAGAAAAAAACTAAGGTATAAGAATATCTATCAAAGTTTTATTGCTTTTCTAATAACTGAACAATTTCAGCAACATAAATACAGTGTAAACTACCTTTATCACCATACCATTTAGCTAATATCTTTTCATCAAGAAATCGATCTTTATTTAACTTCTCACAATATAACTTTTTACATTCTAAGGTTAATCGTGATTGCTCGAATGTGATATTCCCGTAACTTGTTTCATAAGGTATTAATCCCGTTTCATTTACCTTATCTATATCTCTACCTGATTTAGAACCACATATTTTATGAATCTCCTTATTTTCTATACCTAAAAAAGACAGGGTAAAGTAATCATTATTCTCTATGAAGTGGTAAGTATATCGTTCGGGACGAACAAATATAAAAACTACAGGTCTATTCCATAAAAAACCTACACCACCCCAGTTTGCTGTCATCGTATTAAATCCCTCTTTATTTCCCGAGGTTATAAGCATATATTCTTTACTAATTACTTCAAAGAAATTCTCATTTAAATTATCGACTGTTGTTGTCTTAAATAAACACATTTTTTAATAACTTTTCAATAGGAAGCTTCAGCTTGAAGACCTTCCTTTTTTAATAAATCAACAATAGAGTCCAATTCTTCGGGACTTGCTTTAACTAAGTCCTTATCTGGTGTATCTCTATCAATAGTATAAACCATAACACGTTCTGGATTTATAGCTTTTACCACTTTAATCCAAGGTAATACATACTTTTCTGCTGTGTTATCTATATATTTACCTTCATAAAATCCTTTTAAAAACATAGTTTGTATAATGCAACTATCTCCAAAAAGTTTTAGCTTTTCTATGGTTTCATCTAAAGAATAATTACTAGATGGACGATTAACTAACTGAATAAAATCCCAATCCACAGTATCTAGCTTTAGAATGTTTTGATCCACTTTTTGAAGAGCTTGAAAAACAGAAGGTTTATTAATTCGAGTTGCATTACTTAAAACACAAATTTTAGCATTAGGGAAATAATAATCCCTCAGTCTTATAGTATCATCAATAATATCATCAAATTGAGGATGTAGCGTAGGCTCACCATTACCAGCAAAAGTTATGACATCAGGTGCATCATTTTGCTCCTTCATGGTTACCAGTTGTTTTTCTAGTTTTTCTTTTACCTCCTTACGTGAAGGAACAGATTCTGTTGTTTTATAATCCTTATTGTATCCACATTCACAATAAATACAATCAAAATTACACACCTTACCGCTATGGGGCAAAAGATTAATACCTAAAGAAGTGCCTAATCTCCTAGAGTGAACAGGACCAAAAATTGGCGAATCAAATCGTATTGTCATATAATCGTATCATTAAAATCAGAGTTCTTATTCATACCTTTTTCATTCTCTCAAAAACAAATAGAAAGTCTTAAAATAAAGATATATAGTAACAAATTACTAGAACTCATAAAATACAAATATACTATATTTATACTTCATGACGTTTTTGCTTTTCAGCTATTATAATATTCTTCTTAAAATTTAAGTCTAATCAAACATTGTAAATCCATTTTTGTTCTACTTTCAATCGCGCTAAGACCCGAACCAATTACCTCTCGATCAAAATAATGAGTCATTCCATACTTCGCCATTAACATTAAACTAGTCGTCAAATCAAAACGTAGAACCGTACTTAACCTATATCCCATTCCTGTAAAACAAGGAATATAATAATTATAAAGTATATTTTTTTCATAGGAATAAACACGTGAGTCATAATCTGACGTATTAAAAAAGGTTCCTTGAAGCGAAAAATTAAAAGCAGTAGATGTATAGCTACAACTCTGAGTTATTTGATAACCATGAGAATTCTTTATTTTTTTTTGCTGGAATAAGGTATAATCTAAATTTGTTTTTAATAGCCAATGATGAAGAGAAAAACTTATAGTATTTCTTACTTTATGTTGATAAGTAGGTAGTATAATTTTTCCTTTTGTATTAGCTACATCCCGCTCTTGATTTCTATAAGAATATTGTATACTATAATTTATCAACCTATATTTTGCATCCATTCGAATATCTCCTTTAAATCCTTTTGAAGGTTTACTTATTCTATATTTCCACCAGGGATAGTGGTAATAATCTGCAGATATAGATAAAGAATAATGATTATTAAATGTATATAATAGTATAGCAGCCCATCCATTTTCATTTTGAACGCGACTACTAGTAGCGTAAGATTTAGAAAATAAACCCCAATAATTGTATCCATAATAACGATGAAGAAGTAATATATCAACATTAATCCTTGGGTGATACAATAAAGTACTTATTGAAGCAAAACCTTTTTTTCCTTTCGCTAATTCTCCTCTTAATCTAAAGTTTCTCCAAAAATAAGAATAGTGAATTCCTATGTTATAGAATGTTTTACCTTTAGGATAATAACAATTATAATTCCTTTTTTGTGGATAATAGGGATAGTTATTAACACAATAATAACCAGTTATTCCTAGAGATATATTATTATAATTAAAGTCTAAATTAAGACCTACAAGCTGTTGTTTAAGCTTTTTCCGATGTAAAAAATCAGATTTTGTTTGATGTAAACCTGTTTTATAAATAGTTTGAACTATACTGTTCATATCTTTATTAACATCCTTATTAATAACTTTTCCATCTAATTTACGATAAGAGTAAAAAGACGATAATTCAAAAGATTTAGATAAAGATAAAGTAGTAGCAACACCACTAAAATAATTAAATTCATCGTTTGAACTATGATTTTTAATTGAACCACTTAATGAAGGGTAAAGCAGAGAACGCAATGAGTGCATCATAAAACTATTAGAACCCATTACTAATCCTTCACCGAAATGAAGTTTATAATTACCCACCAATAATTTCTTAACTATCCCCACATCATTTAGTGCAATATAAAAGGAGTTATAATCGTATCCGTACTTATTATCTAAAGCGAAAAAAGGCTCACCACTATCTTTTTCTAAATTAAAACCACATTCTAATTTATTAAGACTCTTCATTTTATATCGAATGGTTGAATACCAAGAAGGCCCTAAGTATTTTTCCTTATAACCCACACGTTTATATAAAGGGTAATCAAACCGAGAAGAGAGTTCACTTTTTGAATACTTAAATAAGTTTTTAAAGCTCCAATGGTTATCAACTTTTATAGGTTCTACATAAAAGAAATGAGCCATATAGTCTATTTCTTTTTTTCCTATACCATCGATTAACATTAGCTCATAGATAGATATCAACGGTTGTTGATAAACATAAGCTAATATGTTTTCAATTTGTTTTTCACTTAAAAAAGATAGCCTTTGTAATTCGTCCCTATTTACAGCATTAATATTAATTTTATGTTGATATTTCTTTTTTAACTCATCAAGGTATTCCCAGTCCTCTTCACTAGTTAAATTCTCATCTAAGTTAATATCGTCTAATAATAATAAGCTCCATGGCATTTTCGTATTTTGAGCTTCTAAAAAACAACAAAACAAAAATGTTTCAATAAGAAAAGTATAAATAGATTTATAGCACATAATAAAGTAAAAGAATGTTCTCAGAAAAGTTGTTAATTTGTATACTTATAGACTTTTTATAAAGCACTAAGGCAAGTATATGATATGCCCTAGGCATATCAATAAGATGACTAGGGCAAGTGACCCTTTTGACTAGGTCATCCTAAATAGAAAAAAAGTTGAAATAAAAACTAGGTAAGTTTGCAAAATAAATCCCAAAGAACAATACCCGAAGCAACAGAAACATTAAGAGAATGTTTCGTTCCAAATTGAGGTATTTCAATGCAACCATCTGAATGATTTATAACTTCTTGTTGAACACCATCAACTTCATTTCCTACTACCACAACATNTTTTTTAGTAGGGTCTAAAATCAAATCATTTAATAAAATACTACCCTCAACTTGTTCTACAGAATATATAATATAATCTTTTTGCTTTAATTCGTTTACAGCTGTTAATGTGCTTTCTCTATATTCCCAATGCACAGAAAACTCAGCTCCTAATGCTGTTTTATGAATATCAGGCTGTGGAGGAGTTGCAGTAATACCACATAAATAAATGGATTCTATTCTAAAAGCATCAGCTGTACGAAAAACAGAACCAACATTATGTAAACTTCTAATGTTATCTAATACGATGACTAAAGGAATTTTCTCTACCTTAGCATATTCATCAACATCCAATCTGTTGAGTTCGGTAATATTTAACTTTCTCATAATTCCACTGGTTTTAAAGCTATTACAAAGGTAGTTTTTAATATTAACAACCTGTTAATAAGTGTGGATAAGTTGTAAATTGATTGTCAACTCTATTTAATAACTTCCTCTTGTATTTTCTATAATTTCAATTGTATATCATATTATAATAGTAATCCAAATAAGTTATAAGCAATCTATTTAAAGAGTATAGACAGATAATTATAGCAATTGTTATTAATTTAGAGGATAAAGTTTTTAACTTTGTGTTTTATCAACAGTATGTTAATAAAGGTATATATATAGCTATATATCAATATATAAGCTATATTATTGGTGTTAATAGCCTCTTTATAACTATATATATTTCTATAATAACTTAAAAAACAATATTTATAGAAAGAATTTACAAACACTATTAACAGGCTATTATTATCAATATATATTTTTTAAACTTTAAAGAATAAATAATTATTATGGATAAGCTTGTAAAAAAGATAATAAACCTAAAAGAAAAAAAGAATGCAGTTATACTTGCTCATTTCTATCAAAAGGGCGAAATTCAAGACATAGCTGATTTTGTAGGAGATAGTTTAGCTTTAGCTCAGTGGGCTTCTAAAACTAAAGCTGATATTATTGTTGTTTGTGGTGTTCATTTTATGGGAGAAACAGCTAAAATACTTTCGCCTGATAAGAAAGTGTTGATACCCGATTTGGAAGCTGGTTGTTCTTTAGCTGATAGTTGTCCTGCAGATGACTTTAAAAAATTTGTAGAAAAACATCCCGATCATACTGTTATTTCTTATGTTAACACTACAGCAGCTGTAAAAACAGTGACTGATATTGTAGTTACTTCTACTAATGCTAAAGAAATAGTAGATAGTTTACCTAAAGATGAAAAAATAATTTTTGGACCTGACAAAAATTTAGGTAATTATATAAACTCAGTTACAGGTAGAAATATGATTTTATGGGATGGTGCTTGTCATGTGCATGAGCAGTTTTCTGTAGAAAAAATACTAGAGTTGAAAAAAGAATACCCTAATGCTGAATTAATAGCTCATCCTGAGTGTAAAAACACAATAATAAAATTAGCCGATTTTGTAGGTTCAACTTCTGCCTTATTAAAACATGCTTTATCTAGTAGTAAGAAAGAATTTATTGTAGCTACAGAGTCAGGTATTTTACATCAAATGACTCAAAAAGCACCTGATAAAAAGTTTATTCCAGCACCTCCTAATGATAGTACTTGTGCTTGTAATGAGTGTAAATATATGCGATTAAATACATTAGAGAAGTTGTATCATTGCTTAGAAAATGAGAGTCCTGAAATAAAAATAGAACCTAAAATAATAGAGAAAGCAGTAAAACCAATACAGAAAATGCTTGATTTATCAGAAATGTTAGGATTATAAATGAAATAAGATAGATTACAATATTATAAAAAGCCTTAATAAAACAATCATTAGGGCTTTTTTTATGATATACGTTTGATTCTTAAATATTATCTATAACTTTGTGAGCAAAATAAAAAATAAATGTGGAAAGATTTGAGTAGCTTGCAACCACAGAAAAAAATGCTAAAATAACGAACTTCACTTTTTCTGAAAATAACACTACTCTTTTTCTTTCTCATAAAATCAATAATGATATGGGATATTTATTTACTTCTGAATCAGTGTCTGAAGGACATCCTGATAAAGTTTCTGACCAAATTTCTGATGCTATATTAGATGAGTTTTTAGCTTATGACAAAAACTCTAAAGTTGCTTGTGAGACTTTAGTAACAACAGGACAAGTAATATTAGCTGGAGAGGTTAGTTCTGAAGCATATATAGACTTACAAGAAGTAACACGTTCAGTTATTAAACGCATAGGTTATACAAAGGGAGAATATATGTTTGAAAGCAACTCTTGTGGTATATTATCTGCTATTCATGAACAAAGTGCAGACATCAATAGAGGTGTTGAACGAGAATCTCCAATGGATCAAGGTGCAGGAGATCAAGGAATGGTTTTTGGTTATGCTACGAATGAAAGTGATAACTATATGCCTTTACCTTTAGACTTATCACATCGTATATTAAGTATTTTAGCGGATATAAGAAGAGAGGGTAAAGAAATGACTTATTTGCGTCCCGATGCAAAAAGCCAAGTAACTATTGAATATTCAAACGAGGGTATTCCTCAGCGTATTCACACTATAGTTGTTTCTACTCAGCATGATGAATTTATAGAACCTACTGATTCTTCTTCTAAATCTCAGTTAGAAGCAGACAAAAAAATGCTAGAGGTCATTCGTAAGGATGTTATAAATATTTTAATACCTAGAGTGATAGCTTCTATTCAATCGGAGTCTGATAATCCTAAACGAATATTAGACTTATTTAATGAAGATATTATTTATCATGTCAATCCAACGGGTAAATTTGTTATTGGAGGACCTCATGGAGATACTGGCCTAACGGGAAGAAAAATAATAGTAGATACTTATGGAGGAAAAGGGGCTCATGGTGGAGGAGCATTTTCTGGTAAAGACCCTAGTAAAGTAGATCGTAGTGGAGCTTATGCAGCTAGACATATTGCAAAAAATGCTGTTGCAGCAGGTGTTGCTGATGAAATGTTAGTACAAGTTTCTTATGCTATTGGAGTGGCTGAACCAATTAGTGTTTTTGTAGATACCTATGGAAAATCTCATGTTGATTTAAGTGATGGAGAGATAGCTAGAAAACTAAATAAAATATTCGATTTACGTCCTAAAGCTATAGAAAATAGATTAAAACTTCAAAATCCTATTTATAGTGAAACAGCAGCTTATGGACATATGGGAAGAACTCCAAGAATTGTAAAAAAACACTTTGCATCTCGATATGAAGGAAATAAAGAGATGGAGGTTGAACTTTTTACTTGGGAAAAATTAGATTTTGTAAGTGAAATTAAAAAAGAATTTGGTTTAGAATAAATTTATATTCTATTTTAAATAGTCAATCGAACAGTTAATTAAAGGATAATAGACAGTAGTTTTATTATCCTTTTTATTTAATATTAGTTATAGATAGCAATCAAAAAACTTATCTTCTATTTAAAGTTTGATTAAATTTGTACTATTAATTTAGTCTAAAATGAATAGTATTAACTCTATATGTGTTTATAGTGCTTCTAGTTCTTTAGTTGCCGATTTTTATATCAAAGAAGCAGAAAACTTAGGAAAGTGTTTAGCTGATCATAAAATAAACCTAGTATATGGTGCTGGTAAAAGAGGTTTAATGGGAGCTGTAGCAGATGGTGTATTAAAAAATGGAGGTAGTGTAACTGGGGTTATTCCTACTTTTATGGTTGAGCAAAACTGGCATCATCCCCATCTTACTGAATTATTAGAAGTGGATAGTATGCATGCTAGGAAGCAGAAAATGGCAGACTTAAGTGATGGTGTTATAGCTTTACCTGGTGGGTGTGGAACTTTAGAAGAATTATTAGAAATAATAACTTGGAAACAATTGGGTTTATATCCGCATCCTATTATAATTGTTAATACTCATGGATTTTATAATCCGCTTATTGAGATGTTGGATAAAGCAATCAATGAACAATTTATGCGGGCTGATCATAAAATGTTGTGGTCAGTAGCTAATTCTGTAAATGATGTTCTTGATTTATTATTTACAACTCCTACCTGGGACCCATCAATAGGTAAGTTTGCTACAACAACAAGATGAGAAGTAATATAGACCCTATAAATAGTCAATTACCAGATACAACAATAGCTGATTCTTTTGCATATGAAAATATTGCAAATCAATTAGATGATAAAACTATTAAATACTCTGAATCGATTGTAAGTGTAGTTACTAAAGATGAAAAAGTAAAATATAATCCAAGAGGTGATGATGGTATTGCCATTATTTTATTGTTATCTTTTTTTATTTCTGCAGTATTAATTGGCAAAAACAAAAAAGGTATTGTGCAGCGTATCAGGGATTTTTTCTTGAATAAAGAAAGAAGTAGTTTGTTTAGTCAAGGATTAGCTTCACAGTCAGCACTAATAGTCTATTTCTCTATACAAACAGCACTTTTATTGGGTGTGTTTTTTCTTAATTTTTTCTACGATCTGCACATTAATTTTATAGACGATAATAACTCACTTATTATTTTAGGTATATATACTTCAATAATAGGAATTTACCTTTTATTTAAACAAGTAATTTATCGATTTATAGCTTGGATGTTTTTTGATTCCAAACAGCATGAGTTATGGCTTATATCATATAATACACTGGTTGCTTTTTTTAGTTTTATACTTTATCCATCACTTTTATTTATTATTTATTTCGACTTGGAATTTAATTACGTAATTTTATTAGGATTAAGTCTGTTTTTTATAATGAAATTAGTTATGTTTTATAAGTGGATTTATCTTTTTTTGAATGATATATATGGGTTACTGCGTTTATTTTTGTATTTTTGTGCACTTGAAATATTGCCTTGTTTAATTGTGTATCAAGGATTAGTTCAAGTTAACAATCAGATAATCATAAAATTATAAAACCTTGAATATTAAAAAAGTATTAGTATCGCAGCCTAAACCTTCTTCTACGAAGTCGCCGTACTATACGATTGCTGAAAAGTATGGTGTAGAACTAGACTTTAAACCTTTAATTAAAGTTGAAAGTTTACCAGCTAAAGAATTTAGACAGCAGAAGATATGTATACTAGATCATACAGCTGTTATTTTTACCTCTAGACACTCAATAGATCATTTTTTTAATCTCTGTAATGAGTTACGTATAGAAGTTCCAGATTCAATGAAATACTTTTGTGTTTCAGAAATTGTAGCCTTGTATATTCAGAAATATGTACAGTATAGAAAAAGAAAAGTGTTTTTTGGTAATACTGGAAAAATAGATGGATTACTTCCACAACTATTAAAGTATAAAAAAGAGAAGTTTATAGCTCCTTTGTCTGATGTTCATAATCATGATTTGAAGAATATGCTTGCTGAACAGAATATTGAACTGACAGAGGCAGTAATGTATCGTACAGTGAGCAATAAGTTTAGTGATAAAGAAAACTTCGATTATGATATGATTATTTTCTTTAGTCCATCTGGGGTAGATTCTTTAAAGAAAAATTATCCTGATTTTAAACAAGATAAAATAAAGATAGGTACACTGGGTAATAGTACAGCTAAAGCTGTTGAAGATGCTGGTTTACGCTTAGATTTTAGAGCTCCAACTCCTGAAGCTCCTTCAATTACTGGAGCCTTAGAGAATTTTTTAAAAGAGCAAAAGAAGAAAAAATAATTGCTATAAGCTAAAATAGAAGATATTTAATAAATTGGTGCTTAGTAATAACTATAATGGTTATATTTATCTAAGCACCAATTTTTATTTTATAAAAAATATGGGAAAGTATAGATTAAGAAAACATGAAAGAATTTCAAAAAAGAAAATAATTAATACTCTCTTTGAAGGAGGTTCAAAATCGTTTTGCATCTACCCTATTCGTATGGTTTATACTTTAATTGATAATTCGGATAGCCCCGTTTCAATATTGATTACCGTTCCTAAAAGAAAAATGAAAAATGCGGTAGACAGGAATAGAATAAAAAGACAAGTAAGGGAAGCCTATAGACAAAAGAAAAAAGATTTAATTGAAGTTATAGAAAAAAAAGAAAACAATATAATTGTTGGATTCATTTATGTTGGTGATAAACTCTATTCATCAGAACGTGTTTCTAAATGTATTGACTCTTTATTGTGTTATTTGATTGAAAAATATCAGGAATGAAAAAAATTATATCTTCTATATTATTACTTCCAATTTATTTTTATCGTCTAGTTATATCCCCGTTATTTCCCCCTTCTTGTCGATTTACTCCTACATGTTCACAATATGCTATTGATGCTATTAAAAAAAAAGGACCTATAAAAGGTTTATATTTAACTATACGCAGAATATTAAGGTGTCATCCATGGGGAGGTTCAGGTTATGATCCTGTAGATTAACTATAGCATATGACTATTTTAGATATACATACTCATTCACAACCACCTATAGATAACAAGTATGGAGTAATAGAAAATTGTTATCCTCATCTTTTTAATCCTGTTAAACAACACTATTATTCAGTAGGAATTCATCCCTGGTTGATAGAGGATTATCCTTTCCATATAGATGACTTATATAACATAGCTAATCACTCACAAGTATTAGCTATTGGAGAGGCAGGTTTAGATAAGTTTTCAAAGACTTCTATGAAAAAACAAGAGAATGTGTTTGTAAATCAAATAAAACTCAGTGAAGAGCTTAATAAACCTTTAATTATTCATGGAGTAAGAGTAGAACAAGAGCTGTTTAGATTAAAGAGAGATATAAAACCAAAACAGCCTTGGATTTTACATGGGTATAGAGGGGGTAAAGAACAAGCTGCTCGTTATATACAACATGGTTTTTATTTATCTCTTGGAGTTCATTTTAATAAAGAGTGTTTAACAGCTATACCTTTAGATTCTTTATTTTTAGAAACAGACGAAGAAAAAATAGATATTAATGAATTGTATAGAGAATTAGCTTTTTTATATTCTATATCAGTCACAAATTTCACATTGAAGATTAAAGAAAACATCGCTTTGGTTTTTGGTTAAAGAGTTGTGAGTTACGATAAAGAGTCGTATTTTTGTTTTTCTTGAATATTAAAATTATAAAAATATAAAAAATAGATAGATGAATTTTGTAGATGAATTAAGCTGGCGAGGAATGGTACATGATATCATGCCTGGAACGGAAGAATTATTAGAAAAAGAACATGTTACAGCCTATTTAGGGATCGATCCTACTGCCGATTCATTACATATTGGACATCTTTGTGGAGTAATGATGTTAAGACATCTTCAACAAAGTGGTCATAAACCATTGGCATTAATTGGTGGGGCTACAGGTATGATAGGAGACCCATCTGGAAAATCATTAGAAAGAAATTTATTAGATGATGAAACCTTAAAACATAATCAAGCTTGTATTAAAAAACAATTAGCTAAATTTTTAGATTTTGAATCGGATGCTCCAAATCGTGCAGAGTTAGTTAATAACTACGATTGGTTAAAAGAGGTTTCTTTTTTAGATTTTGCTCGCGATGTAGGTAAACATATTACTGTTAACTATATGATGGCTAAAGATTCAGTTAAGAAAAGATTGACGGGCGAAGCTCGTGATGGATTATCTTTTACTGAGTTTACTTATCAATTACTTCAAGCTTACGACTATCTTTATTTAAATGAAAAAATGGGTTGTAAACTTCAAATGGGAGGTTCCGATCAGTGGGGTAATATAACAACTGGTGCAGAGTTAATTCGTCGTGCAAATGGTTCTGAAGTTTTTGGTTTAACTTGTCCCTTAATTACTAAAGCTGATGGTGGGAAATTTGGTAAAACAGAGTCGGGTAATGTTTGGCTAGATGCTCGATATACTTCTCCCTATAAATTCTACCAGTTTTGGTTGAATGTTAGTGATGAAGATGCTGCTCGTTATATTAAAATTTTCACTTCGATAGAGAAAGATGAAATAGATCAATTAATAGAAGAGCACACTAAAGCACCTCATATGCGTGAGTTGCAAAAAAGATTAGCTAAAGAGGTTACCATAATGGTTCACTCAGAAGATGATTATAACGCAGCTGTTAAAGCTTCTAATATATTATTTGGTAAATCTACATCAGATGATTTAAAGTCATTAGATGAAGATACTTTCTTAGCTGTATTTGAAGGTGTACCTCAGTTTGAAATTAATCGTTCTGACTTAGGAGAAAAAGCTTTAGATTTATTTGTTGAGAAAGCTGAGATTTTCCCATCTAAAGGTGAAATGCGAAAATTAGTTCAAGGAGGAGGAGTTTCTTTGAATCAAGAAAGATTGGAATCTTTTGATTATGAAGTTACTGAGAATGACCTATTAAACAATAAATATTTATTGGTTCAAAGAGGTAGAAAGAACTATTTTATAGTTTTAGTAAAATAAATGTTGTTTTTATTTGGACCATTAAAAACAACTCCTTATCTTTGCAACGCTTTTGAATAGAAAGCATATAGCGATTGTCCTATGGTGTAATGGCAGCACAACAGGTTTTGGTTCTGTTAGTCTAGGTTCGAATCCTGGTAGGACAACCAATAAAAAAGAGATACATAAAATGTATCTCTTTTTTATTTCATCCATTTTTATGGGGTCAGTCCGTAAAGTTGGGGATTTAACAATTAGTCCATTTCTACTTCCCTTATAAAATATTACTTTTGATCCATGA
>JGI24707J26582_10000366_pt1 | contig 34572 bp, 24 predicted proteins | sample BioPla1DNA1_FD_26582 | JGI IMG/M metagenome (IMG submission 26582)
CTTTATTTAAAGTCAGAAGAATGGATGAGTAAAATTAGACATGAAAGATCTAAAATAATTGGTAACTATGCAGGGGCTTGGGATTTATGAATAAACATATTTTGGTGAACTGTTATTATATTATTTTGAGGATTCGAAGTTTTATGTCGTTTGTAAACCACATGGTTATTTAACCTTTCTTTATGGGGACTATATGCAATTACCACCTCAAGAAAAAGGAAAATCTCATCATAATTTTTTATATATAGATATTAATCAACCCTTTAAGGAGTATAAGCAATCAATAAATAAAACATCTAATAAATATTAGGAGTTGAAATATTGAAAAGGGTAATAACTTATGGCACATTTGATTTATTACATTATGGACATATTAATCTACTAAAACGTGCAAAAGAGTTAGGAGACTATTTAATTGTTTGTCTTTCTATTGATGAGTTTAATGCAATAAAAGGTAAGCAGTGTTATTTTACATATGAAGAAAGAAACTATTAGAGGAAATAAGATATGTTGATTTAGTAATACAATAAAAGTGTTGGTAACAAAAATTGGATGATATCAAAGAATATAAAATTTATATTTTTGTGATGGGTGATGATTGGGAAGGAAAATTTGATTTTCTTAAAGAATATTGTGAAGTAGTTTATCTAAAACGTACTCCAGAAGTATCAACAACTAAGATAAAGAATGAATTAAGACTTAATGATAAATTTAAGTGACATTATAAGATAATAGTGTATTCTTCATTTAAATATATTTATTAAAATTAAAAGCTTTTAATAAACTTATTATAATCTATAAATATTAATTTTGAAGTAAAAAATATTCTTTAATATTTAACCAGTAAAAAATTATATTATTAAATGAGGAGTTTTATGAAAGTTGCAATGGAGATATTTACAAACACCCTATTAATTCTATTATTACCTATTATGTTTTATATTCAGGTATTTGATGGTCCTGTTAATATTTCATTAGGAGATTTCTTTTTTCCTTTAGTGGGTCTATTTATTGTTATTAAGTATAAAAAAATAATTAAAGAAAAAGGATGGATTTATCTTCTTTATTTTTTATGTTTAATTTTAAGTTTAATATTATCTCATGTTCTTATTCAAAAAAATGAATCTGTTATATCTGTTTCTTATATGGCTTTGTTCATTGAGATCTTAAAAACTGTTATTGTTGGGGGATATTTTTATATTGGATATAATTTTGTTAAGGATACAAAAAGATATAAATTAGTTTTATATACTTTATCAATCGGAGGTCTACCAGTAGGGTTTATTGGTTTAGGTGCATATGTTTATTATATATTAGGCAAATCTTTTTTTATTGAATCTTTTAATCTCCAGATGCCTAATAGAGCAATAGGTACTTTTCAAGATCCTAATTTATATGCTTTTTATCTTATTATGATCTTTTATATTAGCATATTAAATTCTAGAATAATTAGAAATAAACTAGCATCTTATGGTATGATTTTAATTAGTATTTTTTCTGTTATTCTTTTGATTATGACTATGTCAAGAAGTGGCTGGCTGGCTTTTATTGGGTCTTTAATGTTTTTTGTTATAATTAATTTTAAAAAGTTTACAAAACGACATATAACTACTAGTTTAATTATTGTTTTTTTGATTTTTGCAGGGATTCAATTAGATTACTCTTTTCAAAGAGGCAAAATTGTAAATACAATGATTGATAGAATAGAGAATCTTTTAATACAAGGAGATGAAGTAGATAGATTTCAGTTATCTAAAGCAGCATTACAAATGGGAAACGATCATTTTTTGTTTGGGGTTGGCAAAGGAAATTTTCCTCTTAATTCTTATAAATATTTAGGCAGAGATAACATAAACTACCAATTACAACTTATACCTCATAATACGATTTTTGGCATTTATGCACAGCAGGGCATTATTGGATTAATTATTTTTTTAATCCTTCCCGCATATTTAATTTACAAATTGATTAAAACAAAAGGAGGACAAAATAAATATATTATTCCATTGCTAATAGGTTTTTTTATACAGTCTTTTGGAATAAATATTGAAAACATAAGATTTTTATGGTTCTTATTTGGTATTTTACTAGCAAGCTGTGATTTAGATATTAAAATTGAACTTATTCAAAAAACATTTTGGGATTATAAAAAACTTAAAGTAATAAATATAATATTAATAGTTTTCATAATAGGATTTATGACAAATATCTCCAGACATTTTTGTGTTAATATATTGTCTTATGGAGATAAAGAGGTAGAAAAAACTATAAAATTGCCGGAGAAAGGAGTTTATTTACTATCTTTTGATATACATACAAACGACAAAGAAAACCGAGTTGAAGTTTATGAAAATGATAAATTGATAAAGTCTTTCATTTTTAAATCAGCATATGGCAAGGTAGAAGAATTTATTTATTTTGATGAAGAAGAGATTATGATTAAATTTACTGGCGATAAGGAAAGATGGATGAAAGTATTAAATATATACATTACTAAAGATAATCTAATTATACCAGTTTATTCATACCCTTTATTACCAAATTCAGCTAAAAGCTATCTTAACATTAAAGGTTTACTGATGTATTCTAATAGGGTAAGTTATAAAAAAGAATTGGATATTACTAACACAAATTTATTTGATGATTTTCAGATTTCAGATGTTAGTTTTATTAAGCATTCAAATCTCACTTCAGTATTTGATATGGAGATATTTTATAAAAATGAAGTACATTCAAATTATAACTTAGATTTAAGGCTTCAGTATGATTCTATTTCGAAATTATTAGCTAATGAACTTCAGGTTAATAATATATATCATAAAGCAATTGTGTATCGTACAATTAGTACTAGAATGCCTGGAGATAAATATCGTTTTAAAAACTATAAATTATTAAGTTCTACAGATTTTAAACTCTATGGCAGGTTTTATAATCTTGATGATAAGACTTATCCTGATGAAAGTTATTTTGAAATTCCTTTTAAAGTAAAACGAGAAAACCAGGAAATTATTCAAGCTGGCAAGAGTAATTGGATAAATGTAAGATATAATTTAAATGAGAATAATCAAATAAATATAAATAGCAACGGTTGGGTTGAAACCAAAAGATATAATCTTGAACCTGGAGAATATAATATTTCTTTTAAAGCCCAAGGTTCCTTGCTAGATGGTGAGTACTCAACTATTCGTATCCGCGACAGCTACCTTAATGAAATAGCAATTATTGAACTTGATGGTACAAATAGAGATTATTCTATTCCCTATAAGGTTTCTGAAAAAGAGGAAGGGATTAGTTTTATTTTAGAACTGACTAACTTTGAAAGAAAAGATGATAAAGATAGGCGGGTACTTTTAGAAGATTGGGTAAGAATTGAATAGAAAAATTTATATATAAAGAGATTAGTAAATAGCAAAATAGAATTTAAAATTGGAGAATGGCTGTAAAATTGACATTTTTCTTTATAGNGGTTATCATATTTTTGTAGTTTATGTGGAAAGGAAGTCACAAATGAAGCAGCACTATAGAGCTTGGGTACTTGTTTTGATTGATATTGTGTTAATTAATTTGTCTATTATTTTTGCTTATTTGCTTAGATTTGGCGGATATTTTCATCCAGGCTATTTTGCTATTTATAAAAATATGGCTATTACTGTTACAGGTATTAAGATTGTCATATTTTATTATCTTGGCTTATATAAAAGTTTATGGAAATATGCTAGCATTAATGAGTTATTATCAATAGTTGCAGCTACTGCCATGGGTAATGCAGCTGTTTTAGCTTATACTTATTTAACTCAAGTTCCTAACTTCCAAGAAGCAACTTTACCAGTTCCAAGGGCTATTTATATTATAGCTTGGCTACTAGACATTATGTTTATTGGAGGCATCCGTTTTGCATACCGTGTTGTAAGACATTGGAGTATTAAGGGAATGTGGCAGCCTGCTCATAAAAAAAGAGCTCTTATTGTTGGTGCTGGTGATGCAGGAGCTATGGTTATCCGTGAGATGCATAACCATGAAGAATTAGGTATGTATCCTGTAGCTGTTATTGATGATGATGATTTAAAATATGGGAAAAAAATTAATAATGTTCCTGTTGTAGGGACAAGATATAGAATTGAAGAAATTGTAAAAAGAAAGAATATTGACATTATTATTATTGCTATTCCTTCTATCAATAAAAATGACCGACGTGAAATTATTGAGATATGTAATAGGACTGGAGTAGAAGTTAAGATTCTTCCTGGAGTATATGAATTTATTGAAGGAAATATTAGTATTAATCATCTTCGTAGTGTTGAAATTGAAGACTTATTAGGAAGGGATCCTATTGAACTTGATGTGAAACAAATCAGTGGTTATCTTAAAGATTCTGTTGTATTGGTAACTGGTGGGGGCGGTTCTATTGGATCCGAGCTGTGTCGTCAAATTGCAGCTTTTAAGCCTAATAAACTTTTAATTCTCGATATTTACGAAAACAATGCTTATGATATTCAAAATGAACTATTAAGAAAATATCCTAACTTAGATTTAATAACTATTATTGCTTCTATCCGAGATAAAGAAAGAATAGAAGATATTTTTAATGAATATAAACCTCAGATTGTTTTTCATGCTGCAGCACATAAACATGTTCCTTTAATGGAACATAACCCCATGGAAGCTATTAAGAATAATGTTTTTGGCACTCTTAATATTGTACAAGCTGCAGATAAATATAAAGTAAGACGTTTTGTTCAAATATCCACAGATAAGGCCGTTAATCCAACAAATGTTATGGGAGCTAGCAAAAGATTATGTGAGATGATGATTCAAGCTTATAACAGGTATTCTAAAACGGAATTTGTTGCAGTCCGCTTTGGCAATGTTTTAGGAAGTAACGGTAGTGTTATTCCTTTATTTAAAAAGCAGATTGAAAAGGGAGGGCCTGTTACAGTTACTCATCCTGATGTAATCCGTTATTTTATGACTATTCCTGAAGCCGTGCAGCTTGTGATACAAGCAGGGGGTATGGCAAAGGGAGGAGAGATTTTTGTTCTTGATATGGGAGAACCTGTTAAGATTGATAAATTAGCAAGGGACTTAATAAGTCTTTCAGGTCTTGAGCCAGATGAAGATATTAAGATAGTTTATACTGGTCTTCGCCCTGGAGAAAAATTATATGAAGAACTCCTTATGGAAGAAGAAGGACTAACAGAAACTATTCATGATAAAATTCATATAGCTAAGCCTATGGATTTGACTATGGAAGAGTTAAATGAAAAATTAGATACTCTAAGCAAGGCATGTTATTCTACAAAGCATGAAGTTATAAAAGCTATTAAAGCTACAGTACCAACATATAATCCAAATAATAAATAGTAATACCCTTTTTCATATTTGTTGATATGAAAAAGGGATTTTTATCAAGGAGGAATTACAATGAAAAAATATGGAGTTATTATGGCAGGCGGAGGCGGAGCAAGGTTTTGGCCTCTTTCTAGAAAAGTATCACCAAAGCAAATTTTAAACTTAAGCGGTAAAGATGTTATGATTAATGAAACAATAAACCGTATTAATCCTATAATTCCATACTCCCAGACTATTATTGTAACGAACAAATTACAAGAAAAAATTATAAAAGAAGTAATCGTAAAAGATCTTTCTCATAAAAACATTTTATTAGAACCGATAGGAAGAAATACGGCTCCTTGTATTGGTTATGCTGCTATGCTTTTAAGAAAAAGAGTAAAAGATGCAGTAATGTGTGTTTTTCCTTCGGATCATTATATTAAAAAAGAGGATGAATTTTTAAAAATACTTGATAAAGCTATAAAGTTAGCAGAAAAAACAGATTCTTTAATTACTATTGGAATAAAACCAACTTTCCCTTGTACTGGTTATGGCTATATTCATATGGGAAGTGAAAAAGAAAAAAATGTTTATGAAGTAAAGGAATTTGTAGAAAAGCCCAATCTTCAAAAAGCAGAAGAGTATTTGGCTAGTGGAAATTATTTATGGAATAGTGGGATGTTTATCTGGAAAGTTTCAACTATACTTGATAACATAAAGAGATTTTTGCCTAAGTTATATGATAGCCTTTTGGAATTAGAAAGATATATAGATACTGAAGAGGAGCCTCAAATGCTTGAACTTATCTATCCTAAGCTCCAAAGCATATCTATTGATTATGGTATTATGGAAAGAAGTGATAATGTCCTTGTTATTCCAGGTGATTTTTCTTGGAATGATGTGGGTAGTTGGGATAGTCTGGGGAGTATTTACGAAGCAGATGAAAATGATAATATAATTATTGGGGAAAGCATTAATATAGATACTACAAATACTTTAATATATTCTAAAGATCATTTAATAGCATCTATAGGTCTTGATAATCTTATTATTGTTCATACTCCTGATGCAACTTTAGTTTGTTCTAAGGATAGGGCTCAAGAAGTTAAAAAAATCGTAGATGAATTAGAAAAAAGAAATAAAAATGAGCTATTGTAATATGAAGACCCTTTTCATATGAAGGGTTTTTTTTATTACAATCTTTTGCTATAATAGTATGGATTGAAAATTACATCTTAAAAGATTAGATAAGGTGGGCAAATTATGAATATATTAGTTACTGGTGGTGCTGGATATATTGGGTCCCATGCTTGTGTAGCTTTACTTGAGGCAGGACATGACGTAGTTATAGCTGATAATTTATCTAATAGCAGAAGAGAAACAATAGATAAAATAAGAGAAATAACTAAGAAAGATATTATTTTTTATGAAATAGATGTAAAAGATACAAATAAAGTAGAACAGTTATTTAATAATCATAATTTTGATGGTATAATTCATTTTGCTGGTTTTAAAGCTGTAGGAGAGTCAGTGAATAAGCCTTTAGAATATTATTATAATAATATCGTAAGCACCATAGTCTTGTCTAAGGCTTGTATAAAGTATAAGGTTAATAAGTTTATATTTAGTTCTTCAGCTACTGTATATGGTGATAATGAAGTTCCTTTTGTAGAGACAATGGACTTAATGCCTGCGACTAATCCCTATGGACAAACTAAGGCTATGAGTGAGAAAATTCTTATGGATGCAGCAAAAGCACATCCAGATTTTTCGGTTTCTATTCTTAGGTATTTTAATCCTGTAGGAGCTCACGAAAGTGGCCTAATAGGTGAGTTTCCCAAGGGTATTCCAAATAATTTAATGCCTTATATTACTCAGGTAGCTAAGGGCAAGTTAAATAAACTGCAAGTCTTTGGAAATGATTATCCTACTATAGATGGTACAGGAGTAAGGGATTATATCCATGTGATGGATTTGGCAGAAGGACATTTAGTGGCTTTAGAAAAATTAAGACCGGGAGTACATGTTTACAATCTTGGAACAGGACAAGGGACTTCTGTGTTACAATTGCTAAATACTTTTATGGAAGTCAATGATATAGATATAGCTTATGAAATTGTTGCTAGAAGGCCAGGGGATATTCCTATATCCTATGCAGATGTAAGCAAAGCAAAAAAAGAGCTTGCATGGACTGCTAAAAGAGGTCTTAAGGAAATGGTTAGGGATGCTTGGAATTTTGAAAAAAATTTATAGTTTATTATTGAAATAAATGGAGGATGAATATGGAACAAGAAATTAGTTTAAGGGAACTTATAGAAGTTTTATTAAAACATAAAAAGTTAATTGCTATTATTACAGGGGTAACTTTTGCACTTTCTCTTATTATTAGTTTTATAACTCCGCCTGTGTATGAAGCTAGGACTACGCTTTTAGTTAATCCTATAGGCTCTCAGCAAAAAAATAAAGAAATCACTAGCAGTGCTGATGTACTGGATACTATTAGTCAATATCCAGAGATGTCTGTAGAAACATATAAAGAACAATTTTTAAACTCTGAAGTGCTACAAGCTGCAATCAAAGAATTGGATTTAAAAGATGAAAGCGGAAATCTAATGAAAATCCGTTCTCTTAGGGAAAAGGTTACTGTAGAAGTTATTGATGGTACTAATCTTATTAAAGTATCTGTACGTGATAGAGACCCTCAACTGGCATCAGATATAGTTAATACACTTAATGAAAAATTTATTGATTTTATTACAGCTATGACAAAAAGAAAAAGTTTACAAGCAGTAGAAGCTATAACAGAACAGCTTGAAGTGGAAAAAAAGGCTCTTGATGAAGAAGCAAAAAAGAAAAGAGACTATTTGATGAGTTCTCAAGATATAGAAATTCTTAATCAAGAAATAGTGACTCTAAGAGATCAGTTAACTGCTTATAAGAGTTCACTTATTGATGTAGATAAGCAAATAGAAGCTGATTTAATATCTTTAAAGACTATGGAAAAGAGCGGAATAAGATCTAATATTGATATAGTTGAGATTGAATCTAAAATACAGTTAAAAGGAACACAAACAGGAGGACAGGCTGTATTAGGGGAAAATGGAGAAAATTCAAATTCCAATAATGCTAATTCATATAAAGCTACTGATAGTTCTACTATGGAGCAAGCTATAGAAATTAAGCTTACTAATACATCTAATTTATCAGATGCAATGCTTACAGCTCAAAGAACCCAAATAGAAACTAGGTTGGTTCAAAATGTATCTGAAAAGGAAGTATTAGAAAAGAAGATAGATGAGCTTCAACAAAGATTGTCAGATCTTAGGGCAACTTTAGCTACAGAAGAATATAAATATAATGAAGTGATGAGGGATTATGAACTTGCAGAAGCTTCTTTTGAAGCTTATCAAGTAAAAAAGAGTGAAGCAGAGCAAAATGCAGCAGCAGATATTGGGCGTGCAAGTATTATTGTTTCTTCTCCTGCTGTAGTTCCTGATATTCCTTCAAGTCCTAATAAAATGTTAAACTTTGCTATTGGAATAGTTTTAGGCCTGATGGCTGGCGTGTTTGTATCTTTCTTTAAAGAGTATTGGAAAAATAGCGGACCAGTAGATAAAAAATCTTCCTGATTTATCAGGAAGATTTTTAAATTATAAAAGTTATTTTAGCCATAGTATTGAGGTTTTTTAACATTATCAGCACGAATAGCTTTTTTTAAAATTGTCACTTTTGCATCTTTTGAATTATTTTCAAAGGAAAAGGGAAATTGAGTGCCGCATTTTGTGCACTGGATGTAATCTTTAGAATCTAATATTTCCCGATTATAAAACAAATAGGGATATTCGCTTAATTTAGATTCAATGGATTTTTCATCTGCTTCTATTTTATAAGAGTAAACATAGCTTACTTCACGGCGGATGATAAGCTCTTTATTTTGGCATTTGGGGCAGCTAAACATAACTATCCTCCTAAAGGTTTTATGGATTTATTATTTGCTTGCTTATTTATAAATATGCAAAAAAGAGGCTAATTATAAGTTTTTCTAACGAGCCTCTTTTGTTTTATTTTGAAGCAGTTCCTGTATGTAGTTTAGTGATTTTTTCTTCTTTTCTTTTATCATTTAGATTTTTAAATGCAACAGAAAGCATTAGTTTTATTCTGTTAAGTTGGTTAACTTCGCTGGCACCAGGGTCATAGTCAACAGCAACTATATTTGCTTTTGGGTATTTTTGTTTTAGGGGTTTTATCATAGCTTTACCTGTTACGTGGTTAGGAAGACAGGCAAAGGGCTGCATGCATATAATGTTTTCAACTCCTGACTCAATTAATTCAACCATTTCAGCAGTTAAAAACCAGCCTTCTCCTGTTTGATTTCCTAAGGAAAGCAAATCTTTTACCCCATCGGCCAATTCAAATATGGATTTTGGTGCTTCGAAACATTTGCTTTCTTCTAAAGCCTTTTTCATTTCCTTACGGTAGAATTCAATAAGTTTTACTACTGCCAGTCCTATCGTTTTTCCTTTATGGCTGCCTGCCAGCTTATCATGTTGAAAAACTGAATTATAAGCACAGTATAAGAAAAAGTCTATCAAGTCTGGCATAACAGCTTCTGCACCTTCATTTTCAACTAGACCAATGACATTATTGTTGGCTGTAGGATGATATTTTACTAATATTTCTCCTACTAAACCTACTCTTGGCTTAACTACATTTTTAACTTCTAATTTATCAAAGTCGCTTACGATATTTCGCACAATTTGCTTAAACTCTTTATATTTTCCTCTGTGGATTGCTTCTTTACATTTATCTGCCCACTGTCTGTAAAGTAGTTCTGTAGAACCTTGTATTTTTTCATAAGGTCTTACTCTAAGTAGAACTCTTACAAGTAAATCTCCATAGACAAGGGCCATTAAGCTTCTATTGATTAATTTTGGAGTAATTTTAAATCCAGGATTTTTTTCTAAGCCTAAAGCATTAAGGGATATAACTGGCACATGGGCCATATTGGCATCTTTTAATGCTTTTCTAAGGAAGGCTATGTAGTTTGTAGCTCGGCAGCCTCCGCCAGTTTGGGTAATCATAACTGCTGTCTTGTTTAGATCGTACTTTCCTGATTGTAAGGCAGAAATAAGCTGACCTATAACAATAATAGAAGGATAGCAGGCATCGTTATTTACATATTTTAGACCTACATCTACAGCAGAATAGTCCACAGAAGGTAAAAGTTCTAGATTATAACCTGAAGCAAGAAAAGCTTCTTGGACAAATTCAAATTGATGTGGTGCCATTTGTGGAGCTAAAATTGTATAAGTATCTTTCATTTCTTTTGTAAAAATGCTTCTAGTTATCGTTGTATCTTTAATTTTTCTTTCTTTTATAGTTTGGCTTCTTTCTTCCATGGCAGCCTTTAAAGAACGAAGTCTTATACGGGCAGCTCCTAGTTGATTACCTTCATCAATTTTTAAAACAGTATATATTTTTTTGTATCCTTCTAAGATTTCCTGGACTTGGTCTGTTGTTACTGCATCTAGACCACAGCCAAAGGAATTTAGTTGAACTAATTCTAAGTAATCCTTAGTTCCTACAAAGTGAGCAGCAGCATACAACCTTGTATGATATACCCATTGGTCTACTACTCTTATAGGTCTTTTTATATTAGCCAAATGAGCTATAGAATCTTCCGTTAATACTGCCATACCCAAGGATGTAATAAGGTCAGGTATTCCGTGGTGGATTTCAGGATCAATATGGTATGGCCTTCCGCTTAGGACAATACCTTTTATATTATTTTCTTCTATGTATTTTAGAACTTCTTCGCCTTTTTGTCGGATGTCTTTTTTAGCTTTTTGTTCTTCGGCCCATCCTAGTTCTACGGCTTCTTCGATTTCTTTTTTAGAAATATCAAGAAATTTTAGTTCTTCATATAATCTTTCTTTTAGTCTTTCTTTATTATCCATAGGTAAAAAAGGATTCATAAAAAGAATATCTTTTTCTTCCAGGATTTCCATATTGTTTTTAATTACTTCTGGATATGAAGTAACAATAGGACAGTTATAATGATTATTGGCTTTTTGATCTTCTTTTTTCTCATATGGTAGACAAGGATAAAAAATCTTTGTAATTCCCTTATCAATTAAGCTCATTATATGTCCGTGAGTTATTTTTGCAGGGTAGCAGACAGATTCAGAAGGTATGGTTTCAATTCCCCTTTCAAAAACTTCTTTTGAAGAACGGGGTGATAATTCTACCCTAAATTTAAGATGGGTAAAGAATGTAAACCAAAATGGATAATTTTCATAAATGTTAAGCACTCTTGGAATACCAATAGTACCTCTTTTAGCATCTTTTTTAGAAAGAGCTTTATAAGAAAATATTCTCTTATATTTATAATCAAAAAGATTAGGTAAACTATCCTTTTTAGTTTCTAATCCCGCCCCTCTTTCACAGCGGTTACCAGAAACAAAACGTCTGTTATCAGAAAAAATATTTATAGTAAGATGACATTGGTTAGGGCAAAGAGAACAGCGTTCCTGGCTAGTATTTGTTGAAAACTCATTTAATCTATCAGAAGAAAGCAGACTGCTTTTTTCACCCTTATATCTTTCTTTTGCAATAAGTGCTGCTCCAAATGCTCCCATAATTCCAGCAATGTCAGGTCTTATTGGTTTTCTTTCTGAAACAAGTTCAAAACTTCTAAGGATTGCATCGTTATGGAATGTTCCCCCTTGGACAATTATCTTATCGCCCATTTCTTCAGGGTTTGTAAGGTTTATTACTTTAAAAAGGGCATTCTTAATAACAGAATAAGATAATCCCGCTGATAAGTCTCCAACTGTTGCTCCTTCCTTTTGAGCTTGTTTAACCCTAGAGTTCATAAATACTGTACATCTAGAACCAAGGTCTACGGGGTTTTCTGCTAATAGTGCTTCTTTTGCAAAATCGGATACTTGCATATTTAATGATGTTGCAAAGGTTTCTATAAAGGAACCACATCCTGAGGAACAAGCCTCATTTAACATGATTTTATCAATAACCCCATCTTTTATATGAAGACACTTCATATCCTGGCCGCCAATATCTAATATAAAGTTAACACCAGGCAAAAAAAAGTCCGCAGCTTTATAATGGGCTATGGTTTCAATTTCTCCTATATCAATTTTAAGGGCAGCTTTAATTAAAGCTTCACCATAACCAGTTACAGCTGAATATACTATCTCGGTTTCTTTTGGAAGCTTTGAATATAAATCNTTAAGTACTTTAATAACTGATGCAAGAGGATTACCTTCATTACTTCCGTAATGTGAATACAAAAGGGCACCTTCGTTATCAATTAAGGCTACTTTAGTTGTTGTTGAGCCTGCATCAATTCCTAAAAAGCATTTACCTGTATAACTGGATAATTCATTTCTTTTAACTTTATATGCTTCATGTCTTTTATTAAACTCTTTTAGTTCTTCTTCATTAATAAATAAAGGACGCATTCTTTGAATTTCATGATCTTCAGCATCTTTTAGAGCAGGTAGTCTATTATATAACTCTTTAAATAATATTGGCTTTTGTTTTTTTGATAGTAAAGCAGCTCCCAAGGCAACAAAGTATTCTGCATTTTGTGGTGAAAAAACTTGCTCTTTTGTTAAGTTAAGAGTATCAATAAATCTATTTCTAAGTTCAGACAAAAAAGAAAGAGGGCCGCCTAAAAAGGCTACATTTCCTCTTATAGGTTTACCACATGCTAAACCACTTATAGTTTGATTTACTACCGCTTGAAAAACAGAAGCTGCAATATCTTCTTTTGCGGCACCTTCATTAAGAAGGGGCTGAACATCTGTTTTTGCAAAAACACCACATCTAGCAGCAATTGGATATATAGTTTTATGATTTTTTGCAAGTTCATTTAAGCCTTGAGCATCGGTTTTAAGTAAGGTAGCCATTTGGTCAATAAAAGAACCTGTACCACCTGCACACGTTCCATTCATTCTTTGTTCTATGGAGCCTTCAAAGTAAGTTATTTTGGCATCTTCTCCACCAAGCTCAATAGCCACATCAGTTTTTGGGATAAAAGTTTCTACTGCTGTTGAACCGGCTATAACTTCTTGGACAAAATTAATATTTAGCCATTCAGAAACTGATAGGCCACCAGAACCAGTGATACTAATAGTAATATGTTCATTGGGAAAACACTTGTAAGTCTTAGTTAAAAGATCAATGATGGTTTGTTTTATATCTGAAAAATGACGTTGGTAGCGTGAAAAAAGGATAGTGTTTTCACTATCAATAACAACTATCTTAACCGTAGTTGAGCCAACGTCCAAACCTACATGAAATTTATTTATCATATAAGCCTCATTCCTTAATATTAAATATATTAAAAAGTCTTAAACCAAAAAGAGGTTTAAGACCTTTATCATCAATAATGACTAAAAGCTCCTCATTAACAATATAATAGATAATTGAAATATATTTGTCAAGAATTTTGCTTTTTATTCATATCCATTTACGCTTTATCCATATATTTATAATAGACCTTTTATAAGCTATTTTCTTTAGTTACTTTTAAGGTTATCCTACATGCTTTATAGAGCTTTGGACATATAAAAGGAGGGATTAGATGGATGTAGCAAGATTTTATAATATAATCCAAAAGGACAGAGAAGAAAGAAAAGGAGCAAATTTTAAAGGCAGTTTTTTAGATTATTTAAATATCCTAAAGGAAAATCCTAATCTTGCTGTCCTTTCTCATGAAAGGATTTATAAACTAATTATAGAGCCTGGTATTGAAATTATTAGAACAGAAGAAGATGCAAGACTTAGAAGAATCTATGGCAATGACATTATAAAAAGATATAACTTTTTTAAAGATGACTTCTTTGGCATTGATAGAGTTCTTATGAAACTAGTAAGATACTTTCATTCTGCAGCCATGAGGGGAGAGGAATCAAGGCAAGTATTATATCTAGTAGGCCCTGTTGGTTCAGGCAAATCTTCAATTATTGACTCTATTAAAAAATTACTTGAATCAAGTCCTCCAATATACGTTCTTGAAGGTTGTCCTATCAGGGAGGAGCCACTTCATCTTATTCCTAATCACCTTAGAGGTGTTTTTGAACAAGAACTTAATGTAAAGATTGAAGGGGACTTATGTCCTGTTTGTAGCTATCGCTTAGAACATGAGTTTGAAGGCAAATATGAAAATTTTCCTGTTACAACATCACAGTTTTCTATTCAAGAAAGAAAAGGGATAGGGGTTGTCCCCCCAGTTGATTCAAACAACCAAGATACTTCAGTACTTATTGGTTCAGTAGATATTTCAAAAATGGATTTATATCCTGAAGACGATCCCAGGGTATTTTCTTTAAATGGAGCTTTTAATGTCGGGAATAGAGGAATTGTAGAATTTATAGAAGTCTTTAAAAATGATGTTGAGTACCTTCATACAATGATTACTGCAACACAAGAAAAAGCAATTCCTTCACCGGGGAAAGGGTCCATGATTTATTTTGACGGGGTAATATTGGCTCATTCTAATGAATCTGAATGGAACAAATTTAAATCCGACCATACTAATGAAGCTATTTTAGACAGGATTGTTAAAATAGAAGTTCCATATTGTTTAGAATTAAATGAGGAAATTAAAATCTATGAAAAAATCCTCAAAAAGTCAAACTTTAAGGCTCATATAGCTCCTCATACTCTTGAAATAGCATCAATGTTTGCAATACTTAGTCGACTAAAAGCTTCTAATAAGGTAGACCCTATGACTAAACTAAAGATTTATAACGGAGAAGAAATAATAGAAAAGGGGACTACTAAGCGTATAGATATAGCAGAGCTAAGAGAGGAAGCTGGAAGAGAAGGAATGTCGGGGATTTCTACAAGATTTATTATGAAGGCATTAGACAATGCTTTATCGGATTCAGAACATGATTGTATTAATCCTTTAAGTGTTATGGAGGCTTTAATAAAAGAAGTAAAAGAAACAACTGTATCTGATGAATTAAAAAAGAAATATCTTGGTTTTATTCAAGACACTATTAAAAAAGAATATCATTTAATCTTAGAAAAGGAAGTNACAAGAGCTTTTATTCATGGATATAGGGAACAAGCACAGGACTTATTTAATAATTATTTAGATCATGCGGAGGCTTATATTAACAAAACCAAAATTAAGGATTTAAGTACAGGAGAAGAATTAGAGCCTGATGAAGAATTTTTGGCCTCTATAGAGGAGCAATTAGGGATTTCCCCAAGTTCGGCAAAGGGATTTAGACAGGATGTCACTTCGTATATGTTTGCTGTTTTAAGAAATGGAGGGAAAATTGATTATACCTGTTATGAGCCTTTAAAAGAAGCTATTGAAAAGAAACTTACGGCTTCTGTAAGGGAGCTATCTAGAATTATAACTAAATCTAAAGTAAGAAATGAAGAACAAAATAAAAAGTACGATGCTATGGTGGAAGAAATGAAAAGGAATGGCTATTGTGACTATTGTTGCAATGTAATTCTTAAATACTCTGCAAATAATCTTTGGAAAGATTAGTCTGAAAGGAGACACAAATGGCTATTTTCCGTGAATACCAAAAGTATGGCCGAGACAGAAGTAATGAAGATAGAAGAAGGCATAAAAAATTAGTAGAAAAAAGTATAAAAGAAAACATAGGCAGAATTATTTCAGAAGAAAGTATTATTGGCCAATCAAAAAATAAAAAGATAAAAATTCCTATAAGAGGTTTAAAAGAATATTATTTTAAATATGGCTTTAATCAAAAAGAAATCTTTCAAGGGGATGGAAAAGAAAAGAAAGGAGACAAATATTTAAATAGCAAATATAAGCATGGTAAGGAAGAAACAAGAGCTGGTAATGATGAAGGAGAAGATATTTACGAAACTGAAATAACCATAGAAGAAGCAATCCAGTACTTATTTGAAGATATTAATCTTCCTTATTTATACAGGAAAGAATTTACGGAAGTTGAATCAGAAAGTAGAGGTAAGAGGTGGGGAATTCAAGTTAAAGGAGCACCTCCTAGGCTTTCAAAAAAGCATACGGTGAAAGAAAGAATTAAACGAAAAAAACAAGCTATTAGAAATCAAACACTAAATGAGGAAGAAAGGTTTCCTTTTCATGAGGATGATTTAAGGTATTATCGCTTAAGACCTAAGAAAAAAAGAGATTCAAACGGGGTTGTAATATGTATTATGGATACCTCCGGTTCTATGGGGCAAACAAAGAAATATTTAGCAAGGAGTTTTTATTTTCTTTTATATCAATTTTTGAAAATAAAATATCTTAATGTAGAAGTGGTTTTTATTGCTCATACTACAGTGGCAAAAGAAGTTAATGAAGATGAGTTTTTTCATAAAGCTGAATCGGGAGGAACTTACATAAGCAGCGGTTATAAAAAAGCCTTAGAAATTATTAATGAAAGATATAATCCAAATACTTGGAACATATATGCTTTCCACTGTAGTGACGGTGATAATTGGGGAGAAGATAATCAAAGGGCTGTTGATAGTGCCTTAGAGCTTTGCAAAGTTTGTAATCTCTTTGGATATGGGGAAATTAAGACCAGTACCTATACCAGTACTATTATGCAAAAGTATATGGATGAAATAAAAGAACCTAATTTTGCTATGGTCAAAATATCAAGTAAGGAAGATGTATGGTCTGCTTTTGTTGAGTTACTCAATGTAGAAAAAGAAAATAGGCTGGAAGGGTGAGTGGTATGACTTATTCTATAGATGAGTTAAAGTATTGGAATGAGAAGATTGAAAAGCTGGCAGAAGAAAAGGGTCTAGATTTTTATCCTCAAGAATTTGAAATCATTAGCTATGAGGATATGCTATGCTATGAATCTTATTTAGGAATGCCTTCTCATTATCCTCATTGGAGTTTTGGCAAAGCCTATGAAAGATTAAGAACTCTTTATAAATATAATATTACAGGCTTACCTTATGAAATGGTTATTAACTCTAATCCTTCTATTGCCTACTTAATGAAAGATAACACCTTAGTTCTACAAATTTTAACCATGGCCCATGTTTATGGCCATAATGATTTTTTTAAAAACAACAGGTTATTTAAAGAATATACTAATGCTGACTTAGCTATTGAAATGTTTAAAAATCATGGAACAAGGATTAGAGAATATATAAAAAATCCAGGAATTGGTTATGAAAAAGTTGAAAGTGTATTAGATGCAGTTCATTCTATAAGATATCAATGTGGTCTTAAAAAAAGGAAGAAGTATGAGAATAAAAAAGAGAATGAAACTAGTAAGGATAGCAAAGATCAAAAAGATGTATCAGATAGCTTACTGCAGTTTTTAATAGATTATGGAGACTGTGAAGAATGGGAAAAAGATATAATCAATATAGTAATGGAAGAAACAAGATATTTTATTCCTCAAATTGAAACAAAAATAATAAATGAAGGTTGGGCCTGTTATTGGCATTACAATATATTAAATGACTTAGAATTAAGTTATGGAAGTCATATTGATTTTTTAAAGATCCATAATTCTGTTATTGCACCTCATCAAGGCAGGCTTAACCCTTATTATTTAGGCTTCAAAATATGGAAAAAGATTGCAAAGGAATCAAAGGATTTAAGAAAGATTTTTGAAGTAAGAGCCCTTGAAAGAGATTCTTCTTTCATTAGAAGATATCTTGATTTTGATATTTGTATGGAAATGAATTTAATTCAATTAGAAGAACAAGATAGATTTTATCTAGTAACAGAAGTAGCAGACGATGAAGGTTGGAAAAATATTAGAAATTATCTTGCTGATACTGTAGGTATGGGAAGGCTTCCTAAAATTGTTGTAGATGATGTAATAAAAATTGATAATGTTCTTTGTCTTAAACATATTTATGACGGAAGAGAACTAGATGTAACCAATACTTTTGAAACATTAAAATATATAGTAAGATTGTGGAAAGGAANAGTAATGCTAGATACTGTAGTTAATAAATGCCCCAAAAGGATAATATGCAGTAAAGATTTTAGAATTTCTTTAGAAAATATTGAAAGCTAGGCTTTTATTTATGGTAAGAAGCCCTTGTTAATAGACAAGGGCTTGTTTTTGTTATACAATAGGATGGGTTGAATTAGATAGAAAGAGTGACTGATATGGGATTTAAATTTTGTACTATTACTAGTGGAAGCAGTGGCAATTGTATTTATGTAGGAACTCCAAAGGTTAATATATTAGTGGATGCGGGGATTAGTGGTATTAAGGCACAAAGGGGCTTAGAAAAAATAGATGTTAATCCAGCTAGTATTGATGGAATTTTTATTACTCATGAGCATATTGATCATATTAAGGGAGTAGGGATTTTGACCAGACGTTTTGATATTCCCTTATTTGCTACGAAAAAAACTTGGGAAGCTATGGATGAGATGGAGAAAGTTTTGGGGAAGATATCTTCAAATAACCGAATAATTATTGAAAAAGATAAAGATTTTATCTTAGAAGATTTAGTTATACATCCATATGCTATACCCCATGATGCTTCCGACCCTGTAGGATATACATTTGTTCATAACAATAAAAAGATAAGCTTAGCTACTGATTTAGGACATGTTAATGATAAGATTAAGGATAATATTAGAGAATCAAGTCTTATTTTATTAGAATCTAATCACGATATTGATATGTTAATAAACGGCTCATACCCTTATTATCTTAAAAGAAGGATATTGGGGGATTATGGCCATTTGTGCAATGAAGCAGCAGGAAAAATCCTGGTAGAGGTATTTCATGACAAGCTCGAAACAGTAGTTTTGGGACATCTAAGCAAAGAAAATAATTACCCAAAGTTAGCATATAACAGTGTAAAAAGTACCCTTATAGATGCAGGAATAGAACTAGAAGGTAAGGTTGAACTGACTGTAGCAGGAAGAGATGAGTTATCTAAATTATTTAGACTCTAAGGGGCAAACTTTTATATGTATAAAAACTAACTATTTGTTTCATAATTAGTATGAGGGTGATATTACATATAAAAGAAAGGGGTGCCCTATGGCTAAAAAGAAAAAGATTGATAAGGCTAGCAAACCAGCTTCTTATGCCACTGAGGAATTTGCATCCGAATCTATTCCTCAGCAAGGCTCACAAAAAAGCAGAAAAAAGAGCGGTATAGAAAAAAAGAAATAATATTATATGCTTTAAGATAGCAGATAAAGAGGGTATTGGATAGGCTAATCCAAAATCCTCTTTTTGTTTTTGTAAAACTTTAAGAAGATTGTTAATTTGGCAATTTAATTAAAGATTTTTTTATTAATTATTTCCAAAAGAAAAATTAATAATTTTATAGACTAAGTTAATGGATTGTTGTATAATTTATGACGTTACTATTTTTTTGTAAAGAAGGTGCTTATTTGAGATTATCCAGTCATGTATTTGTGGCGGATTATGTAGCGAACATACTAGAAGAATTGGTTGGTGTTAGCTTTAACCGCAAATATTTGATTCTTGGTGCTAAAATGCCTGACATACAACCTCTTAGAAGGATGGAAATTCATTCCCCACAAATAATATTACCGCATTTTGAAAGAGAATATAATAGGATTGTTTTAGAAGAAAAGAAAATCAATCGGATTTCCTATATAATTGGATTACTGACTCATTATATTAGCGATGGATTTTGTTATTCCCATAATATTTATACAGTAGATATGAAAAAGCATATTCAATATGAATACTATTTAAATAGTGAAATAGCCAATATCGAACTTCTTGATAATATTAAAAAGAAAGCATTAAATTCCTTAGCTGATTTACAAAAGGGAATAAATAGTATTGGAGATTATATAAAAAATCAAAATAAAAAATATCTCGAATTAGTAAAAGAAAACAATTGGAGTAGTATTATCCGCATTGATTTGGAAAATGCAATAATTCATTCCATTGCACTCTTAGCACATTTTGTATTTGAGCTTCAACAAGTTAGAATTCCGGCTTTACTGACGGCATAAAGACTAGGTCGCCTAGAAGGCGACCTAGTCTTTTCTACATTTTATGACAAAATAGCCGTTTAATTATTGAATTACTTTAGTTTTTGTGATATTATAAAAATATAAAAATGTGCTATTTTTCGACATTGACAGACAAATATATTATAAAAATGGGTGATAGCATGAAACTTAATAATAAAAAGTTTATTTTGGTATTATCCCAAAGAGATATTAAGCATCCTTATAAAGGGGGAGCAGAAGTATACCTGCATAATGCCCTTAAGCAAATAAGCAAAAAGATTCCTATTGTCCATTTGAGTGCATATCATCCTAAACAAAATGTCAAGGAAGAAAGCATTGATAACATTTATTATATAAGAAGAGGAAAGTCACTTTTATCCCTAACTTGGGAAGCAATAATATTTTACTTTAAAAATCGTGACAATATTGTAGCAATAATAGATCATTCAAATACCCATCAGTTTTTTACTTTCATATGGGCAAGGAAAAAACGGGTATTTTTTATTCATCAACTTACTTTAAATATTTGGCCTTACTTTTTTGGAAAGATACTAGGCTTTTTCTTAAGAATTGCAGAAGAAATACTAATCTTTTTAAGCAGAGGTACTACAATTACGGTTTCTAATTCAACAAAGAAGGATTTATTAGAACGCCACTTTAAAGATGTCTATATCTGCCCTGAGGGAAATTATATAAGGTATGAGTCTTTACCTGATAATGAAAAAGAAGACTATTTTATATATGTTGGAAGACTAGTGCCTTATAAAAGGGTAGAAGATGCTATTTTAATGGCTCATCATCTAAAAAAGAAATTGTATATAGTGGGTAGGGGTAAGGACAAGTATGTTAACAAGTTGAAAAAACTAATAAAAGAACTTGGTTCTGATTGTGAAATAACAGGATTTTTAAGTGTAGAAGAAAAAGAAAAGCTTATAAAAAAAGCAAAGCTGCTTATTATGCCTTCAATTAGAGAAGGCTGGGGTTTAGTTATAACTGAAAGTGCTAATCTAGGAACTCCATCTTTAGTTTATCCTGTACACGGTGTGATTGAGGCAGTTAATTATGGTAAAGCAGGTTTTCTTGCTAAAGATACTTCTTGGCATTCTCTAGTTGATGCCTACAATAAGATAACAGATAAAGACTATGAAAAAATTAGAGTTGCAGCTTTTGAATACTCAAAGAAATTTACTTGGGATAAGACTGCAAAGGAGTTTGAAAAGATTATTAAAAAGATATTAGAAAAGGAAGGTTTTAAGCTTTAAGGTTGTAAGAAGTAATTAATATGTATGGGGGGTGAGGTCTTATGATGTTAAGTATAGTCATTCCTTGTTATAATGAAGAAAAAGTAATTGACAAGACCTTTTTGCTCCTTGTTAACATACTTATTTCTTATGGTTATAAGAGTGAAGACTTAGAATTCCTCTTTGTAATTGAAAAGTCAAAAGACAACACCCTCCAAAAAGCTTTAAAACTCCAAGAAGATTTTTCCTTTGTAAAAGTACTTGAAAATGATAATAAGTATGGAAAAGGATACTCTGTAAAAAGAGGAATCCTGGCTGCAAAAGGAGATTATATTCTTGTACTTGATGCTGATTTGCCTATTGATCTTGAAAAGTATTTAAAAATTATGTTCGAATTAATAAAAGGTCCTAATTCTGCAGCTGTTTATGCTACAGCAATATGGGATAAGATAGATTTTAAAAAACGAAACTTTATTAGGTCTATTACTAGCTTAGGCCTTTTGATACTTAGAAGATTAGTCTTAAATCAAGATATTTCTGATTCTCAATTAGGATGTAAATTATATAAAGCTAAAGCAGTTAAAAAGGTTATAAATGAGGTAAATATTAATGGCTTTCTTTATGAAATAGTGCTTACGGATTTAATGTTTAGAGAAGGCTATGATATTGAAGAATGTGCGGTAAGGATAGATATTTTTTCAGACAAAAGCAGTGTAAGGGTGGTAGATATTTTTAGTTCTTTATTTCAATTTTTTAATTATGCATTAAAGAAAAGAAAAAAAGTTTTTAATCCAGATAATGATTTAGATAGCAGGGATTCTTTAGAATCAAAAGTTTTTTCATTTAGGAAATTTACTGCTTCTAAAACATATAAATTTTTTAATCTGATTATTTTGTGTATTATATTGGGATTGTTTGCTCCTTTTTTACAAGACAGAGTTATGGCAGTTAGAGAATCCTATACCACAACTATTGTTGAAAAGCAAAACTCTACTTTTAAACAAGATACTGCAAAAAATGTCATTACCTATAGTGGTTCAAGCAGTAGTCATCCCAATAATCCGCCTCCAGGTCATGGCGGTATCCCCCCAGGCCATGGTGGTACTCCCCCAGGCCATGGTGGCACACCTCCCGGTCATGGGGGAACACCACCAGGCCATGGGGGAACGCCTCCAGGTCAAGGCGGTACACCTCCCGGTCATGGTGGTACACCTCCCGGTCATGGTGGCACTCCACCAGGTCGTAACAAATAATACAAGGGAGGAGTTCCTATAATAAAAGACAAAGAACTTGAAAAAGCTAGTATTATTCTCTTTACTTTGTTGATGGGGAGCAGTATATGCAACTATTTGTTCCAAATTTCTATGGGTAGAATGCTAAGGATTGAAGAATTTGGAACATTGAATGTATTATTGTCAATACTAAATGTATATACTGTTCCCACAACAACAATTACTATGGTTATTTCAAGATATTTTGCATATTATCATGCTAAAAAAGAAGATGATAAGTTGAGAGTTTTTTTTAGAAAAAGTCTCCTTTTTGTGGTGCTTTTTTCTATATCTATGACAGTAATTGCTTTGCTTTTTTCTTATCCAATTAAATATTATTTACGAATTGATAATTACTTATATATTTTTATAACCATTTTTATTGGAGGAATTAGTTTAATTACTCCTTTATCTTTAGGGCCTTTGCAGGGGTTAAAAGACTTTTCAACTTTAGGCACATTTAACTTTATAGGAGCTTTTTTCAAACTAATAACTGGTATGATATTAGTTTATTTAGGTTTTAGTATTTTTGGAGCTTTAGGAGGGATATTATTAGGCTCTGTTATGCTTTTGTTGGTTGGTTATTTTGCTTTAAGAAAATATCTTACTTCTACAGAAGACTCCAGTATAGATTTAGATATTCAGGAGATTATAAGATATGTATATCCAGTATTGGTTTGTAATTTGTCTTTAGTTATGCTGACTAATATAGATTTATTTATGGTCAAGCATTATTTTGATGCAATAGAGGCGGGTTTATACAGCAGTGCAGTATTATTTGGAAGAATAGTATTTTATGTTTCTTCTGCTATTGTTACTGCAATGTTTCCTATTGTTGTACAGGCTAATGCAAAAGAAGATTCTTCCTTTGATACCTTAAAAAAATCTTTAATTTATTCGGGACTTTTTTCTTTAATTTGTATAATAGGGATATTTTTATTCCCCAAGCTTACTGTAAGCATATTATTTGGCAGCCACTATNTTAGAGCTATACCTTATTTTAAGCTAATATCTATAGCTATTTTACCAATCTGCTTATTAAGTGTCTTAATGAATTATTTTTTAGCAGTGGGCAAGACAAAAGTAATAGNAATTAGTATGGCTTTTGGAAGTTTACTTGAAATAGTATTAATTTTTTACTTTCATAAAACAATTGAAGAAATCCTATTAGTTATGCTCTTTTCAGGTTTATTTGTTGTAGTTATTAATTTTATATATCTGTTTTTATACAAAAATAAAATATCGAAATCAATGTTTTTATAGGGAGGGATAATGATGGCTAAGGCCTTGGTATCTGTAATTATTCCAACTAAAAATTCACAAGAGTATATAAAAAAATGCTTAGACAGCATAAGCCATCAGACCTATCCTAACATAGAAATAATTGTTGTGGATAATAATTCTAAAGATAAGACTAAAGAAATAGCTAAAAAATATACGGATAAAGTTTTTAATAAAGGACCAGAACGAAGTAGCCAAAGAAATTATGGTGCAAGTGTAAGTACTGGTGTTTATTTATATTTTGTCGATAGTGATTTTTATTTGGAAGAAAGGGTTATAGAAGAAGCCGTAAAAAAGGCTGGGGAGGGCTGTGAAATCATAGCCATACATAATAGTTCTGATCCTTGTGTTAGCATTTGGTCCAAGGTAAGGAAGTTTGAAAGAGATATGTATAAATATGATTTTAATAATATTGCTGTAAGATTTATTAAAAAGAGTGCTTTTTTAGATGTAGGCGGCTATAATGAAGAACTTATTGCTTCTGAGGANTATGATTTACATAATAGATTAGTAGAAAAGGGCTATAAANTAGGCTTTATTGAGCCTGAGGAAATACATTTAGGAGAGCCAAAAAGTCTTCTTGAAATTTATAAAAAGCATTATTATTATGGTAAATCTATCAATCAATACATAAAGACCAACAAAAAATATGCAGCAAAACAACTATCCCCTATTAGGCCGGCTTTTATAAAAAATGCCGGCAAATTTTTAAAAAAACCTTTAATGACTTTCTTGTTTTTAATATATAATTTTGTAAAATATTTTGCAGCTTTTAATGGAATGGTAGTTTCAATTTTTACGAAAAAGGAAGAAGGTATTATATGAAAGCAATAAAGAAAGAAAAAACTTTTTTAAAGAAATATAAGTATTTATCTTTATTTATACTGTTTTCATTAATACTTTTTCTTACAAAAAATATTTGGTTTTCTAAGGATGTTATTGTCTTTAGTGATATTGATTTTGGTTTAGATGACAAAGTATTTATTTTAAGGATTTTTAGCTTATTTAATGAACATTTTTCTTCGATGAATTTTTTTAATTTATCAAGACTTGCTTTTATCATACCTTTTTATTTACTAGCATTGCTTTTTTCAAATTTTATCCCTGGCTTTTTATTAAAAGTAATCATAGTTTTTGTTTTACTTATTTCTGCAATGGGAATGTTTTGTTTATGTGAAAAGCTTCTTGAAAAGCACTTTGGAAACTTTAATAAAGCTTTTCATTATTTTGGCTTAATTATTCCTGCTTTATATTACGCAATAAATCCTTGGGTAATGTTTAGGATTCAGCATATCTTTCTTTTGCCAGGTTATGCATGTTATCCTTGGATTTTATACTTTTTTATAGATTTATTTAAGCTTTATGAAGATGAGGAAATGACAGCTAATAAAGAGGCTACTATAGAATTTACTATCTTTAAAAAAACAATTAAGCTAAAAGAAACGATTTGGAAAGATATTATATCTGCTATAAAAATTGCATTTTTTATTTTAATTGGTTCTGCATCTATTCATTATTTCTTCTTTTACATATTAACTATTGTTGGGCTTGGTCTTTTTATTCTTGTCCACAATATTAGAAAAAGCCATAGTTTTAAATCATCCTTTTATACATTCATAAGAAGAAATATAATACTATGGTCTATTGTATTTTTATTTTGTGCTTACTGGATTATCCCTTATCTATTTGCCATGTTTCAAACCAATATTGAGCCCAATAACGTAAATGTTGTTAATACTCTTGGCATGTTTTCAAGAAACAGCGATATCCGAAATATCTTATATCTTGTTTCTTATTGGTGGCCTATGTTTGATACTACAACATACCTTGATGGCTTATTTTGGATAGGGGGAGGAGTATTTTTATTCTTTGCTGTTTATATTATTCTCTATAGGTTTAAACAGCATTTTTATATTTCCTTGTTTACTTTTACAACCTTATTTATGATTGCTTTAGCTACTGGAGTTAACTCTAATTATCTTGATAATTTTAATATTTTTGTAGTGACCAATATCCCTATTTTTGGCCATATTTTTAGAGATCCTAATAAGCTGGTAGGACCTATGGCCGCATTTTTTGCTATTTTAATAGGCTTTGGAGTTGATAGATATTTATTCTTAATAAATAGGGAAGGATTTAGTAAATGGGCTCAGGGCTTTTTTATATTAGTACTGCTAATTTCACATAATTTTTATTACAGACCTTTTAAAACAGTTTTTACAGATGTTTATTATTCAGGAGCCGAGTTACCAAAAGAATACGAAATAGTAAACAAAAATCATATTGAGGGTGAGGGAAAAGTAATATGGTTTCCTTGCATGGAACATATGCTTTTATCTAATAAGATTTCAAATTATGCTTGGAACATGCCAAAGGATAATGACAATGAACTAAATTTGATGAGGGTAGTTGGTAATTTCCATCAATATTCTAGTTCCAAAGCTTTTATATTTCAGCATGAAAATAATGATGGGACGATTCCATATTTTTATTCCTTCTTTCAACACCTTTTAGATAAAACAGGTGGCCAGCATTTTGGAGAATTAATAAATCATATGGGCTTTGATGAGCTGGCATTTCATAATGACGTTTATGGACAAGAAGAAAGACAGGAATTTAATCTTGAAGTCTTAAATAATCAAGATAGTATAGAAAAATATTATGAAGATAATATTTTTACCTTATATAAAACTAAAAATCCCCAAGAAAAAAATCTAGCAGTTAATAAAATTTTATACCATACGGACAATATGTTTTCATATCTATATATGCTGGATAAAGCAGAAGAATTAGGAGTTAATTCTGATGATACCGGCATAATATGGTCACAAGCAAGAAAACAAGACTTTAATTTAGATGAAAGTGATATTATCGTAGGAGATAATAAGTGGGATATTATAATGCCGTTTTTGGATAATGAATACTTTTATTATCCTTTTGACTATGTAAATACAGGAGATCCTTATCAAGGCTGGGCTAAGACTTTACTAAAAGATTCAGAATGGCAGTGGCTTTTATCTTTAAATGGCTTAAATAATGCTTTTGAATATGATTATAGTCATGGAATAGCTTATACTTCAGTTAGTCATAAATTAAACGTGCCTGACTATAAGTTAGAACAATATTCTAATAATATTATTTTAGATACAAATGATGTATTAGAAGATTTTTTCATGATAGAGGATACGGATGTATTTAATCTTACTGTTTTCCCTGAATACTATGAAGAAGATGGAGTTCTTTATGGTCATATATTAAAAGGAACTTCTGCTAATAATATTTGGCAAGTTGCTTCCTCAAAAGAATTAGATATCTCTGGCTTAAAGAGTGGATTTATAAGACTTAAAGCTGTAGTTTCAGGTGTTAATGCAGGAAGCCTCCATTTTAAAGTAAGGTTTTTTGACAATCAAGGACAAGAAATAGCTGTTAATTATTTAAGTAAGTCTGATGAATTTACGGACTTTAAAATGAGCGAGTTGGTTTGTGATGCCTACATTCCCCAAGATGCAGAAACTATGTCTATTAGCATCTTGGCCATGCAGGATATAATAAAAGACACATATTTTTGGGTACATAGTTTTAGAGCATACGATATATCTGGTTATACAAGCCAAAACACTCTAAAGATACCTATAAAAAACAAAGCAAAGGATAATAAATACAGAGTATTAATAAGGGCCTTTTTCTCACCTATTAGTAGTAGTTTTACAATAGACGGTGGAAAAGAAAGCCTTGAGGTTAATTTAAATCATACAAATAGTAAATTTAACTGGATTGATATAGGAGAAATGCATATAACAGATGCTCTAAAAATTATTCCAAAAGACGGCTTTGTAGCTATTAACTCCATAGCAGTGATAGCTGCTGATGAATTTGACTTAGTATACTCTAAGCTAAATGATTTTAAAGGAAGTCAAGGAGATTTTTCTTTAATTCATCATGATTATGAAATAAAGACAGATTTTAAGGTAGACAATTTAAAGGATATTCGCTTATTCCCTAACACAATCGACGGAAATTTGACATGTTTAACTGAAGGGGAATTAACAAAAACATTAGATATCATAAAGGAAGGTAATTATACTTTTTCTTTTACTGGTAACATACCAAGACAATCAGAAATCATTGTATCATTAATTAATCAAGCTAGGGGAGAAAAATATATCCTTGAAAATAGAAATGTCAATGATATTAAAAGAAATTTTCATGATAAGTATTACAAAATACGGGACGAGAAAGATAAATATTTTATTTCAATTGAAGATGATCTATCTAATGCCTGGGAAATAAAAAATTATAGTTATGCACCAATCTTTTTGGAGCCTGGACAATATGAAATTTTGATAGAAGTTAAAGGAAATGTAATAAATAATATTGAATTAAATTCCTTACATCTAATAAAAGAAGACGAGCTTGTAATTCCTCCTGAGTTGGTTGAAGAAAGCGGTGATATAATAGTCAGAGCATCAGATATAGTAATTGTGACAGAACAAAGAACAAAAGACAGACCTTACTTTACTAACAATAAAACCAATAGTAAATTATGGATGGTATATGCCTTAAATAAAGTAAAGGTTACAAAAGGTGATTTAATTGCCTTTAAGGCAAAAGTTGATGCAAAAGGCTTACAAGATATTCACGGCAAACTTCTTTGGCTTGATAAAGACAATATACTTACAGACAATACGTATATTACCTTTAATAATAATACAAATGAATTGTATATTTTATGTGAAGCCCCAGAAGACGGTTACATTATTCCTACATTTTTAGCAAGAGGAACACCCAAGGAAGATGGAATTTTTGGAGTAGAATCAGCAGAATTATACTTCTTGGATCATTTTACTAAGATAGAAGGAACTTCATTAACTCCAGAAATTACTGATGAAACGGAAAAAGCAATAATAAGCAAAGGACTTTTTGGCAAAACAACTATAAAAAATGCAAGATATTTAATAAATAACGAGGCTTATAATCCAACATGGCGATTTGTAGGTATTGGAGCTGAAGAATCAGTACCAATATCTATGAACTTCATACATAATGGATTTAAACTTAAAGGAACTGAGGCAGTTGGCTTTATTTCAATAAATCCTCTGCTAAATATCTCCTATTATCTAAGTTTAGGGATAAGCCTTATATCAACAATTATAGGATTTCTAATTTTAAAAAGAATAAAGTTAAAAACATAAATAAGTTAAAAATTTAATATCATAAATGTTTAATAAATAAAAGAGGATAGGCTATCTAATAGACAGCTGTCCTCTTTTATTTTTAATAATTGAATATGGAAATAGTAGATTTAAATAAAGGAAATAAAAAAGTTTTATGCCTTAAAAGAGCAATATATAGCCATTAGCAAAAATCGACATTTAATACTAGTTGTAAAAAGATAATTAATAATGTAAAATAATTTTGAATAATATCAAAAAATTAGGAGGTGAGTATGAAATTGTATAATAGTTATTTTACTTAAGATAAATAATGCTAACAAGGATTTATGCTAAAGCTATTACAAATAATACTGTTATACAGTATTAGTGTGAGGAGAAGAAATATGAACGTAAAATTAGAATATGAAGAGACACAGAATTTCATAATTCAATCTATTTCTGTAATAGGAACGTTTAATGATTTTGATCCTAATAAGGGGAAAATGCTAAAAGAAGATGGGAAATGGATATTTCAATGTTCACTGTTGCCAGGTGAGTACCATTATAAATTTTTAATTAATGGAGAAATAAAACTAAATGATCCCCTTGCAAATTTATATTATCCTGATAGCAATGAAGAACTTTGGTCTGTATTAATAATTAATGAAGAAGGAAAAAGACTTTATAACAATGAGGAATATAGTCTACACATAGGAAATTATAATATGACTTCAAATATATATGAAGAAATAATGCCTATAAATAAAAAAGAATTTAATGTGATGTTAGATAAAAAAGTAGTAATGTGTTTTGAGTTTAAAGAAGTTACTGGTTTACATAGCGTAACAGTAGTATGGTTTACTCCTCAAGGTAAGGTTTATGAAGTAGCAGAAGCTAATTTATTTACCCCTGAAGGTGAAGAAGAAAACCCCATAAAAATGTGGTTTTGGCTTGATTTAAACGAAACAATAACTAGCAATAATTATGGTATGTGGTTAGTAAAATTATTTATTGACGGACAATATATATTAGAAGATGTTTTCAGTTTAGGAACAGCAAGTACATATTCAGCTAGTGGTAAATATAGTTTAATTAATAATTAAAAGTACTAAGATGTTAGGAGGTAGGTAAATAATGGGGATACTGAGTAGTATAAGTAGTGCAGTTATAAGTTATACTGTTTATAGCAGTATCAGCAATAGTAGCTCAAGCAGTAAAGCTAGTAGTAATTCAACTAGCACAAGGACAAGTAGTGTAAATACTAGTAGCTCAGCTAGCACTAGTGCAAAGAGTAGCACTAGCAGTACCAGTAGAACAAGTGTTAGTTCAAGGACTAATAACACAAGTACAACAAGTTCATCAAGTAGAACTAGTAGTACTGGTACAACAAGTGCTATAGCAAAAGCAATTACCACAACAGTTACAGCGGTTGCAAATACTATAAAGACAGCGGTGACAAATAATAAAGCTACTGCTTCTAGCTCTAATACAAGAAGCCAAACAACAGTAACAGTAAATGATAAGGTAAAAAGTACAGTAGCAAAGGTTTCAGATACACTTAATAAAGTGACAGAAACTGTAGCAAATGTAGCTTCAAGAGTAGTTGCCAACAATCAGAGTAAAACAGCTTCTACAATTTCACAAAGTTCTACCAAAAGTAATAATTCTAGTAATCAATCAAGTATTAATTCAAAGACTAATAATACCAGCACAGCAAATTCAGCAAGCCTAGCTAATATTATAGGTACAACAAGTGCTATAGCAAAAGCAATTACCACAACAGTTACAGCGGTTGCAGATACTATAAAGACAGCGGTGACAAATAATAAAGCTACTGCTTCTAGCTCTAATACAAGAAGCCAAACAACAGTAACAGTAAATGATAAGGTAAAAAGTACAGTAACAAAGATTTCAGAAACACTTAATAAAGTGACAGAAACTGTAGCAAATACAGCTTCAAAGATAGTTGCCAACAATCAGAGTAAAACAGCTTCTACAATTTCACAAGAGTTATCAAAAGCAGTATCAACTAATAATATTTCTATGTCTACAAACAATACGGGAGCAAAAACATTAGTAACAGTTAGTAATGAAGTGAAAGAAAAAGTTGCCAAGTTAATAGATGTAGGCAGAGCAATAATTGATATAAAAAGTCAAAGCTTATCTGAACGTGCAGAAATATTAGAGAGAAAAGGAGTTCAAAGAGCAGAACAAATTGCTAGTAGCGTAAAACAAGTTACAACTATTGCCTCGAATATTTTGACAGGATCTATATTTAGTTCTAACTTCAATATAATATCAACTGCAACTTCAGTATTGGCTAGTAATATAGCACGGAAAAATGGAAACTATGTTAACACTTCGAGCTTAGTAAAGAATATGTCAAATTTAACAAAAGATAAGTCAGATTTATCAAAAGAAGTGCAAGCAAAGGCAGTAATGCAAAAAATTTATAATAATGATAGTAGAATGCTCGAGTCAGTGTTATGTTATAAGGAAGGCGATATTACATATTATAAGGACAACAGCGGTAACATATACAAAGTATATGGCAACAAAACAGCATTCGGGAAAGAAAATAAAGTTGATGAAAATAATTACAAATATGTACCAAAGGCAATAGGTGGAACAAGAGAAGATAATATAAATAATTCTACAAAAGCTAGTAGCATAAGTAATGTATCAAGTTCCTCAAATACAAAACAAACAAGTGAAACACAGGTAGATAGTACAAAAGGTAATTTGAAAAGTGCTTCAAAAACTAATACAATAAATAATACAACAAGTTCCACAAAAGTATCGCAGGTAACAAGTCAACAAATATTTAATAAGGATACAAAAACGCTAGAAAAAGTATTATGCTATCAAGAAGGCAATACTACATATTACAAAGATAGTAGTGGTAATATATATAAAGTAAATGGAAATAAGACTGCATTTGGTAAAGAAAATAAAGTTTCCCCAAATGATTATATATATATACCAAAAGCCATAGGTGGGACAAGGGCTGATTCTTCAAGTCAAACTAATAATGTCTCAAATTATTCAAATACAAATCCATCGCATGTGACAAGCCAACAAATATTTAATAGAGATAGTAATATGCTAGAATCAGTCTTATGCTATCAGGAAGGTGGTATTACATACTACAAGGATACTAGTGGAGATATTTACAAAGTAACTGGTAATAAAACTGGATTTGGGGAAGAAAATAAAGTTGCTCCAAGTAATTATAAATATATTCCTAAAGAGATAATAGAGGCTAAGAAAAATCCTTCAAATCAAGCAACAACTAACACTATAAATTATACCCAATCAATAAATACAAGAGCTAATTATGCAGACTTACCCCCATATTATATGCTTTATGATCCTCATGTGCCTGATGTAGTAAAAAACAGCATAAAAAATACTTCTTGGTATCAAGAATTAGAAGGTAGAGATTTAGAAGGATTATCTAAAGAGATAATCTTAGGAAAATATTATGGTAGAGTAACACCAGAAGGAACAGTTATAAATTTAGCATTAGGTTTTACCGGACTTGATTTTATACTTGATGCTAGAGACCTCTTTTATGATATTACACATTGGGAAAATTCAATGGATCATGTCAAAGAGACAGGATTAGATTTTATTAGTTTAGCACCAGGGTTTGGAGCAATAAAATATAGCGATGAAGCAGCAGAATTAATAAGTGCAGGTAGAAAAGGTTTGAAAGCAGCAGAGTCTACTAGTACAATAGGTAAGAAAATTAATAATGCAACAGAATTATCTACGACTCTAGTAAAAAATAGTGACGAAATGGGTGAGCTTGCAGGTGCTGCCACAAAGAGCATTAAGAATACAAAAGAAGCTGCAAAAGTTACAGCCAATAGCGGTAGCGAAATAATTGATAGTACTGGTACCGCAATAAAGAATGGTAATATAACTGCAGAAGCTAATAAAGTTGCAGTAAATAGTGGTGATGAATTAACAGAAGTAAGTACTAAGATAACTAAAAATAACGAAAAAATTATTAAGGGAACGAGTAAGACTGGGTTTAAAACACAGCAATTATTAGATAGTCACTTTAAGAAGCATGCTGCTGAGTTTGGAAATATAACGAAGCAACAATATTTGAAAGGTGCCCAGGATTTAGTGAGTTCTAAGCCCGGAGGCAATATTTTAACAAAAGTTAGACCAAACGGTGATACTATCTTCTATAATAAAGCCACAAATGAATTTGCTGTAAAAACCTCTGATGGAATAATAAGAACATATTTCAAACCTACTGATGGTATTAACTACTTTAATAGACAATAAGGAGGGAGTTTAAAATTGAAAAAGTATAAATGTGTATGTTGTGGTTACTATACAATGGAAAGTGAACCGCCAGGAACATTTGAAATTTGTCCAGTATGTTTTTGGGAAGATGATAATGTTCAATTTGATGACCCAGAATATGAAGGAGGAGCAAACGGAATTAGCTTAAATAAAGCGAGAGAAAACTATAAAAAAACAGGAGCAATTTCAGAAAAGTATTTAAAAAATGTACGTCAACCATATAAAGATGAGATTTAATAATAAACCCAAAAGGCTCATTTGTGGCTGATGCGGACTTTCTATTTAATTACGATAAAAAATAGGATAAGACAATACCCGGCAAGCCAATATAACGGCAAGTCGGGTTTTCTTTTTATCTATGTTTGATAATATGTAATACATTGTGATACAATAAGAAATACAGGGGGTGCAATAATGTCTACAGAAAAGGATAGTATGCTTCGGGTAAGGCTTACACAAAGGCAGTCGGATGAATTGGATGCGATTATTGGTGAGCTTCAAGCACAGATGCCGGAAGCAAGTGTTACCACATCAAGCATAGCAAGATATGCTCTGGAAAAGTATGTGAATGACCATATTGCCAAGCGCGACGGAACCAAGATTTTTATTGAGGTTAGCACAGCCGGTGCCACAGATGAGGATATAAAGAATCTCTACGACCTCATTTCCAAGCTGTTTGACGAAACAAAAGAGAATTACTCACCAATGGTTCATTACATGGTTGGAGAGATTTTAGAGCCTGTAATGATGAAAATGGCAAGACTCATGAAGCTAAAAAAGCCGGAGGTGAAGGCAAGTGAGTAAGAAAAAGTACATTGTCCGCTGCCCACACTGCAATCACAGAGTATTTGATGCCGATTATGCTGATGTTGAAATCAAATGCCCGGTGTGCAGAAAGGTTTTTGAAGTAAAGCTGGAGAAAAAGGCGGGGTAAAAAGTGAATAAATCTGGCACAGAGCCACAAAGGGAGCGAATGACTCACCTATAGAGCCTGG
>JGI24707J26582_10000367_pt1 | contig 34555 bp, 29 predicted proteins | sample BioPla1DNA1_FD_26582 | JGI IMG/M metagenome (IMG submission 26582)
CCGCAAACATATATTATATCCAGCTTTTCATTGTTCAGCACATTTTCAAAGCAGGGTAAGACATTGCCTTTAAACCCTGAGCTGCCATCATCAGTGCAAATAGTAACATCAGCACCATATTCAGCAAAATCATTAGCAAGTATTACTTTATCAAAGCTTTTAAAACCCAGTACAGCCTGAGCCTTTTCACCATAATGCTTAGCAATACTGAGCAATGGCGGCACACCTATTCCACCGCCAATTAAAGCGACGTGCTTTGCATCATCAAGGAAGGAAAACCCCCTGCCAAGAGGTGCAATCATGTCAATATAATCGCCTTCTCTTAGTCTGGAGATCTCCCTTGTTCCCTCTCCACGTATTTCAAAAACAATTCTTATCAGCCCATTTTCTCTATCAAAGTCACAGACTGAAATAGGGCGTCTTAAAGTATGCCCCGACGCACTTATATTTACAAATTGCCCGCTTTGCACAATTCCAGCAACTTCGGGACATTTTATTATATAAGAATAAATATCACTGGCAATAGCCTTTTTTTCGACTATTCTGTATTTATCACAAAAATACAAGGTGTACCTCCAATTACTTCTTATAGCTTTCTATCTTTTTTTCAGCAATTTTATTAAGTCTAGTGCGGAAAAAATATATAATCAGTGCAATAAAGCAAAGTGAAAAGATAATCGTCTTATTAAACAAATCGGACCTTGCAGTTAGGACAAAGTCGCTATAAATTCCACTTCCCTCAAAGCATAAAAACAAAAGCACTAATCTTAATAAATAAATAGTATCATTTGCAATATTTGAATACGCTTGTGCATTTTGTTCGTTTAGCACATATTTAGACGNGGGGATTTTCTTTAAAAAGCTTAGTACAACTGACGCTGCAAAAATCAAAAATGCTATTATAGGAAAGACAATTACAGCCCCCCATTTGGAAAAGGGAATATTTTCACCATATGCCATATATAAAGCACTCATAGGTGGAGAAAAAACACTTTCCTTTAGCCAAAAAATACTGCTTATGCACAAATAAATCATGAAAGCGGAGGCAAGGTCAATAAATATTTGCACGAAGGAATAATGTCTTTTTACTTTAAATTCTCCTACTTTCATAATTTACTCCTTTAAAATTAAATTTTTGTAATATCTATAAGTGGTATGTCATCAATGCTCTTATCCATTTCAAGGCAGGTAAGCAGCGCATTTGCAGTATCAATTGAAGTAAGACAAGCAATAGAACGTTCCACAGATTTACGGCGAATTTTCACACTATCCCTTGCAGGCTTTCTGCCTGTTTCCGAAGTGGAAACAACAATGTTGATTTTGCCGCTTTCAAGCAAGGACATTACATTAGGCTCTTTGCCCTCATTAATTCTATAAGTGAAATTTGCACCTACCATATTTCTATTAAGCAATGAAGCTGTGCCTGAGGTAGCATAAATATCAAAGCCAAGCTTTTCAAATCTGCTGGCAACCTCAATGATTTCAGCCTTATCGGAATTTCTTACTGAAATAAGCACTCCACCTTTTTTAGGCATTTTAAAGCCTGCTGCGATAAGTCCTTTATACAATGCCTCATCAAAGGTTTTTGCTATACCAAGACATTCACCCGTTGACTTCATTTCAGGGCCTAGCTGTGTATCAACATCATGCAGCTTTTCAAAGCTGAATACCGGCACCTTTACTGCTATATATTCACCCTCAGGGTATAAGCCACTTTCATAGCCTTGCTCCTTAAGTGACTTTCCTAGCATAATCCTTGTAGCAATATCCACCATTTCAACACCCGTAACCTTAGAAATATAAGGCACAGTCCTTGACGAACGAGGATTTACTTCAATCACATATACTTCATTATTATACACTACATATTGAATATTTACAAGCCCTATTACGTTTAAGGCAGTTGCAAGTCGCTTTGTGTATTCAACAATAGTATCTCGAATCTTNTTTGAAAGCGTTTGTGCTGGATATACAGAAATAGAGTCGCCGGAATGTACACCTGCACGTTCAATATGCTCCATTATTCCAGGGATAAGATAGTCTGTTCCGTCACAAATAGCATCTACCTCAACCTCCGTACCCATCATATATTTATCTATAAGAACAGGGTTTTCAAGCTTATGAGCAGTAATAATATCCATATATTCTTTTACATCAGCCTCACCATGTGCTATAATCATGTTTTGCCCACCAAGAACATATGAAGGACGTAAAAGTACGGGATATCCAAGCTTATCAGCAGCCTTTACAGCATCTTCAGTAGTAAATACCGTCGTACCCTCAGGGCGAGGAATCTTGCACTTTTCCAAAAGCTCATCAAATCTTTCTCTGTCCTCTGCCGCATCAATACTATCAGCTGAAGTACCAAGTATATTGACACCCATTTGCTTTAGGTACTTTGTCAGCTTAATTGCTGTTTGTCCACCAAACTGAACCACTACACCATAGGGCTTTTCTGTTTCTATGATTGAAGCAACGTCCTCCTTAGTCAANGGGTCAAAATANAGCCTATCNCCTGTATCAAAGTCNGTTGAAACTGTTTCAGGGTTATTGTTGCAGATAATTGCTTCATACCCTTCATTTTTTAATGCCCAAACACAGTGAACCGAACAATAGTCAAACTCAATACCTTGTCCAATTCTAATAGGCCCTGAGCCAAAGACAATAACCTTTTTCTTATCTGTTTTCTTTCGCTCAATAAATTGCTCTGCCTCATTCTCCTTATCATAGGTTGAATAAAAATAAGGTGTATCTGCCTTAAATTCAGCGGCACAGGTATCAACCATTTTAAATACATTATATCTTTTATACTCTGTCGGAATAGCTTTGCCAGATATTCTTTCAATAGTGCTATCAAGATAGCTGTATTTTTTAGCTTGTGCATACAGCTCAAGTGAAAGGTCATTTTCAAAAANTTTCTTTTCAAGCTTAACAAGATTTTGCAGCTTATAGATAAACCAATTGTCAATCATTGTGATTTCATGTATTTTATCTGCGCTAATACCACGCTTTAAAGCCTCAAACACACAAAAGCACCTATCTACATCAACATNTGATAGCTTTGCATATACTTCCTCATCGGAAAGCCCAGAAAACTCCTCCTTATTCAAAGTGTCCATGCCAAGCTCAATAGAACGAACAGCCTTCATAATAGCCTGCTCAAAGCTTGTGCCTATTGCCATTACTTCACCTGTGGCTTTCATCTGTGTACCGAGCGTTTTCTTTGCATAAACAAATTTATCAAAGGGCCACTTAGGAAACTTTACTACGCAATAATCAATAGCCGGCTCAAAGCAAGCATAAGTAGTACCAGTAACCTGATTTATTATTTCATCAAGAGAATAGCCAATAGCTATCCTTGTTGCCACCTTAGCAATAGGATATCCTGTTGCTTTTGACGCTAAAGCAGACGAACGTGAAACACGAGGATTTACCTCAATTACTGCATATTCAAAGCTTGTTGGATGAAGTGCAAACTGACAGTTGCAGCCGCCCTCAACGCCCAAAGCATCAATTATATTAAGGGCTGCTGTACGCAGCATTTGATATTCCTTATCGGTTAATGTAACAGCCGGTGCGATTACAATTGAATCTCCTGTATGCACACCAACAGGGTCGAAATTTTCCATAGAGCAAACAGTTATTACATTACCCTTGCTATCACGTATAACCTCAAACTCAATTTCTTTCCAGCCCGAAATACATTTTTCTACAAGAATCTGAGTAATAGGAGAAAGCCTTAATCCATTAGTAGCAATTTCATGCAGCTCCTCCTCATTATTAGCGATGCCTCCTCCTGTTCCTCCCAAAGTAAAGGCAGGTCTGACGATAACGGGATAATCAATAACTTTTGCAAAATCCAATGCGTCATCAACATTTTCAACAACCTTTGAAGGTATGCAAGGNTCGCTAATACTTTCCATAGTATCCTTAAAAGCTTGTCTATCCTCAGCCTTATGGATAGTTTCAGGGTTTGCACCTAAAAGCTTGACATTATGCTCATCTAAAAAGCCTTCAGCTGCAAGCTGCATGGAAAGCGTTAAGCCGGTCTGCCCTCCAAGAGTTGAAAGAACGCTGTCGGGCTTTTCTATCTCAATTACACGTTTTACTACATCTAAGGTTAGCGGCTCAATATACACCTTATCAGCCATATTTTTATCAGTCATTATAGTAGCAGGGTTAGAATTGATTAAAACGACCTCAAGTCCTTCCTGCTTTAATGCACGACAAGCCTGTGTGCCTGCATAGTCAAATTCTGCTGCTTGTCCTATTACAATAGGGCCTGAGCCAATTACAAGAACTTTTTTAATATCACTTCTTAAAGGCATTTAAATACTTCCTTCCGATTTCAAATATATTTTACCTACAAAATTAACTTCAGCCTTTTTTATTATCCTCCATTAGTTTTATAAAGTTTTCAAACAAAAAGCCGGTATCCAGTGGTCCTCCCTTTGCTTCTGGGTGGAATTGTACGGTAAATGCAGGAGCATTTGTATATACTATGCCCTCGCAGGTTCCATCATTTCCATTAACATAGCTTACTTTTCCAATTTCCTTTGGCAGGGAATTATTTACAACAGTGTAGCCGTGATTTTGTGAGGTAATGTAAGTCCTACCGCTTGTTAAATCCTTTACGGGTTGATTTGCTCCTCTATGCCCGTATTTAAGCTTTTCAGTTCTTGCTCCATTTGCCAAAGCAAGCAGCTGGTGTCCTAAGCATATTCCAAAGGTCGGAATTTGGTCTGGAATTAAATCCTTTAACGTCTGCACTGAAATTTTATCATCAGCAGGGTCACCAGGACCATTTGAAAGCATGATTCCATCGGGGCTTAGCTGTCTGATTTCTTCAGCAGTAGTTGTATTGGGACAGATTGTCACATTGCAGCCTAGCTTGTTTAGCCATCTTCTTATATTATGCTTATGTCCAAAGTCAAAAAGCACAACATTAAATTTTGGATTTTCCACATTAAAAAATTGCTTTTCCTTAACGGAAACAATATCAACAGGGTTTCCAATGCTGTAATTTTTGATTCTTTCCAATAAGCTGTCAATGTCTGATATATCAGTTGTAATGGCTGCATTCATTACACCATTATCACGTATTTTCCTAGTTAATGCTCTTGTGTCTATATCATAAATGCCAACAATATTATGCTCCTTTAAAAAGCTGTCAATATCACTTGTGCTGCGAAAATTTGAAGGCTTATCACAAAACTCCCTCACCACATAGCCTGATGCCACACTCTCAGGTGCCTCAAAATCTTCATTATTTACACCGTAGTTTCCTATCATCGGAAAGGTTTGAATAATAATCTGCCCACAGTAGCTCGGGTCTGTCAAGGTTTCCTGATACCCCGTCATCCCTGTTGTAAATACAGCTTCACCAAGTGTTTCTCCCTCTGCACCAAAGCCTTTTCCTTCAAATATCGTTCCATTTTCAAGAACCAGATATGCTTTTTTCATGCTTACTCCCCTTTTGGATTGAATATTTTATTTACCTATAATTCTATCTTTCCTATAACGCTCATCAAATCATTCTTCATACGAATAGCCTCTCTAAGGGCTGCACCTGCATAATCCCTGTCGCTACAATTTTCTTTTTTATATGCACACATTATCCCACGTGAGCTATTCACTATTCCGCCAAGACCTTTTTCATTAAAAGCACCTGCAATATCATTTGCACTGCCGCCCTGTGCACCGTATCCTGGTATTAAAAAGAATGTATCGGGCAGCTGTTTTCTTAGATTAGTCAGTTCCTCAGGATAGGTAGCACCGACAACAGCACCTACTCCATTAAAGCCATACTTGCCCTCTAGCTCTTTCCCCCAAAGCTTACACATTTCGCCCATTGTCTGATAAATAGTTTTTTCGCCGATTTTTTTATCCTGCAGCTCACCTGAAGATGGATTCGAAGTTTTTACAAGAACAAAAATTCCCTTATCATATTCTTTACAAACCTTTAAAAGAGGATTTATCCCATCACTGCCAAGATAACCGTTTACCGTAAGTGCATCACCCTTAAAAGGTTCATACTGTTTTTCACCGACGCTTACCCTTCCTAAGTGAGCAGTAGCGTATGCCTCCATTGTAGTGCCAATATCATTTCTCTTACCGTCGGTAATTACATACATTCCATGTTTTTTTGCGTACTCTTGAGTCTTATACAATGCCTTTACACCATGATATCCATACATTTCATAATAAGCTACCTGTGGCTTTACAGCTGGGACAACCTCGCAAAGTGCGTCTATGAGCCCTTTGTTGTATTCAAGAATTGCCTTTGCCGCACCTTTTAACGTCATTCCATGCTTTGCAAATGCCTTTGCCTTTATATATTCAGGCACATAATCAAGCTTTGGGTCAAGACCTGCTACTGTGGGGTTTTGCTTTTCTACAATTTTTTCAATTAACCTATCTAGTGACATAATATCTCCTTATTCTTTAATTTTTTTATCATTATAAACTATTTTCCCATCAAGAATCGTATATTTTACTTTTCCTTTTAAAGTCATACCTTTGAATACTGAATTTTTAGATTTGGAGTGTAACTTTTGTGGTTCAACCGTCCAACTTTCATTTAAATCCACAATAGCAAGATCTGCAATTCCACCGATTTGTACACTCCCCCCAGCTATGCCTAAAATTTTTCTAGGATTTACACACATCNGCTTAACTAGCTGCTTAAGACTNATNTTNCCTGTGTGATAAAGGTACGTAAGAGTAGCAGGAAGTAAGGTTTCAAGCCCAACAACACCATTAGGAGCTTTTTCAAAATCTGCTTTTTCTTCAGCTGAATGAGGTGCATGGTCAGTAACAATGCAATCTATAACGCCATCAACAACACCTTGAACAATAGCACCTACATCGTCATTTTCTCGCAAAGGTGGATTCATACGATAATCCGCATCTCTTGAAAGTGTTTTTTCATCTGTCAAAGAAAAATAATGAGGTGCTGTTTCACTAGTTACCGGTATACCTTGCTTAACTGCCTGCCTTATAAAATCAACGCTTCCTTTTGTAGAAACATGAGCAATATGGATAGGTACTTGCAGCTCCTTAGCGATTAGAATTTCTCTTGCAGTAATTAAATCCTCACTAAGCCTGTCCATGCCTTTAACCCCAAGCTTTTCAGATGCCTTTCCCTTATTAATTATTCCGCCATCGATTATATCCAAATCTTCACAATGTGAGATTATTTTCAATCCATTTTCATGTGCCATTTTCATAGCCTTTGCCATCATAGCTGTATTTATTACAGGCCTACCGTCATCGGAAACAGCAACAGCACCCGCCTTTTTTAATTCGGCAAAATCTGAAAATTCTTCACCCTTAAGCCCTTTTGTAATTGAAGCCACTGGATAAACCTTAGTTTTAGACTGCTTAGCTTTATCTATAATATATTTAACGATTTCAGCTTTATCTACAACAGGATTGGTATTAGGCATACAAGCAACACCGGTAACCCCGCCTGCCGCAGCTGCATCTCCTCCGGTAATAATGTCCTCCTTATGCGTTTGTCCTGGATCACGAAAATGCACGTGCATATCAAATAATCCCGGCAATACGGTATAGCCTTTGCAATCAATTGTTTCATCTGCATTTTTATTTATGTCTAGTCCCATTTCCGATATTATACCATCTTCAATAAAGATGTCACAAACACCCTCAAAATCAGATTTATAATCAACAACATAAGAATTTTTTAATAAAATAGTCATTACTGTTCCTTTCCGTTAAACGATTTAAATACTATAAATTTCACTTTTCTTCAACTACTATCACAACCCTGTCGATACCGTCCTTTTCAACCATTTGAACCTTAACATTTTCCTCACGTGAGGTAGGAAGGTTTTTCCCTATATAATCAGCTCTTATAGGCAATTCTCTATGTCCTCTGTCAATAAGCGCTGCAAGCTGAATGTTTTTAGGTCTTCCTCTTTCCATAAGTGCATCAATAGCTGCTCTTGTACTTCTTCCTGTGAAAAGCACATCATCAACAAGAATGATTTTTTTATTTTCTATATCAAAAGGAATTTCTGATAAATCCTCTGTATTTTCCTTTACATCATCTCTAAAAGGAGTAATATCTAGCCTTCCAACCTTTAAAGATATTTTTTCTGTTTCCTCAATTTTTTCAGCTATTCTTTTAGCAATAAAAAACCCTCGTGATATCAAACCAACAAGGTATAAATTATCAACACCTTTGTTCCGTTCAATAATCTCGAAGGATATTCTTGTAATAGCTCTTGCGATAGCATTTTTATCCATTATCTCAGCCTTTTGCTTAAACTTTTTTTGATAATTTTCACAAATGCTCATACAAAGCCTCACAATCAATATTTGTACTATTTGACAAACTAAAAAACAGCCTTTCCAAAGAAAAGCTGTTGTGTACAAAAAAGCTTGCGACGAGTCGCATTATTAATCTACACTTTATCAGCCTCTCTGGACTAATTTAAAAGTATAATACATAGCATATTTTTAAGTTTTTATTATTATACTATTAAATCCTTAGCTTGTCAATAGTTTTTTAAAAAAATTGATATTTTAAAGTTTTAGCTAATTAATAATTAAAGTCTTAATATCTTTTAAAACGCTTGACAAAACAAAAATTTAATATTAAAATATTTGTATAGGATTTTTTATATAACACTTGATTTGAGGTGGAACAACTGAGTATTTGCAAGCTTTTTAACAAAAACAAGTCTCAAGNTGGCGTGGAAAATAAAAATACTAGACGTATAGGAGTTTTAATTTGCTCTTCTAGAGATGCTTTTTTTAAAGAGTTAGGCGTGGCATTTCCGATACTATTAAGGGCTATGCCGGCTTTGGCATAGAGCTTATTGTTGAGGTACGTTCGGGTGAAGCAGTACTTTCACAAGTCGAGGCTGTAAGATATATGATGAAGTCGGGCATTAATGCACTTATTATCACACCAATCAGCGACCCTGCCCTCCTCAGCTATTTGGAAATAATCTCTGAAAAAATTCCTGTAATCACGCTTAATAGACAGCTTGATGGATTTAAAAGAATTTGTCATGTTGGATGTGATTATATCTCAGGCGGAAGGGCAGCCGCAAAAATGCTTGGTCTATTTTCAGGTGGTGTTGGAAACGTTGCCATTTTCACCGAAAGTATAAAAATGAGCAGCTTAAATAAACGTATACAGGGCTTTTCAAAGCTTTTGGAAGAAGAATATCCCGACTACAATATTCTAGATATTATTCAAACTAGTTCAAAGGAAAAAGATAGCTATGAAAAGGCATTAGATTTTCTGCATGATAAAAGTAAAAATGTTACTGCTGTTTTAGTAGTAAGTGAGGGCAGTGATATTGTGCTTAAGGCTATTAAGGATAGTGCTTTTGATGGAAATGTTGTTGCCTTTTCCTTAGATGACAAAATACATGATTATCTTGAAGATGGTACGGTAGAGGCTGCTGTTTCACAAAATCCTTATCAACAAGGTACAAAGGCAGCAAAAATTATTTGTGATTACTTGCTGGAACAAAAGCTTCCCACACAGGAAATAATTATTGTCAGCAATCAAATCTATATTAAGGAAACAATTAACAAGGAGGATTTATAACAATGAGTGAAATTTTTAAAGGTATCCCCAAAATCAAATATGAGGGAAAAAGCTCAACAAACCCTTTGGCATATCGTTTTTACAACCCCGATGAAGTAATTGGCGGCAAGACAATGAGAGAACAGCTTAAATTTGCTGTTTCATATTGGCATACTCTCGTTGCCGAGGGTGCTGATATGTTTGGTACAGGCACAGCTAATAAAAGCTTTGGAGAAAATGATAAGCTGGCTGTCTATAAAGCAAAGGCTCATGCAGCATTTGAAATTATGGATAAATTAGATGTTGATTATTATTGCTTTCATGATAGAGATATTGCACCCGAGGGTGAGTCCTTAGCAGAAAGTAACAAGTATCTTGATGAAATTTCAGATTTATTGCTTCTATTGCAGGAAAAGTATAACAAGAAATTACTTTGGGGTACTGCAAACTGCTTTGCAAATCCTAGATATATGCATGGTGCTGGTACTGCTCCTAATGCTGAGGTTTTTGCATTTGCAGCAGCACAAATTAAAAAAGCNATTGAGCTTACTGTAAAGCTTGGTGGTACAGGTTATGTATATTGGGGTGGAAGAGAAGGTTATGAAACACTGCTAAATACCAATATGGGGCTTGAGCTTGATAACCTTGCTAGACTATTAAAATTAACCTCAGAATATGCACGTTCTCTCGGATTTAAGGGCGATTTCTATATTGAGCCTAAGCCAAAGGAACCTACAAAGCATCAGTATGACTTTGATTCTGCTACTGTTATTGGTTTCTTAAACAAATATGGACTTAATAAAGACTTTAAATTAAATATAGAAACAAATCATGCTACTCTTGCAATGCATACAATGCAGCATGAATTGCGTGTTGCTCGTGAAAATGGATTCTTTGGTTCTATTGACGCAAATCAAGGTGATATGCTGCTTGGTTGGGATACAGACCAATTCCCAACTAATGTATATGACACTGTTCTTACTTGCTATGAAATCATTAAGGCAGGCGGATTTACTAACGGTGGATTAAACTTTGATGCTAAGGCAAGAAGAGGCTCTTTTGAGCATGAGGATATTTTCCATTCTTATATATCCGGTATTGACGCTTATGCATTAGGCTTGCGTCTTGCGTATAAGATTATTGAAGATGGCAGACTTGACAAATTTGTTGAGGATAGATATTCAAGCTGGAAAACAGGCATGGGTGCTGATATTATTAACGGTAAGCTTTCTATTCAGGATTTAGAAAAGTTTGCTCTTGAAAAAGGCGATGTACGTGATGTTGTTAAGAGCGGCAGACAAGAGTATCTTGAAAACATTCTTAATGAAGTTATGTTTGCTTTATAATATAATCTATTAGACGAAAGGGAGAAATCATGTCCTACATTCTTGGAATAGATATAGGCACAAGTGGTACAAAAACCGTCCTCTTTAAAGAGGACGGCACTCCTGTATCAAGTGCAACCTATGAATATCCCCTATACACCCCTCAAAACGGATATGCCGAGCAAGACCCCCTAGACTGGTGGAATGCTACTGTAAATGGTATAAAATCCGTATTATCTCAAAGCAATGTGCCTGCTGAGGAAATAAAGGGCATTGGCTTGTCAGGGCAAATGCATGGACTTGTTATGCTTGATGCTGAAAATAATGTTATAAGAAACAGCATTATTTGGTGTGATCAAAGGACTTCTGCCGAGGTTAATGAAATCACCGAAAAGGTTGGTGCTAAAAGAATTGTTGAAATTACAGCAAATCCTGCAATCACTGGCTTTACAGCAGCAAAAATTCTTTGGGTGAAGAATAATGAGCCTGAAAATTATGAAAAAACACGTCATATTTTATTGCCTAAGGATTATATTCGCTTTATGCTAACAGGTGAATATGCGACTGAGGTTTCTGATGCTTCAGGTATGCAGCTGCTTGATATTCCTAAGCGTCAGTGGAGTGACGAGGTTTTAACAAAGCTAGGGATTGACAAGTCACTTTTAGCAAAGGTATATGAGTCTCCGGAAATCACTGGTACTCTTACTAAACAAGTGGCTGAACTAACAGGCCTTGCTGAAAGCACTATNGTTGTAGGCGGCGCTGGCGACAATGCAGCAGCGGCTGTTGGTACTGGAGTTGTTGAAGATGGTAAGGCATTTACTACAATTGGTTCTAGTGGAGTAGTTTTTGCTCATACCGATAATATTGCAATAGACCCNAANGGCAGAGTGCATACATTCTGCTGTGCTGTTCCTAATGCTTGGCATGTAATGGGTGTTACTCAAAGTGCCGGACTTTCTTTAAAGTGGTTTAGAGATAACCTTGCCTGGGGTGAAATGGAAACTTCACTTAATATGGGCGTTGACCCTTATTATATTATGGATAAGCAGGCTGAAAGAGTGCCTATCGGTGCTAACAGGCTTCTTTATTTACCATATCTTAACGGAGAAAGGACTCCTCACCTAGATCCAAACGCAAGAGGTGTGTTCTTTGGTCTTTCCACTATGCATAAAAAGTCAGATATGCTAAGAGCAGTTATGGAGGGTGTTTCTTATTCGTTAAGAGATTGTGTTGAAGTAATGGCTGAAATGGGCATTAGCGTAAATGATATGATGGCAACAGGCGGCGGAGGAAGCTCTCCTCTATGGCGTCAAATGCTTGCTGACTTATACTCATGTCAGGTTAAGACAACTCTCAACAAGGAAGGTCCTGCTTTAGGTGTTGCTTTACTTGCTGCTGTGGGAGCAGGTATTTATGACTCTGTGCAGGAGGCTTGCAAAGAGGTTATTAAGCCTGATAAGATTCAAGACCCTATTGCTGAAAATTCAGCAGAATATGATAANGTTTATCGTATGTATACAAAGCTTTACCCTGCTATGAAGCAGAGCTTTGAAGAATTATCAAAAATATAAATATTTTGTGTGATTGCCGCAATTATGTTGCGGTTTTCGCATATTGATGAAAGGATGTTTTTTTATGAAATTATTTATCGATACTGCTAATATTGATGAAATTAAGCGTGCAAATGATTTGGGAGTAATTTGTGGAGTTACAACAAATCCCTCTCTTATCGCAAAAGAAGGAAGGGATTTTAAGCAGGTTGTAAAAGAAATTGCAGACATAGTAGATGGACCTATTTCAGCAGAGGTTATTTCCCTTGAGGCTGATAAAATGGTAGAGGAAGCTTTGCCATTAGCTAAAATTCATAAAAACATTGTTATCAAGCTGCCTATGACTGAGGATGGATTAAAAGCTTGCAAGCGTCTTACCGAAAAAGGAATTAAAACAAATGTTACTCTGATTTTCTCAGCTGCACAGGCACTTTTAGCTGCAAAAGCAGGTGCAACTTATGTAAGCCCTTTCTTAGGAAGACTTGATGATGTCGGTTCAGAGGGCATGAGCCTTATTGAAGAAATTGTTGATATTTTTGACGTACAGGGTATTGAAACAGAAATAATAGCAGCTTCTATTAGAAATCCTATCCATGTTACTGCTGCCGCACGTTATGGCTGTCACATTGCCACAATTCCATTTAATGTTATTTTGCAAATGCTTAAGCATCCTTTAACCGATATAGGAATTGAAAGATTCCTTAAGGATTGGGAAGGTTTTACCGCTAAGAAATAATTCAATAAAAATAAAGTGGTCGGATAAAACCGACCACTTTATTTTTCATTATCCAAATGGAGTAAGCACAACCCCATTTTCATCAATCTTAGGATTATATTCTCCTGTATAATAAGCAGTAAGAACATTTCTTAAAATTTGTCTTGAAAACTCACCGTTTTCTATCATTACACCTATTGCTATTTCAGGGTCATCAGCAGGGAAAAAGCCTAAAACAGCTGAGTTGTACTTAGACTCTCCATTTGAAAACCATTCGGGAGTACCTGTTTTCATTGCCATTTCGCCTTTATCTGCAAATTTTGCGAAACTATTTACTCTTCCCAGCCCTTCCTCATACCAATTAGCATCGCCTGCTACAAGCTTCATACCATTAATCACATGCTCAAATTCACTCTCATAGCCTTCAATCTTATCGACAATTTCTACTTTTGTTTTTTCGATTAATTCAGTACCCTCGTAATTATAAACGCCTTCAATCAAATATGGTTTATATCTAACTCCTCTGTTTGCAATAGTAAGTGCCTGTACAGCAAGGTGCAAAGGAGTTACCAGTGTTTCAGACTGNCCTATACCCGCTTGAATAACGTCAGCAGCCTGCCAATCAAGCCCTAATTGCTCATATANTTCTTTAGACGTCATTCTTCCCGTTGTCTTTGTAATACCTATGTCAAGGTCAGTACCAATACCAAATCTCTCTGCCCAGCTACTAAGCTTATCAATGCCTAAGCGTCTTGCTGTTTCATAAAAGAAAATATTGCACGAACCTTTTAGTGCAGTTTCTACATTTACATTTCCATGATATGAAACACAGGTAGGTATATAATCAGGAGCATAATAGTAATAATGCCTGTCGCAAAAGACTGTTTCAGTGGGGGTAATTACCTTTTCAGCTAGTCCTGCAAAGCCCGTAATTGTTTTAAATGTTGAACCCGGACGATATTGCCCCGAAAACGCTCGATTTATAAGAGGCATATCCTCTCGGTTTAAAACAGCATAATAATCATCTAGCAAATCATATATATCGTAACTTGGATAAGTAGCCGCACCTAAAATTGCACCTGTTTTCGCATTTAATACAACGATTCCTCCGGCATTTGCTTCACGTCCTCTGTTTTTGGGTGCATCGTCGGTATACGTATGAAGCCAAGTGATATGATTTTTAAGCATCTCTTGCAGCTGCTGTTGAAATTTTGCATTTATAGTAAGCTTTACCGAATTGCCCGCAACACTGGGAGTAGTGATTTCATCAGAAACAACCTCTCCTTGGGCAGTGCGTGTTATCGTTCTTTCCCCATTTGTTCCTCTTAAATAGTCCTCGGCAAGCCTTTCAATACCACTTTCACCAAAAATATCATTAAGATTATAGCCCTTATCCTTATTAGCGTCATAATCTTCTTTAGATATTTTGGATACAGTGCCTAAAATATGTGGTGCAGTTGTACTTTGCTTGTATTCCCTTGTAAAGCCCTCAATAACATCTGTGCCTTCAAGCAGATAGCTAAGCTCCTTCAAGCGTACAACTGTTTCATCCTTTAAATCTTCTGCAAAAACAAAATGATTTTGATAAGAAAAATCACGTATTAGCATCTCATAGCGAACTCCTGCAATATACCTTTTCATTTGCTCGCTGTATTTATCATCAATCTCAAATTGCTCATAAAGATTATAAATGCAATTATCTACTGTTGCATAAACACCTAAATTGAGGTTTTTCTTGAGATATTCAATTTGGGACTCGCTGTTTTCAAGAAAGCTGTAAGGAGCAGTCTTTGTAATAGGCAGTGAATCATTCCATTCCTCGCCATTATCTATCAAAACCTTTAGTGCTTTTGCGATAATGTCATTTTCTTTTCCCTTAGGCAAATATGACTTTTGCAATATAAGCTTATAAACAAGCTTATTATCATTTAAAACTTCGCCGGTGGAATCTAATATTCTTCCCCTAGCGGCAGTTACTTCTTGCTTTACTGAGTAGCTTGTAAAAGATTGGGCAAGATATGATTCACCATCAACAATTTGTATTTTTAATAAGCGAAAGCCTGCCGCTATACTTACCGCAACAATAGCAACAGCCAGAAAAACTGTCCTTAAAACATATTTTCTACTTTTCACCTTTACCTCCTAGGTACGAATATCCTCATCATCATAATCAGAGTCCTCGGCTGCCTCATCAAGATTTTTTTCTACTCTTTCTGCGAGGACAAGCTTTAATTTTCTTATTATAAAATATATTATAGAAGAAAATACAATGCAAAGTGCCATAGCTGGTAAAATATAATTATACAAAGCTATTTTTGCACCTGAGCCTTCAAACAGCCAATGAAAGAATATATAGTCAAGAAATCCTATTAAAAGGCATATCACAGCATTTTGCCAAAGATAATTAAATAAATTTTGCTTAAATACATATATTCTCAGCAAAGTGACTGCTACGCAAAAAATCAAAAGCCAAAATGAAGTAAAGCCAAAAAGACGAGAGCTTGAAAGGTCGTAAAAAAAGCCACAAAATATTGCAAATATACCTGCAGGCAATTCGTCCTCAAAAAAAGACACCGCAACAGCAAGAGGAATCATCAATCCTGCTGAAAATGAAAAAGACGGATTTGTGTACATGGAATAAAAAAACAGCAATAGCAAACAGTAGCAAACCCATCTTACAGTGTCCATGAAAATTGCTTTTTTACTTTTACGATTAGTGGTAAGCTGAATTTTCAAAGCAAGCTCCTTGTATTTTAATTAATATCCGTATCAATATCCACGCCTTTTCCTTTAAAATCAGTAATGCAAAATACATTAATTAATTTATCAGGATCATTCACCGGTGAGATTACAGCATTTTTATAAAGCCCGCTGCTGTCATTAAACACCTCAATTACTTCACCTACTATTTGATTTGCGGGGAAAACGCCGCCCTGTCCGGAGGTGATTATCAAGTCGCCTACAATAATATCATCATCATTAATNATATTAGACATAAGTATTTGATTTTTATCTGAATATTCAAGAGTGTTTTCTAAAATTCCGCTTGCCTTTGACCTTTGTGATATAACACCAACCTTTACCTTAGGCGAATAAATTGTAGATACCTTTGCATAAGTCGGAGCTATTTCAGTGATTCTTCCGACTAAACCTAAGGTTGTCATAACAGGGTCATAAAGGCTTAATCCATCTAACGAGCCTTTATTTATAGTAAAACCTTTATATGGGTCATTTGCGTTTCTTGCAATAATACTTGAGGGAGGAGAAAATACTAAATCTGAAGCTGTTTTCTTAAATTCTAATATCTCATTAAGCTGTTTATTTTCTTCAGTAATAGATTCATAATCGATTATATCACCATATATTTCAGATAGCTTTTGCTTTAGCTCTTCATTTTCCTTCTTGTAGTTNTCTGCATTTTCCCANGTGTCAATAATATCAAGCACCTTGTTTGAAACAGCATTTGACAGCTGTACAAAGGGCTTTGTAATAGTACCCAAAATAACTTCAGGTATGGAGGCGGCCCCTGCTGATACAGCCACATAAATCATTAGCCCTAACAGCAAGGAAAGGATAAGTATAATAATTTTAAATTTTATACTATGAAAAAATTCCTTCAAAAATTCACCGCCTATAATCAATATAAAGTATTATATCAAACAATAAAGTTTAAAATCAATAAAACCTATCATCATCAGTATTTAATACATCTTCGAGCTTATCAATGTTTTCAAGCACCTTACCTGTACCTTCAGCTACACAATCCAACGGATTTTCAGCAATTTTTACAGGAATACCCGTTTCCGAATTTATTAATTTATCAAAGCCTTTTAACAATGCACCGCCACCTGCCAGCATAATTCCTTGATCAATTATATCAGCTGAAAGCTCAGGCGGAGTTTTTTCAAGAGTTATTTTTATAGCCTCTACAACGTGACTAAGAGATTCTGACAATGCCTCACGCACTTCAGCACTTGAAATAGTGATATTCTCAGGTAGACCATTTAATAAATTCCTTCCCTTAATATCCATCACCGGTTCATTTTCCTCCATCTGATATGCAGAGCCAATGCCGATTTTAATGTTTTCAGCAGTCCTTTCACCTATCAGCAGATTGTATTTCTTTTTTATATAATTTATAATAGAGGAATCAAATTCATCACCGGCTACACGCACAGATCTGGAAGTAACAATTCCACCGAGAGAAATTACTGCTACTTCACTTGTACCACCACCAATATCAACAATCATACTTCCGGTAGGCTCAGCCACAGGAAGTCCTGCACCAATAGCGGCTGCCATAGGCTCTTCAATAATAGAAACACGCTTTGCACCTGCGTGCTGTGCAGCATCCTTTACAGCTCTGCGTTCAACAGCTGTAACACCTGATGGTATACATATTATCACTCGAGGACGAGTAAAGGGCTTGCCTTTTAAAGCCTTCTGAATGAATTTTTGCAGCATATCTGTTGTAATATCAAAATCAGCAATAACACCATCTTTTAATGGTCTAACAGCTACAATAGAGCCGGGCGTCCTACCGATAACGTCCTTTGCCTCCTGACCTACATATCTCACTGTATAACGCTTAACGTCAACAGCCACAACAGATGGTTCTCTAATAATAATTCCCTTGCCACGCATATAGACTAAGGTATTAGCAGTACCTAAGTCAATTCCAATATCCTTTGAAAACATTTGATTCCTCCTGAGTTCTTCATAATAGATGTTAGTTGTTTTATAAAATAAAACAAAGTTATTTTTATTATAACACTTTTATCGTCATTAAACAACATTATATTTACATTTTTCTAAATAAAATTAATTTATTTTATTCCCCTAAAATATGCACCTCTCGTAAAGCTATGATTGCACTGTGCCTTTTGCTTATGTTTATCTAAAAGCTGCTGTGGATTATCGTCTTCACCTAAAAAATGAACAGTAAAATCAAGAAACTTAAGCTCATCATTTTTATCAGCAAGCCATAAAATATCAGGATTTAAAATTTCGCTGACATTACTTTCATAAACGTCAAAGGGCCTATTGTTTTTATCCCAAAGCTCCGATTTTGTAAAAGGCTTAGGCTTTCCGTCTTGAATGGGTGAACGTCTTGTAATCATTAGAGGCAGCTTTCCATAGGATATAATTCCTTTAGGAAAAGTATTTATTTTTTCAATATCCCTAAGCTTCATTTCAATTGATAAAATTAAATCCTCCATACCTAATTTTTTATAAAACATAGCAGAAATACTATTTGTAATATTAAGCCGAAAGCTGCCATGCTTTTTATATCCCAGCTTGTCTGCAATAGCGATATGGCTGAAATTATGACATAAAACACTTGAAAAACCTTTTCCCTTTAAAAATTGAAGCTTTTCAACCACCTCATTTTCACAATCAGCTAAAAAAACAGGCGGATTTATAATTATATCATCTTTATAAGAGTCAAATTCACCACCTAATAAAGTTTCAATCGGAGCATAAATTTTTTCATACCCACAAAAAAGTGCTGATTTTACTTGATTTTTTGTGCGAACCTGACAACGATATTTCATTTCACTTGTATAATTTTTATTTAACTGCTTATCTATTAAAGATTCTTTCTCCTGCCAAGGCTTAATTTCATAGCTTGGACTATATATTTTAAGCAAAGCATTTTCAAGCGACTTTAAAAGCCTTCGCCTTAAAGCATTTATAGCTGATGCTGGTAAAAACAAATTATCATCAAGCTTAATCGACGCATTTTCCAAAGTAAAGGAAGTACCGCCAAGCTTTAAGACCTGTTTTAATACATAGTCTTTATTGAGTGGAGTGTTTTTTGCCTTTTGTGGAATATCCCCATATTCACATACTGTCAAGGTTTTATTAAAAACTTTAAGCTCAGCTTTTATCCTTGAGCTTTCATTTTCCAAAATTACAACTTCAATGTCGATAAAAAAACGTTTAAAATCAGTGGTTTTATAATCACTAACCTGTGACAGTGCCTCTTTTACTTGCTTTACATTTTTGGTACGTGTTCCTTGCATTTTATCAAATTTATCTTCATAATAACCGCTAGTAAATCCGTTTCTTGAAAATACACCTTCAAGCTGCTCAATATTATAATCTATATTTTGAAGCGAAGCTTTGCACGCCTTTACAGCAGAAAATACATATTCGGCTCTTTTAAGCCTGCCCTCAATCTTCGCAGACTTTATGCCGATTTTCTCAAGCTCGGGCAAATGCTTTATTATAGAATTATCCTTTAGCGAAAGTGCATAATCAAGCTTTCCATTGGAAAAATTTAATCTGCAAGGCTGTGCGCAATAGCCTCTATTTGCACTTCTTTCGCCAAATGCACTGCTCATATAGCATTGACCACTGACGCAAGTACATAAAGCACCATGAACAAACACTTCAAGCTCGATTTTAGAGTTTTGTGCGATATATTTTATCTGTGAAAAGGAAAGCTCTCTGCCTATTACGACTCTTGAAAAGCCTAGCTTCTGCAAATGCAGCACTCCCTCAAGTGAGTTTACGCTCATTTGTGTTGAGCCATGTAAGGGCATATTTGGGATATAAATTTTTACTATTTGAGCAACAGCCATATCCTGAATTATTATAGCATCAACCTTACATAAAGCAGCAATTTTCAGCTGATGAAAAAGTGCTTCAATCTCATAATCAAAAATAAGAGTATTGAGAGTAAGATAGACAAAAACACCGTGCCTATGGCAAAAATCACAGGCTTGTTTTAAGCTTTTTTCATCAAAATTTTCAGCTGTGCCTCTTGCTGAAAATGCTTTTAATCCTAGATACACTGCATCAGCACCACTGTTTACAGCAGCAACGATGCTTTCCATGCTGCCACATGGAGCAAGAATTTCAATCATAGCATTAATTGTCCATCTTCTACAATTTCACGCAAACGAATTTTATATGCGTCATTTTTCTTTTTCAGTTCTTCATTTTCAATTTCAAGCCTCTTGCATTTTGATTCCATATCAGCATAAAATTCACCTTGTCCATTGCTTTCATGCCTTAATTCCTCAAGCTGAAGTTCTAAAAGGTCTATATCATTTGCCAGTTTAAAATTAAGCTTGTCTGAAAAATCAAGCTGTTCTTGTAAATCACTTGCTTTTTGCTCTGCGTCTTTTGCAGCCTTTTCAAGCATAACCATTTGAGAAAGCAGCTCATCATCTGTTTTCAAGCAGGATTTTTCATTTATTTCCTTAAGCCTTTTATTTTCAGTAATTAAAGACAAATTGTTTTCCTGAAGCTGCAAAAGCTTATCTGTAAGCCTATCTATTTCAGTATTTGCTTTTTCAAGCTTGTCTTTAAGTATAATTATCTCAGAATTTAACTCTTCGTTTTGACTTAAATAATTTGTGCTTTTAAGTATTTCGTTATTTTCTTGTTTCAATCTGTTTACCTCTGCTAAAAGTGAATTTACATCTGTTGTAAGCTGCTTTTTTTCATTTAAAAGCTCCTTATTTTCCTTTTCCAAACGAGAAAGCTTTTCAGAAAGCTTTTTATAATCGGGTTTATTTTTAAGAGCTTTTATTTCTCTTGTAAGCTTTTCCACTTTTTCCTGCTCATTGTGGAGAGCTTTTTCAAATTCCTTTGAAGAGTCTGAAAAACCGGCTTTTTCCAGCGACTGTGCTATTCCACTTAATGCGACCAGCAAAAAAGCTTGCTCATGATACAACCCTTCTGTTTCCTTTTGAAGCTGGGAGACTTTTTCATTTAATTCATCGGCAGCCCTTGTGATTATATCAACAGAGCCTTCAAACCTAAAGGCATATTCCCTACCGACGATATTTAGCTTTATCTTTTGCACAAAATCCCCCCTATATTTTTATATAGAATCACATATTATATTATATCTTATTTTAAAGAAAAAGAAAAGCCTTTTTTAAGATTTTTTAAGCATAACTATAAATTTGTATATAATATAGTGCTTTTGTGTCCAATCATTCTTGTTTAAATAATCAAACGCACACCACTATCATGATGTGCGTTTAAAATTATTAAATAATTAAAGCAAGCTTGCTAACAAAATTTGAATATAAAATTACGCTATTTTATAGTTATAAACTTCAAGAACATTATCTTCAGCCCATCTTTCAAAATATAAGTTATCTTCTATTCCTGAATAAATATATCCGCATGAGCTATCTTCACTTTCTGAGATTATGCGATTATACTGGCTGTTTTCTATATCATAGCAGTAAATTCCATCTTTTTGATTAATAATTAACAGGTCATCTAGAACAGAATAGCTGAAAACCTCAAAAACTTTTATTTTTTCAATATCTTTTTTAGAAAAGCTATATACGAAAATATAATCTTTATTTGCATTTTCTCCGCCCTGCATCCACGCACATATTTTCTTATTAGCCACTGGATTTCTGATGTTTTCGGATACTTTTAAAGTTGTTTTAGCTTTTTTAAAATCCTCAAAAGTTTTTATTAAAGTAAAACCATCTTCCCTTTGATATGTAGTGAAAAGCCCGTCATTAAGGCTCAAATGCTCATAAGGAGAATCTAATGTCAGTTTTTCCACCTTGGCATTGGTATTTTTATCTTTAAAATCATAGCTATATAAGCTTAAAACTGTATCATCCTTACTCGAATAATCGTACCAATATAACTCATCTTCTGATATAGTAAGCGTTATAGATTTAAGCTTAGAATCATCTTTTCCCTGAGAGAAAATTTTTTCGGGTGCTTTGTCTGTATCGGAGTTTTTCAAATCCATGCTGTTTATAGTATACATCTGATATTTATCATAGTCCTCCCATATCAAATAAGTGCCATTAAATTGAATATCAGTGATATTTATAGGCGTATCTTCATCATATTTATAAATTAGCTTATCTTCACTATTATCCAAGCTGCAAGACCTAATTTCAGTATTATCTTTTTTATCGAATACGAGCTCTGTCTTATTCCCTTCAGAATTTTCATATTTACTTATATAATTTATTGAGTAATATATTATATCATCATATACACAAAACGAACTCACACTAGCATTTTCAGGTATATCGATTCTAAATTTTTCGATTACAATCTTATCACTAAGAGAGTCTGATTGCTTGTAATCATTTTCCTTAGTTTCACTCATGCTCTGCAGATTCACTTCCTTGTTAGAATCACACGCTGTAAGTACTAAAGAAAATGTTAATAATAAAGCAATAAATTTTTTCATTTTCAAAACTTTGTCCTCTCGCAATAAAAAATTTAAACTTTAATCTAAAGAAATAATATACAAGGAATTATTTCTATTAATACTATTATAACGCAGTATAATTGGGGTGTCAATGCATTTTTTACGAAAATTTCTTTAAAAAGTTTCGTAAAATATATATAAATTATCAAAATAAAATTTATATCTTGACAAGCAAAATCAAATATGCTAAAATGTATAAGCACTAATTTAATAGATATTTGCAGAGATGGCCGAGTGGTCGAAGGCGCACGCCTGGAAAGCGTGTGTACCCTAACCGGGTACCGAGGGTTCAAATCCCTCTCTCTGCGCCATAAAGGTAGGACGATTTAGATCTACAAACTCCGGTTAGGTGATTTAAACGCTATCGCAAGCCATCAAGTATGAAGTAAGATACTATTATTTATCGTGATGGTATATATTGGCTTATTATTTAAAAGCAGAAAAAGACCAGCTATTTTTTTCTTCTATAATTGGTATAGCCTTTCAATTAAATATTAATGCTATATGATAATTCCATAAATGATAATGATACGCAATATATAAAAAGTTGCGTATCATTACTTTTTATGAACTATTTTACGGTTTTTGTTATAGCAAGTATTTGATGCTAAGCTAAGCACTTTATCTATTTTTTCCCAATAACTACAACTGTAACAGAAGATACCAAAGCAACAGCACCAATTACAGCAATGAAGCCGACAACGATATTTTCATTATCAGTAGTTTTATCACTATCGGAGCTGCTTGTGTTATCAGAACTACTTTCGTCTTTGGAACTACTTTTGTCTTTGGAGTTGATTTCCTCGGTTGTCAAGGGGATAAAGGTAAAACCGTTGTCATTAGCATATGTCTCTGCCAGTGTACCGGCGATGCCGATGATGGTGATCACCATATTATTAATCTTATCGTATGCAAATTTCAGTTTTCTTTCTTCACCGTTATATCGAACATACATACAATCATTAACACGAATAATGGACTTTATTTGATATGGTGGCTCAACATGATTGATATAGTTATTTGATTGTCTGATAAGGTATATCTTCACTTGCAGTTCACCTTTTCATCAATTTCTGTTCGTATTTTTTGAATTAATGGTCCAATCGGATTGTATCCTTTTGATTTTATATAGTTTTCTAATTGAATGACACTATTCTGAAAATCATCTATTTCACTTAAATCTATAATCTTTATTAGTGCATTGGTTAACTTTAAGGTTTTATCGTAATGTAATTGCAATTTTCCCATCTTAATCCTCCCTTAATTTAAATCTTTACTTAACCGTTCTATCATTAGGCTTTTCGTCTATTTCTCCTTCTGGTGGCAATATATTCATAATAATTCCATCAATAGTTGTAATTGCTATTGGAAGAAAAACTAGATAATATTCGCTTGGTTGTTCTGTACTGATGAATGCTATTAATATTACTGTCGAAATTAATAAGAAAACTGCTAAAAAATAAGATTTATCACAAATTTAATTTTTTCACAATTATCACATCAAATCTGGTAAATAACATCCTCGCAGTATAGCAGTATCTCCGCCTTTGTTTTAAGTGTATATGCCACATTGTTCGCCAATTTGATTTCATGGCTATTTAGCTGAATTAGTGTCAACACGCTATAATTATATTTTATGATTATCATCATTGGTTTTCTTGTTTTTTTGTTGGATACTATAAAAGCATAAATTGCAACAATACCAATACATCAACTGTCACTAATTCAACCTCATTCCCTTTATCTGATGTAATTCATTTTGGCAAGAAATCAAAGCTAACTGATCACCCCCGCGCATGCGGGGAAAACCTAAAACTACCAATCGTCTTGTTACACGCTAGAGGATCACCCCCGCGCATGCGGGGAAAACGTATTTGTTGATATAGGGGGTATCTTTACATTAGGATCACCCCCGCGCATGCGGGGAAAACCGACAGTAGGGCATAAATTCGATGGCACGCCAAGGATCACCCCCGCGCATGCGGGGAAAACTCCAGCTTTGCAGCTTTTCCTCTGGAACGTATCGGATCACCCCCGCGCATGCGGGGAAAACAATAGCATTTTGATAAAATTAAAATCAAATCAAGGATCACCCCCGCGCATGCGGGGAAAACGCTTTGTTGTTTTCGTCTACAAAAGCCACGCAAGGATCACCCCCGCGCATGCGGGGAAAACTATTGTTTATTTCTCGTTTCAGTTCCCCAATAAGGATCACCCCCGCGCATGCGGGGAAAACGAAAAAAAGACAGCTACAAGGATTTCAGTAAAAGGATCACCCCCGCGCATGCGGGGAAAACCATACTGTTCCAATTGGAATAAATCATAGTCAAGGATCACCCCCGCGCATGCGGGGAAAACCGCGGTTTATCCGCTAAAACTGCCGCGCAATAAGGATCACCCCCGCGCATGCGGGGAAAACCAGTTTTTGAAAAACAGAAATTAATAACCGATAGGATCACCCCCGCGCATGCGGGGAAAACATACGTTCATCAACAATTTTATCCACATATTGAGGATCACCCCCGCGCATGCGGGGAAAACGAGCAATTGTTTCAACATTCGTTGATGTGCCTGGGATCACCCCCGCGCATGCGGGGAAAACGTATTTTTTAGTTATATTATTCGATTACCTAAAGGATCACCCCCGCGCATGCGGGGAAAATATTAAACGAAAAATCGCTAGTTGTTACGATACAGGATCACCCCCGCGCATGCGGGGAAAACTTTTTGTCATGATGATAGTTATAATGTCACACGGGATCACCCCCGCGCATGCGGGGAAAACCTCACTTTCTGCCCTTGTGGGCGGTTTAGACTGTTTACTTGTAACGTTTGTGTACGTCTTTTAGAAAAAAGTAGATGATACCTAGTATAGCGCCTATGATGAAATTCAACGCATCACCTCCCCCGCCTGTCGTCATTATAATACATTAGGTTTAGGATCACCCCCGCGCATGCGGGGAAAACCATCCGTCCCCGGACCTAGCAGCAGTACTCCCACTATTGCAGATGGAATACGTATTATTCCTCGATTATCAGTTACTGTTATAGCTCCATCTTGTTTGTTTATTTTTGAATGCTCAACATACAAAAACGTTATCCTATCAGTTACTCTTGGAAGTGCTTGTAACTCAGGCTTCTTAATCCCTGCCTCCTTTTCCATACTCTCTCCTCAAGGTATTACCGTCATCATACCAAAACCATAGGCCTTTTCTTTTCCTATACCATTTGTTAAAGCCTTTTTAAAAATCTCAATATCTTCAATAATCAATTCACCTTCATAAATTGCTCTTGCCAATTTCATTTTTTTACCTCCGCCTTTCATTAAAATAGGAAAATCTCTCTGCACTATTTTATATTCATTCTCAACTAAAGAAAAACCTAAAGCTTTAGCTCTTTTTTCTAAATATTGCAGCTGATATTGGCTGGTGATATGAGGAAACACTCTTCCTCTTTGATTTTTCTGTTTTACAGCTTTCACTGGATTTGCAGCAAGCCTGAACGAAACCCTTTGCCCATTTGTTAAACTATTGAGAAAAGTGTCGTAGCTTTTACATCGTGCTGAATTCGGCACTCCATATGCCTCCAGCTTTTGTAAATCCGGTTTTTCCTGACTAACAATCAGGAGAAACCTTTTTCCATCTAAATAATCAATTCGCCATAACTTACGACTTCTTTTTCCAGTACTAAATTCTTGAGGAAAGCTTCGTTCAACCCAATTGTGATATGCCCCTAAATGAGTAAGCTCAGCTATTTTTCTTCTGTTATTTATATCGATTTCTACTCTCGAAATATAATACATCATTAGCCCCCTATACTTTGAAAGGCATCATGCTCTGTTGCCTCTTCAATTGCTTCTACTGGAATTTTCACTCTTATAGCCTTTACAGCTCTAAATTGGTGATTGCGATACGAAAAAGCAAATGATTCTACTTTATCACGATTATAAATTGAAGGTGTGCCGTCATCTATTAAATCCCCATCCACTAAAGCATCTAATTCAATAAATTCGTCAGCCTTTTCTTCTCTCATAAATTTCTTTTGATACCATTCGCTTGCCAGCCAAGGATAGGATTTTATTACAGATAACAAATCATCTTCTAAAACATCTTGAATATAGTCACTGTTTACCGGAACACTGCGTCGCCCTAAATAAGGGGCAAAATCAGGCTGCTCAAGTGATTTTACAATAGCATCAATTTTATTTGAATCCTTATGTGAAATCATTACTGCAAAAACTGCATCTTGCAAATAATATCTATTTGTCACATAAGATTGCTTTTGTGATTTTGCTATATGAAAATCTCTCAGTATTGTACCGATTTGATCTACACGTACACCAAAGGATAAATTATTTAACTCTTGTATTTTTGCTGTTTCATCTCTGCGATAGCCTAAAGCACTAGCTATTAACCCGATAACAGCACTTTTAGTAGGATATTTTGATGTATCTCTGTTTTCAAAGTGAGAGCCTATTCCCCATGACTGCAAGGGTCCGGAAAATTTTAAAACAATAGTTTTCATAATCCATCACCTAAAGAATATTTTCTACAGCTGCTGACAAGGACATTAAAAGCTCACTTAAGGATTCCTTTTCTTCTCCTATATCTTCTATATCACCCAGTGTAAAGGCTGCTATTGGCGAGTTTACAAATCGATTAATCTTATTAAATTCATCCTTTAGCCTTGAGATAGAATGACTTACATATCCTCCATCAACCTGAATCGGACTTTCAAATGCATTTACTAAATTAACCGGACGGTCTGATCTAACCGACACAATCAATGCATTTGGAATGGTTTGATTTGCATATGAATTTATGTTGCCTGATGGTAAAGACTTGACAAATGCTTCAACAAAAAGCTTTAATGCTTCAATGCAAATTTCTTTATTGTTACCTAATTGATAATTAAGCTCATGTACTGCGATATTAGCATAACGGTATAATGTCGCCGAATTGTATTCAACTGTCCCCAGCATTCCCGCCCCTGATTGGTCATTAGGAGTTAAATCATCAACAGCAGTGAAAAAATCAAATTCTGTAACAACCTTATGTGTTGAAATAGCATGAGCAACTTGTGCGCTTGCATCAACATTTAATTCAGGCTCATCTGCCACCATACGCCCAAACAAAGCTACATCAATGCTTTGGTTTGCTTTTAAAATATTCTTTATTTCATTTGCTTTTAAATTATCCTTATTTGCAATGCCATAGTAAGCAAGAGCTTCCTTTTGCTTACCTCCTAAAAAGAAAAGTGCTTTTGCTTCTTGCTTCTCAATAGATATTTTTGTTTTTTTAAAAATTTCTTCCGAAAGTTTCATCGCACTTTCTTCGCTAATAGATGAATCTTTTTCCATAATTTCCTTTGCCAGTGCTTCAACTATTTTTTTAGTCCTAATACCCATTGTATTTTCATCAATATTTTTCTTAAAATATTCTCTCATAGCCTTTTTCCAGCTTTGAGAAGAAATACGTGCACGTGTTACGCCGCCATATACGGCAGTCTTTGGCGTGCCTGTATCATCTCTGTTCATATTACTTGGCGGAACAGTTTGTACAATATGTAAATCTAAATATAAATTATTTTTCATCATTTTTTACCTCTTTCTCTTTTGTATAAAAATAATAATCTTGTCCCCATCGTAAAAGCATTTTATTAGCTATTTCCTTGGAACATTGATACCAAAATAAATCATCTGCTAATTTAGCATAATTAATCCTCGTATCCTTTTGCTGCTTTAATATGCATATAAGATGACGCAAATGCGTCACCAGCTCTGAAAGGCTCTCGGACGTAAGCATTGCATTAAACCTTCTGTCCAGAGCCTTTCCGTCCTTAGACCTAGCACTGCTAAGTGACTTTGCAACGCTGTTTTTTGTAAATTCATTTACAGATTGCTTTTTGCCCTGTTGATGCAAAGCGTATAGCTGCAGAGCGAATAAAACAGCATTTTCTTCTCGTGTAGGCTTTCCTGTTACAGATAAATATTCCTGTGGCATTGATTGAAATAACAACGGCCATATATCAACTGCCTCTGTTATATCTCTGCCGATAGAGTTTCTGAGTCGTGCCAAGGCAGCTTTTGTTTCTGAAAGCTCAAGCGTTGACTCAAGCTTTCCAATAATCTTAGCAGAAACTTCATATACATCCCTGCTCATTATTTCACCCCCATTTCTTTTTTTAAATTTAATTTAAACCGAATATAAGCTTTAATTATGTTATCCATCTTATCTCCGTTTTTATTTATATAGCTTCCTAGATATTCTCTATTGCCCGATTCCTGAATTAATCTTTCACCCTGAGTTTTAATTTCCTTCTCCAATACGCTTTTCCACTCAAGGCTACGTTTAATCATATCATCTTTAGGTAAAATACTAGCTAACCATTTTTTAAAACGCTGATCAATGGCAAAAAATATCTGGTCCTTGGTATCCTGCTCTAATCGGTTATTGCGTGTTTTCCTTATATTCTCAATATCCTTTGCAAAACGAACTATTGTTTTTTCAATGGCTTGTTCTGTAAATATAATTTGGTCTGCGATAAATGCAAGCCACCCATTTTCCTGATTATCCAACAAGCCTATATTCTCTGAAATCCTATCATAAATCTGCCTATCCACAACGCCATCTTTTTGAATATAATGTTCTGCCACTGCATTAAGCGAAAATGTACCCGATACAATTCCTTCACCCTGCAATGTTCTAAGCCACTCGATCACACCGGGAATTTGCTGGTTTTCTTGAATTTTAGAAAAAGTTTGCATTTCCTGCCAAAAATATTTATCAGGATCAAGACGCTTTGGTACAATCCCTTCTTTAGCGTTCCATTTTTTAGCATCAAGCTTTTTATCATACCTCCAAAATGTGAATGGCTCAAGTTTTAAATTAGGAACATACTCAAAATTACTCACAGCTAAATCAATTATAAATTTGTTGACTTTATTGTTATCATTTAACTTTAAAAGCAACTGCCTGCTGGGATATGTAAAAAGCTGTGCTAAATTATTAGGTACTGATTTAAAATTATCAATGTGTGGCTCTACCTCCCAAATAGGCTTTTGCACACACGTGCTTTTGCTCAAATTTAGATTTAAAAGCAAGGTTTCAAACAAATTTTTCCCACTTGCATAAATGCCTCCTAGCTTTCCCAAATAAGCTACACCGGTAGAATCTCTTTTTATCTTTTTACCCGGATTTCCTGATTTTGAGGGAGCGTATCCGTTAATATATATCAGCCATCGTGCAGCTGCCGAATACTCTAATTCATCTTGACGCTGACTCATAAATAATCTTGGCTTTTTGGGATCTCCCTCTAAAATCCTTCCGTTTAGCTTATTGATGCTATTTTCTGTTGCACTATAAGGATAATCATCTTCCCCTATTTCAGGAAATTGAAAAAAGGGATACTTGCTGTCAAATAAATAAAAACGATGACGATATTTCTCTAAATATTTAATAATTATATCTGGGAATTTCCCTTTTGACCATAAATCTTGCCATGTTTTAAATAAAGCTTCTCTATAATCGTCTATATCGTCGTCATCAATTGCGTTTTCCACTTGAAAATTGTCTTTATTAATGCTGACCCATTCATATGNTTCACCTTTAGCATCAAACCTTGTAAACACCGTGTACAATACTGCCTGCAGAAACCGAAAAACAGCAAAGTCCTGTGTTGGCGTTTCTCCGGCAAGCCCTACATATTTATGAGAATTGATAAATAGGTCTATCAAGGTTACTTCTTCTGCTTCGCCATGTCCACCTGAAATAACAGCCAGCCATTTTTCATCAAGCAGATTAAATTTACTCATTCGCCCTCCTTTTCATACATTAAACCATATTGTTTATCATAAGTAATTTTGTAGTCGGACAAAACACAACAACTATCTTCTTCAAGAATCATTCCCAAACTGCCTTTTAACCATGAATCATTTTGCCAATGAGATAATTCTTGTTTATTCAATTCCTCCAATTCAGCAATCACTTCATCAGTGTTGTAGCAAAATATATGCGGAAGTCTAACAGTTTGCTGTGATATTTTCTTGGAAACAAATGAATTTAATTCTCCGTCAACCCTTGTAATATTGTCCAACAAATAAAGCCCCCCCACCTTTCTTTTAACTAAAATAACTTCTATTGAAGCCGTACCATCTCGCACCCTAGCCAGTCCCCTTTCCTCCGTATCACTTTCCGGATCCCTCAACCAGCCAATAAGGCTGTTTTTAAAAGGTTTATAAGGGCTATCTAGCCGGTATGCATTTGCATTTATTTCCTTCCTTTGTGTTTTTAATATGTTTAATTCTTTTGCCTTTTGATATTTCTCATAANTTGACAAAGAAATATCATTTTCATTATCTTCTGAATAAACACGTTGTACCAGATGAGATATATCAGTTGGAAACACCAATTTTTGGGGAAGAAATAATTGTGTGCGAATTAAAAGATAGTCGCCATATATTGATACAGCTCCTTTTTCAAATTTTGCCTCTCCCTGTATCCCCATGATATAAACATTGGGAATACTTAAATTATGTGGCCGCTTGGTTTTTGAAAATCTATGAAGCCTTCCTATTCTCTGCAATAGCAAATCCATTGGAGCAATATCAGTGAAGAGTATGTCAAAATCTATATCTAATGATTGTTCTAAAACCTGAGTGCCTATAATAACTTTAGTTTTAGGCCTATTTGCATCTTTTCCTATTTCGTTTAACAATTGCTTTTCTTTCTTGCTTCTATCAGGAGCAAGAAAGCTAGAGTGAATCACACTGATATTTTCCTTTCCAAATGCACTCTCCAACTCAAAAGCAAGCGCTTGCGCTCTTTTAACAGTGTTGACGATAATACCTGCTACTCCTCCCTTTGAAAGAGCTTTTTTAATTGTGGAAGCTATGTCCTCATCTTTCAGAAAATTAACATTTACCTCCTTTCTATTTTCTATTGTTAAATTTCTGACCTGACAGATATTATTACCATCTGTATATGTAATTAACGGATAACACTGTGAGCTGTCCCAATCAGAATAAGCTTCATAAGTATTACGTTTTTTTATACCTCTTCCCTTAAGATAAGATCTAATCAATTTTTCACGTCTTGCCGAAGGAAGGGTCGCTGATAAAATAATAACAGGTATATGATACGCACCCAGCCACTCAATAACTCGGAATAAATACTCCCCCATATACGCATCAAAAGCGTGTACTTCATCAATAACAACAACTTTTTTAGACAAGCCTAAATGCCTGAGTGATAAATGCCTTTGCTTTAAGCCTGCTAATAAAAGCTGGTCTATCGTACCCACAACGAAATCATCTAAAATAGCTGTTTTCCTACCTGTAAACCAGTTGTTGACAACTACACTTCCATGAGCATCTTCAATATCAATATTCTCAGAATTTTTAATTTTTTTNAACGAGTCATTAAACTGAGCCTTTCCATGAACAAGCTGAATAGATTTATCATCACCTGTTTCAAGGGCAACTTTAACAGCCCAATTTTTTATTCTCTCAAAAATACCATCGGATGTGGCCTGAGTTGGCAAAGCAAAAAATGCACCTGCACATTTGCTTTTTTCGGCCATTTGCTCAACTGCAATTAAAGCCGCCTCTGTTTTTCCAATGCCCATAGATGCCTCTAATATGAAAATGCCTGTGCTTTCAGCTTTATCAATAGCATGAGAAAAAGCTTTCTGCACTTCTCTAGGGTAAAAACCAAATCTTTTATAATACTGATTTCCAATATCAAAAAAATATTCAGGAGTCCAAATATATGTTTTGCTCCACTTCTCCCACCCGTTTTTTAGCCGCTGCTCTTGATTCTCCTCTTCATCCTTATCTATTGGAAACAAGGGAAAATATTCTTCATTACTAGCTATCCAATCTGCCATAATTAAAAGCCCTTGTAAAAGAACCTGAGCAGGCTGAGAAATTTTAGGAAGCTCATCAACATTTTGATAACCTGCCTCTTTTAAAGCCCATTCAAACAACTCACGCTGCAAATCCTTCCACCTTTGTGAGTCTTGATTTTGACAATCATAATAATTAAATGCATAGCTTCCAAGCTGAGTTTTTATTTCCATCTTGTCATTTGCTGTTTTGCCATGATGCCCGCCAATAATTGATGCAATATCTTCACCAACGCCAAAGGAAGTCACCAATACTTGTCCGGCTAATGCGTGATGTGATTTTGAAGATAATTCGCCACTCCAGCTATCTATTTCTTGAAAGCCTGCTTTTCTAAGCTTATCAATAACATGCTTATCTAAGTCGATTGAATTGTTGCTCATTCGCCTTAAGCTAAAGCATGGAGTGGCTTTACCTATATCATGAACATACCCTAAAAATAACACAAGCTTTTGACCGGCAGCTTCATCAAGCACAAAGCTTGAAATAGACTGCAAAATTAAAATCCTTTGCCCTTCACTAAGCCAGTGATTCCATAACATTATCATAATGTTTCCGGTATCAAGCAAATGCTGCTCCAAAGGCAGCCAATAATATATCCCCTCCTTTTCCTCTTTTTTGCCCCATATGTTGCTTTTTATAAGTATAAACACACCCCCCGAAATTTATTTAAGTTTGGTAGATTATAGGTTAAATCTGTGTAACATCTTTGAACACAGACTTAAACACAGTAAAATCAAAGCCTACTGCGTACCCCTGCAAGTGCAGGGAAAAATACTTAAAACTTTAACAAAAATGGAGCACCCCTGCTTAGCAGGGAAAATTTCATAAACAATCATAGGAGTAACTTAAATTAAATGTTGATATAAAAGATATCTTTAAAAATTTAATAAAAAGTTATTTCTACAATCATTTACCAAATATATTATAACAAGTGACCTTTCATTTGTAAATACTAAATTTTAAATTAAATTAAATTCATGTAATATGCACATAATATTACAATACAATTTGGCTATATTTTCTATAAAAGTCCTATTTATATGCTTTTTAGAAAATATAGTCACCCTACTATACTTAGTATAATATAATATATGTATCATTTTCAGGACATTTTCTAAACTTTTATTGTATTTTTTAAATACTAAAATTGAGAATGATGGTTATTTATCCTTGACAAAACTATGGAATTGAATTATAATACATTTATACCGTTTGATTATGATGAAAATTTCCATAGTTATAACGGTTATACAATAACAGCATTCAGCTGTAAATTAAAAATATTACACATTTAAAAGGAGGACATTATGCAATCAACACATCCACAAGGAAACAATTTTCGAGTCAGAGGTTTAAGGAAGCAAATGATATTTTTTGCATTAGTAATGATTGTAACTAGCATATTTTCTATCCAAGCATTAGCTTATAATGGAACTGGAAAAGCAGACGCAAAGATATACTACAAACCTGGCGTACAAACGACAGTAGCAAATCTTGAAGCACGAATATGGTTTAGCGTCCCTTCAAGTGTAAGTCTTTTTAGCTACCAACAAAAATTTGATGCCACCTCCTCTTCCTGGGCTTTTAATGCTACTAAGCCTATACGTAAACACACTAATACAATGGAGCTTTCTGTAACAGGAGTCGATGCTTCTTTATCTGTTTCTACCTCTCCTGGCGTAAGCTTAAGCACAACAAAGTCAACAGCAACTTTCACAACGGCAGAATCAAATAGTTATTACAGGGGAATTAATACATACAATAATATATCAGACGTTTCATTTTTAGGTGGAGCGGTGACAAAGCTTAGGACTACAAAAGCCTATTCAAAAATGTCATTATTAATAGACGGGCAGCCCTTTCATAACCAAGGTAGCTGCTGGGCAATTTCATAAAATAAAATTTAGTATCAGAAATAAGAATTTTTTCAAATTCTTATTTCTTTTTGGAGTTTAACGATGAAAAAATTCACAAAAAAACGATGGCTTGTCTTTATTCTACTGTTCATTATTATAATACCTATAATAATTATCATAGCTTTTCACACAAAAAACAATCTCATCTCTGAGCTTAATGAGCGTCAGCAGAAAAACTATTATTTCATAGATACAGAATATAGCATTTCAAATGACAGCGACTTATATTCCACTAGCATGATGAATAGAATTTACAAGGAAATGCAGCTTGAGATACCGCAGATTAATGGTGAAATTTATATTGATGTCAACAGCGTCGCTGATATATTCTTGTTATATGATTCTTGCGTTGTGCTTACA